>JGI26051J44788_1000188_pt1 | contig 39405 bp, 26 predicted proteins | sample HigsolmetaGSP13D_FD_44788 | JGI IMG/M metagenome (IMG submission 44788) | reverse complement strand
CTTTTCCTTCTTGTTCTTTTTTCTTCTCGTTTCCTTTTAAGATGTTTTCTTCCTGTTTTTTTTTTTTTTTCCTCTCCTTTATTCCTGAAAACTGGTCTCCTGGAAGAGCAAGAAGTGGAAAGAGAAGGCGGAACTTGTAGAATGCTTGCTAGCTATCTTCGCGAGACTGAAACAACAGGTCCATGCGAGTGCAATCCAATCATAAAAAAAAGAGAACCTGCAGGCACCCTCAAGCTGTATATCCACCTCACCAGATGTCCTGCCTAATTGACCTTTCCTGCAGAGAACGAGCAGCAGAGGAAACGGAGAAGGGGGAGAGGCCGAGGTGGCTGATGCGCCGGGAAGCAGGAAGGACGAGTCACCGGATAGGCGAAGTGACAAGGACGCTGAACTGCAGGAAGAAACAGAAGAGGGAGAAAATCGAAAAAAAAAGGGGACAGTCGTAAAGGAAACACCGCACAGACAGGAGGAAGGCGAAGCAGCGCGGAGGTGTGTTGATGGAAGGGCGAGAAGAGCGACGGAAAAGCAGAGGCGCGAGGGCGAGGTCGGCCCGGTGCTGAGTCAGCGGCCTCCGGGGTGACGCAGGGCGCCGGCGAGGCATGGAAGCGCTGCGGCGCCAGCGAAGAGCAGCGAAGAGCCTCGACCTGAACGACCTCCAGACTCTCTTGAGACTCCAGTCAGCTCTCCGTCTGAGACAGGCACTAAGTGATCTCTGCGCCTGCTTCGTACTGTCTTGCTGTTGATTTGCTGCTCATCATGAAGTTCGGGCTCCTTGTCTTCTCCATCCTCTTCGGCCTCCTCCCTTTCACCCAGGCCGTCAAGACGCAGAAGTCCTTCGTGGTCACCTATCCCCAGGACACACCAGATTCGGTTCTAAGCAGGGCCAAGCAAGCCATCACAGATGCCGTATGTTGAGCATCTATTCCTCAGCTTCTATTTTATCTTGACGGTTCAGACTAACTGCCCCCTCCTTCACAACAGGGCGGCATCATCACACATGAATACCGTAAGTTCTGCCATGTTGTTATAGATTGATCGGTGCATCGCTGACAAAGAGAATGATCTTTTCAGAACTGATCAAGTAAGTTCCGTCTGTTTTCGCTTCACTGGATCGCGATGCTAACAGCTTGATAGAGGGTTCGCCGCGAAGGCTTCAGCCAATGTCATCGAGAGCGTGTCGACCCTATCCGCAGCCTACAACCCCTTAATCGAAGAGGACAAGGTTGTTACGGCCGATGGCGATTTTGTTGGCGAGGATCATGTGTTTTGAGCTGGTCGCGCAGGACCGTTCGAGAAGCGGCGACCAGTCGCGCGCAGTCTGCCTTGGTCATGGTAAAGAGTAACGGAGCTAGGTCTGCGACCAGCTAGTAGTGAAAGAATGAAATGCACACTGGGAAATTGTCAGGCTTTTATGGAGACTACTTCTTTCTGGTATCGGTACAAGGTACTTCGGCGTCTTGGTGCCTGGTTTCTGGCACTCCACGATACATGCATTAAACACGGATCGCTCTGATATCAATCCATTCTTTTCCGGGCAAAGAAAACATAAAGAATTCGTAGACTACGCTTTTGTCCATTGAATTCCCAGAGATCCTCGAAAGTGACGGTACAAAGACATTCTTTGCGTGGGCATCCGTCGACAGCATTAATGCCGCGACGGAGACAAAGCGGCCCTAGTCCATGTGGACCCGCGCATCTCGCGACGCTCCGACTGTCGCGACTCGATCTGAACATACAAATTAGCCGTCCCTTGCACATTTCCTCCCGTCCCTTGGCGTCACCAGCATGTCGGGCTGTTTGTCCTTCAATCTAGTGGTCGCTTAAAGTTGTCATTCCCACATTCGCGTCCCTTCCCAGAATCCCGCACGCGCCATGGCGACCGAGCTCAACGTCGCCAAGGTCCTGCTGGAGTGGATCAATAGCTTCTCCTTGGGCAAGACACTCCGATCCACTGATGAGCTGACCGATGGGATTATCCTGTGGGAGATTCTGCAGGATATAGACCCGCAGTATTTCCTCGACGAGCTTCCTGAGCGCAACCCGTCAGACCACTGGGTTCCTAAATGGCAGAACCTGAAGCACGTCCACAAGCTGTTGATCAGCTACATCCGGAAGCAGAATGACGACGAACTACCATCGGGTCTCGACACGTCGCCGGACCTTAAAGCAATTGCAGAGACCAACTCCGTCAAGGAGACAAATAAGCTGCTTAAGCTACTCCTGATCGCCGCAATCAGCTCACCCAATGCTGAGACCTATGTGACTACGCTCCAGGGATTGAGCACGTCGACCCAAGAGGGGCTAAAGGATATCATACAGGAGGCGCAAAATGGTCATCGCGATGACTTCGATGGGTCAGACGAAGACCGAGCCCAGCTGTCAAAGCGGGACATGGCCGTCGACCCCGAGCTACAGTTCGAGGAACGGATCGGGAAGCTCCTCGCGGAGAACGATCGGCTGACGAATGAGAAGAAGGAAATGGAGAAAGCATTGGAGGATCTGCATAACCGTTTGGCTCGTCTCCAGGAAAACAATGACGCCTTGCAAAGCCGCCTGGCCTCAACGGAGGACCGGCTCGTGACCCTGAAGTCCGGAAAGGGTGATATTGGGCTCCATGCTAAAGCACTGGAGGCTAAGGCCCGTCAGCAAGAGGAACTTATCGCGTCACAGGAAGCGAAGCTTGCTGCTTCTCAGGAAGAAATTGACAGTCTGCGGATGACCGTGGAGTCATTGCGGGTCAAGAACCAACGGTTCCAAAAACTACAAGATGACTACGACGAGCTCAAGAACGAGAGGGATCTCCTTTCGCGCAAGGCCAATGCCGCAGAGAAATACCGTCAAAAGCTACAGCAGGTCCAGGATTTTGAAAAGGAGAATCAGGCGCTCAAGAATCAGATCAAGGATCTCCAACAGCAGTTGAAGGAAGCCGATAAGAACCAGAGACGGTCCTCTGAGCGTGATGTCGAGCTCGAGGAGTATAGACGAGTGCTGCCACGGATTGAACAGGATCGTCATGAAATCCAAAATCTTAAGAAGCAGCTGGAATTCAACAACCATGCCCTTACGGAGCGTCTTCAAAGCGCGGAAGAACAGCGCGAGAGAGACGAAGCAACAATAAGCGAGTTGCGGGAGCGGATCCGAGAACTCGAAGGCTCTCCCGGAAGCCCGTCTTTTACACCAGGCGCCACGACGCCAAAATTGCAAGGCACCTTGCAAAAAGATTTCGAAGATATCGGCACCAGAGAGGCACAACTGTCAGTCAGCATCCCAGGATATCTTTAGGCATGGACTGACCCATACTAGGAGGGCCGAAAACGAAGAGCTAAAAAAGGAGATAGAGAGACTGAAAGCATCCAGCTCATCAGCGCAGGTAAGACAAAATCAACTCCAATGACACTGCGTGACGCTAACTATGACTTTCCAAGCAGGGTCCTCGCCTGGAAGCCTACTCAGAGAATCTCGTCTTGATCGCACAGCTTGCTCAAGCAAAATCCACTCAGAGGTATGCTAGCCTGCGGACTGCGACGTCCTCCAGAGCTGACAGAGATGCAGTCCGGAGTACTGGAAGCTATACGACCAGTTTACGGAGGTCCGCCAGAAGCTTGCAAATGCCGAGGATGTCGTCGAAACCACAAAGCGGCAGCTCGAAGACGCAAGATCAGAGCGTATGTCGTTTCTGGCCTCCTATGCGAGTCCGTTTGATTAGTTTGCTGATTGCTTCACAGTCGCTCTTGTCAATAAAGAGAAGCTTGACATGATTAACGAAGTCAAAGAGATGAATTCTGCGGAGTTGAACAAGGTTCGAGGCGACTGGGATGCGCTTACCCAGAAGATTCATCACCTCGAAGCCGAAGTCGACGCTAGTCAAACGCTTGCGAGGGAACTATGCTCCGAGCGCGACGAGCTACGGGCAATGCTTGAAAAGAAGCGAACTGAGAGTCATGCTGAGGATCAAGACTTGATGAATGAAATCCAGACGCTCCTCAATGAATTTGCTGCCCGTGCAAACAACCCCGACTCGATAGAGAAGTCCAGCTTCGAACTATTGAAACAGTTTGCAGAGGCCACAGAGAAGAGTGCCGAAAAACTGGCAAAGCGTGCAGAGGTCAGTAAAACAGTTTCCTCTTTCGAAGACTTTTCGAATTCTTGCCGGTCAAGAATCTAGACCAAGCGCGGCCATTTGAATCGATCGCAGCTGTTCCTATTTCTCAAAAGCCGAAGAAGTCTTCCAATGGGGCTCGTGCTTGGCACAAGTTCTCTTTCTTGACGAAGAAGAGCTTTAAGACCTACGGGGTCTCCAGATGATATTCTTATTTCGAAGTCTTCGATTCGCTTCTTATCTTGCATACAAGAGTATAATACGCAGCGCCATTGGACACGTGATATCCCCTGTGTTCTCTCGTTTTACCAGAGATACCTTTCGCTCTGTCTTGATACATTTTCGCGTTTGTTCGGATCCGTTATTTGATAGACGACTAACGCCTGTTACAAAATGCAGCGTATTGACCAACAAAACGAGCTCATCCACACCCTCCAAGAGCGCATCAGACACTTTGAAGAGAACACTGAAGAGACTATCAGCAAGGAGCGAGAGGTAAGTTAGATCCAATTCTAACCTCATCATTTCTTTTATTAGTTCTGCTCCCCCGATTTACCAGTAATCCCGCTTTTCCTAATGACCAAATACAGGCGGAACTTCGAAAGATTATTGATCGTCAATCACGGGAGCTCGCCCTCGTTTGTTCTGCCTGGTTCGACCTCCAAGGCCGCCTACAAAATAGTAATGTCACCGTTTCGCGGTATCGTCATCCGGCATCCACCAGCGCCGGCGCTGGGGCCGACGCACAGAGGAGCTGGCTCGCAAAGCAAAGGAGCGTTGTTGCCGGTGCCGGTAGTCGCAGGTAAGAACCAGGAATAATAATATTAAAGATACGAATCGGAACAGAAGTGTTGTATGTGTCTGATTGAGTTGATAATTTATTTCCTTTGTTATGCATTCCATTCAAATGACTCCTTAGGATGCGTAAGGTTGATCAAGTAGAGAGAACGGGGGTTCTCGGGATATCACTTTTTTGTCCATTACCATTTCTCTTTTTCTGCAAACACCACCATTGCACTTAATTCTGCGCAACAGACTCTGTGGGGGAACAGAGATTGGCTGGCACTGCACCGCATAGCATGTCAATGGATAGATTATATTGTTGATTTTTTTTTCCTTACTTGCTGTCCATCTTTTGCTCCTGTCTTCATTGTATACATTGTTGCAATACAATACTTTTACTACTACATCAAACGGGACGGAGCCCGCATTCAATGTTCCCAAAGAATGGAAAGAGATAGACCGAGACCCGAATTCCACATGGGTATTTCAGCCACAATCTTTGCGCATCCAAAGGTCCGCAGGCAACCCTCGATATAATTGTTAGGTTGCAATAGGAAGCAGACCTGTTTCTGGGAGAAGGCTATTCAGCGGACCATGCTTAAGCAGTCAGCATGCCAGCATGTGAGCAGTGGTGGATTTGGAGACTCCGAAGTCGGTCAATGCTTTGAGTACAAAAAAAAGCATCTTAGGATTCAGGTCGGACTGGCAAGTTAAGCGAAGAATCAAGGGTCTGACAAGCGTGCTGCATAGTAGAAGTGGTAGCAAGCCTTAATGTTCTTTCCCCTGCAGATAGATAATTCTAGGTAGATAAGGGTATAAGGATGTGTGTCATTGAGTCGAGTTTGGTGTGATCAGCATCAAAACTGAACGTTTTAACCTGACCCCTTTTTTATTGTTACATGCCCTGATGGATACATATGTACCGTAGATACATCACGTTACACGTCAAAGCCGAGGCTAGCGAGAAATGGCCTCAGAGTGCTTTGTAGGAGGGGAGTCTTAATGCAAGATACGGAAGTGCAGTTACACCCATTGCCTTGGGTTCCTTAGGACATCCATCATCTCCCTCTCCTTCTCCTTGCCTTCCACATTCACCTCTTCGTCAACGTCCGTCTCTGTCCTGGTTCCTGAAATCGGATCCATATATGCCCAGCTGGCCGTTCGAGGGAGGCTCATCAGAATGCTCTCAACACGGGCATTAGGGGTGCGCAGACCGAAACTCGTGCCCCGGTCGTATACAAGGTTGAATTCGACATAGCGTCCCCGGCGAAGCTGCTGCCATTCTTTCTGGGCGGGCGTATATGGCATATCCTTGCGTCGCTCGATGATCGGTACGTATGAGGGGAGAAATGACGCCAAGGCGTCTGACACGAAGGAAAAGAGAGTCTCCTGCGGGTTCTGCGACGACGACGAAGAGCTTTCCAAAAAGCTGGCATCAAGGTCATCGAAGAAGATGCCACCGACACCGCGAGCTTCGCCGCGGTGAGGCAGATAAAAGTATTTGTCACACCACTCCTTAAACTTTGGGTAATACGTGGGATCGTGCTTGTCGCAAACATCCTTGATTGTCTGGTGGAAGTGCTTGCAGTCTTCGGGGAAAAGGTACGAGGGCGTCAAATCAGTGCCGCCTCCAAACCACCAATTCTTATCCCCGTTGAGGGGGTCCTTTGGATCTGAGGTCTCGAAGTAGCGGTAGTTTAGATGAACTGTGGGCGCCATTGGGTTATGAGGGTGCAAGACAAGGGATAGTCCCGCCGCAAAGAAGTTCAGGGAATCCACGTCAGCCCCAACAAACGACTTGTGATCGGCGCGCATCTTTTCGATCGCAGCCCGAGGTAACTCGCCGTATACGACAGACACATTGACACCGGCCTTTTCAAAGACGTTCCCATCCTGAAGGACGCAGGAAATGCCACCACCACCATTGGGGCGTGTCCAGGTATCTACCCTGAACGGTTTCCCGTCTATCCTACTCAATTCTTCTGTAATCTTCTTCTGATGTTCTTTGATCAGTTTTTCCATGCGTAGACGCATGGGAGAAGACTCGTTTATTGTCGACTGCCGCCTGAGGGCCTCATCTAGCTCCACTATAGATGGAGAGTCCAATTGAGTCGTGTCGCCGGTCACCTGCGTAGGATGTTGCATTAGACGAAGGCCTCGGTCTGACTGGATGGGAACATACCATTGAGTAAATCAGAGCGCCGACAAATGGGATACCAATTGCAAGTCGAAGATACGGTCTCCAGACCGTAAACTGCTCTGATCGACGGGGTTTCCGTTCCGTCGAATATCTGCACAACTGGCCTCGGCAAAAGCGAGAGGAGAATTGGCCCTTCCTGAAGGACTGCCGATATAGGCACCTCGACAGAGGCACATACTGGCGGGGAGAAGCCATGGCTGCTGAGCAATTAAGTATATTGGCTTTGTTCAGCAGTCACGACATCCGGAAGAACACCCACCGGACCAAGGCGACGCGGAACATGGCCTGATGGGATGAGCTGAGGACGGCGGGTGTTTGTGCTGTTTGCCCAGTCAGCTGGCTGGGAATAGGCTGTTTGCACTGTTTGCGTCCGTCATGGTCGGTCGACGATAAGGACGTGCTGTCGCTGCGCAACAGGACCACGCCAAGCAGAAGCTCACGGCTGCGTCTCTGGTCAGATGGCTCATGGGCAAGGGTCTCAGGGTCTGCGACGCAGATCCCATCTTCTTATGTAGGAGCCATTCTGCAGGAACAGCTGACCGGACAGGGTCACTGGAGCTGCCTGGCGGCCTGGGCCCGGTGGAGTCCGACTGATAGTCTGATAGCAAAGCGGAGCCAGCAGGGCGCGGATCGATGATAGTATGACGACGATGGATCGCGCCCGCAGAGGCCCTTTGCCCTGCTGACGCCCACCCAACCCGCGTTTCTACCTCGCTGGCACCTCTGAAATGCAGGATAGGCCCGGTCAAAGGGCTTTTCGAGCAGCATCTATCGCCAGCGTCGACGACGGACGGCGACGGCGGCCGGCGGTCTGCCTGCGCGGGTGAGTCACGTGTGGGGGTTCACCGCCTGCCTCGTCCTGCCGCGCTAGGCCGCATATGCCCTAGCGGCGCTCACCGTCTGGATTACGCGGGGCTGCGAGGCCGCCTCGCCGCCTTCCTGGCTTCATCCACCTCGCAACCTCCATCCCCATCGCGTCTCGCTCTCCATCCTGGAACCTCATCTCTCCTGCTCCTTTCTCCTGCTGCTCCCCAGTTATCTACTCAAGCACTGCATTTCCCCCCGTCTCTGCAACCAGCTCCTTCTTTCGTAAATCTCCTATCGTTTATCGCGACAGTTATCACCATGCGGTCCAAGTTCAAGGACGAGCACCCCTTTGAGAAGCGCAAGGCGGAAGCCGAACGAATCCGCCAGAAATATGCCGACCGCATCCCGGTATGCCATGATTCGAATCGTTTTTGATTCCCTTGCGCCCTCACCTTCCATGGCACTTCCTGTGTCGTCTCTGCCGCTGAAGAGCTCTCACCGCCTGTTTGGCACTTACTGATTCATCCACGTTGCACAGGTGATCTGTGAGAAGGTCGAGAAGTCGGATATCGCTACTATCGACAAGAAGAAGTACCTTGTGCCCGCAGATCTCACCGTCGGCCAGTTCGTCTACGTCATCCGCAAGCGTATCAAGCTCTCCCCGGAGAAGGCCATTTTCATCTTCGTCGATGAGGTTCTGCCGCCCACTGCGGCTTTGATGAGCAGCATCTACGAAGAACACAAGGATGAGGATGGCTTCCTGTACATCACGTATGTGCCCCTTATCTGTGCAAAGCTGAGATCTCTAGCTGACCGCTGCAGATACTCTGGCGAGAACACTTTCGGTGACTGCTGAATGGCTCCAAGATATCAACGTACGACCCAGCCGTCAAACTCGTCTCGTATACGGAGCGTTTGTCGGAGTCTAGGACAAGGATCAGAACGACATGGTTTAGGAGATGGCAGGGCTGGCTCGATATGGCGGTGGGTTTCTATCATATGCGCTGGCGTTATATGGGTTCTCTACATTTCCTTGGTGACCTTGCTTGCAACATCTTTCTCTAAGGGCCGTGGATTATTGATTAAATCTTTATCTGCTCTTTCTTTCCCTCAGGGACAGACCGATGCTCTCCTTTGGAATGCGATGTCTCCTTCTTTGCTCTTTCCCTCGTCGTGAAATAACCAGGCAGCAACCGGCCGGAGGGAAGGTGAATAGAGAGGCTTGGAGTTGGGCTTACAGCCACCGCTCGTTGGCCGCTCCCTCTGGGGTCACGACGCAGATGATGATGCTTTTTGACGCCAGCTTACTAGGCTTGTATCAAACTTGATATATCTCTTGTCCAATGTAATCATTCTAATAGTAATTGCGTCTCGTTCAGATATTTTGTGTAGTCAGATCCCGATGCGTTCTTTTTTTTCCACTTCTACTAAGGGCTACGAGTACTATTTCCATCCGATGATGTTCTGAGTCATCGACGTGATGATGACACCGTCATGTGATCCCCCCCCCAACCCTTTGGGTTGGCCTGCCAGAGATCATTCAGATGGGTCCATGCCTGATGATAGAAGACGGCCCGATGTGACGTAAGAATCTGGAATGGAATGCTGGTCATAAGTACCAAGTGCTGGGGTAGATAGGTTCCCGACACTGAAGTTGATCTGAGCATGGTTGGATAGATCTCCAGGAACGACTAGACTTGCAGAGATATCGCCTTGAAATGCCGTATTCCAAGCCGCCTGCACGCCTCACTTCTTCCCACCAGGTAACATGGTTGTCCGAGACCGTAGCATGTTTACACATTAAGTTACCTTGCAGTGGAGTTGAACTGCGATGTACCGGCAAGAGACAGGCAGGTTCTCTGATACGTCCCCGGTCCATGCGTGATGATCTAGATCTCTTTCATCTACCCATCGTGTGAAATCGTCGAGATGGGTTTCTCAAGCGTCCGCTTGATGTCATTGTCACCGAAACCGGCGCGTCTGGGGTCCCGAGGCGCCGTGGAAGGTTCCCCGGCGCCAAGGCCGCCTAGGGACTCTAGCGCCGTCCGCCCGCCGCGTGCCCTAAAAATTTGGAGACGCCGAGTCGGAGATTCGAGCTGCACGCGGGGAGCGGCTTGCTGCTTTTTTTCCCCTCTTCGGCACCGGGGCTCGCTTCGATCGATTGCTCGTATCTTGCCTTTGCGTCTCCTTGTTCGTTGGCTGGTCTTAAGCGTTCTGATACCTTCCCTTCTCCCTCACTCGTAAAACGTGGATTGAAGGGCAAAGATGTCTCCCGCCATGGCCCAGGCCGGTGCTGGCGCTGCCGCAAAGGATGTCAAGGAGTCAGCAACCGCTCGACTGCTGGGCTCTGGTAAGCGATCTCTGGCCAACTCCAAAACACGTAGAATGCTCACAGAGCGCCAGGGACCGCCGGTGTCGCGGAGTTGCTGGTTTTCCATCCGGTACGACTCACGATTTTGTGCGTGTCTGTGCACCACGATGCTGATGCCATGTGAAAAAAGGTCGATACCATCGCGAAGCGATTGATGAGTAACCAGAGCCGGGTAAGGAGCAAGTCTTAATTTAATTTGAAATGCCAGGGTGTGAGAGCTGACTAGAGTGCCATATCAGGTCACGTCGCTCAAGGTTCTGAACCAGGTCATCTTCAAGGAATACGCTGATGCGCAGGTCGCCCGCAAATTCGCCTCTCTCTTCCCTGGTCTCGGATATGCTGCCGGCTACAAGGTGCGTGTGAATTGGAGGGTGCTGTTGCAGCGGCTAACATAGGCACTTTCAGGTCCTCCAAAGAATATACAAGTACGGTGGCCAGCCTTTCGTCCGGGACTATCTGGCCAAGAATCACGCCGCCGACTTTGAGAAAGCCTTTGGAAAGGGAACTGGAAAGGCTATGATGCACGCTACTGCTGGAAGGTGCGGCTGTTCGAGGCAAGGCCATTGTGAAATTGGTGTCCGACGCTGACTTGAAAACACAGTCTTATTGGTATTGGAGAGATTATCCTGCTCCCACTGGACGTCTTGAAGATCAAGCGTCAGACAAACCCGGATGCCTTTCGTGGACGTGGTCTCTTCAAGATCATTGCCGATGAGGGCATGGGACTGTACCGTGGTGCCGGCTGGACGGCTGCCCGGAATGCTCCTGGATCTTTCGCAGTATGCTTCTCTTTCATTGCTCCGTTCAGCCCGCGATTTACTGACACATAATAATAGCTCTTCGGTGGCTCCGCTTTCGCTAAGGAATATGTCTACGGCCTCAAGGACTACAACAAGGCAAGCTGGCTGCAGAACTTCGTCGCCTCCGTCTGCGGTGCTAGCGCATCGCTGATCGTATCCGCGCCACTTGACGTGATCAAGACCCGTATCCAGAACCGCAACTTTGAGAACCCCGAGTCCGGTTTCCGGATTCTCTCCAACATGGTCAAGAATGAAGGGTTCACCAGCTTCTTCAAGGGCTTGACCCCCAAGCTGCTGATGACCGGACCCAAGCTGGTCTTCAGTTTCTGGCTGGCACAGACCTTGATTCCTGCATTTGGTCAGTTCGTCTAGACCTGAATAGAGGGTCTCTAATCCCAGCCCTCGCGTTTCACTTGCTTTGCTCTGCTCCCGTGTGTGTTTGACTATCCAACTGTCTTAGCCATTGGGGCTTCGCAGCGGATTTCAGTTCTTGTCACGTATATGATATAGAGGCTCTTTCGGTGTCGGGCCTTTTGTTGAATTATCATGGTTTATGATGTAGTTATATGAAAGGGAAAGCAAAAAAAATAGAACGGGGATACTCCACTTCATCACTTGTTTGAGCAGCCGCACATTCAGGTTCCGCATTTGTATCCCAGGGCCTTGCACTTCGAAACTGCGAGGCTTGAGATTACCGTCAATGGTTTGTTTCATACCAGCTGTCCATTTGGCATTGCCCAAACCTCCCACAAAACGAGTCGGTGTTTTAATTGATGTAGAGGAAGACAACAGAATAGATATGGCATCCTATTCCGTCTGTGGTTGATTACATACGTTTTATGATCTATTCACAAAAGTCGCGATACATCCCACGCGCTCTGTCCCAGTGCCTGCGACGTGTGCTTACCGCGTAGACACACGGAGAAGAGGACAACTGTCGACAAAAAAACTGCTCGACTACAAAAAAGAGGCAAAGGCCGCTAATTGGAACAAGAACTGGTATTTTGGCTGTCACAACAATAGATAATATCCAGAACCCAGCAACCTCCTTGCTCCAATTCCCCCGATAATGCCAGCTGTACAGATCAGAGTACCTGATGGCACTTTAATACCTGCCTAGATGCTTATCTAGGTGGTACCTAAGTACTTCTTCCATGTAGCGTGAAGTACTATACGTACTGTTAGGTAGGGACCTAGGAGGCTAGCTGAGGTAGGTATGTTCCATGTGCAATGGGAGAAACGCACAAAGCAACATGCCAACCAGAAATAGACAAAGGTCTCGAGGGGAAAAAAAGGAAAAAAGGAAAAAAGAAAAAAAGAAAATATAACATGACCAACGCAATTATATCCTTTCCTTCCCTTGGACGATGCCGCAGCAGCCCCTTCATGCACGTGACCAAATCTCCATCTTCCACCTTTCTTGCATCAAGTTTGATTGCGCGGGACTACTGTACTACTACTTCCAGTAGTAAGAGATAACCCCGTACCTAAAGTATTCTCATACTCCGGAATCGACGATTGCGCCCGGTACAGTCAGCACCTAGTGTACCTACCTACCTGAGGTATCATTTATTACTGAGAGAGGTAGGTACTTAAGCCCACAGCCTCTGATAACATGTCGAAACAGGCCTTCAATTCATGTTCTCTAATGATATTTAACCTAGAAAGGAAGCGCAGTTCATACCTATCCATTCCGATCACCGTAGCCTGTCTCAGGCCCATCCAGCTTCAACTACCTTCTGAAGAGCAGACCTCCCAGCAGCTATTGATCTATTGAATAAACTTGCACAATGTCGCCCGCCGCCGCTGCCGCCTCTCACCCATACCTTCTCTCCAAGTACGTCAGTCTGTACCCTCCCCTCCCCTCACTTACAACACAAAAACATATACCCCGACTTCAGCCTCGACAGCTTCCCAACAGCAACAGCACAACACAGACAACTAACGAAAAAAACCCGTGACATACAATAAATATACAGGATCGGCGACCCCCTCTTCGCCATCTTCATCGGCACCTCCGCGGCGTTTGTGCGGATCCGCCGCGAGCAGCGTGAGCAGCACCCGGACAAGGCGCAGGCCGGCGAGATCGGGATCGGGTCGGTCCTGGCGACGGGATCGCGGCGGCTGAGGATGTGGTGGAACGGGGAGTTCAAGGGGTTGTGATTGACCATCAAGTAACATTACATAAGACAATAAGTGGGTTTGCTGATGCTGTCGCTATGGCTATGGTTACACGTATTGCTAAAGGTGATTTTATAATGGATTATATGGGATTATAAGTATCTCACATGTTGCGGAGCCTGATGAAGGAGTGTGTAGAGTGCAGTAAAATTCCAAGTTCGCGACAAGAGGGGCATGTGCCAGACTAGAGACCAGTCTAGAAATGGCATGAGGCGGTGAAGGATTTACCGCGTGACTACACGTAGACAACGACTACCAATTCTACTTTCTAAGAAGTATTTTCGAATACTCCCAACAGCTACACCGGCAATCTCTTGAAAGCCAACATTATTGAAGACATTGTATTGATTCATATTTGGAAACTTTTCCCTCCCTAAACTAAGAGCGAGACGCAGATTCGTGAAGCGCCGAAACAAACTCGAATCTATGCATTCATTGCGCAAGAGGAATTAAGAAAAAACAATCGTCGTTTCATAAAACAAAAGACATAAAGCGCCAGCATTTACTTGTCGATTCATGATCTTCAAGCAAACGACATGTCAACAAAGGAAAGGTACAGGAGAATGGTTGCGTTTCAGGCCTCTGAAACCGTTCAGTCGAGTTCCTCGGCGCGCTCCTCGACCTCGTCGGCGGTCTTGGTGGCACCGGCAGCACCAGGAGCGGCGCCAGCAGCGCCGGCGTAGGCACCGGAGATGATGGGGTTGGCAACGCTGCACAAACTGTTAGCATATCTCTTCAAATGACAATATCAAGTCAAGGGGGGGAAAAGCGTTCAACATACCTCTCGAGCTCCTTCTGCTGCGCCTCGTATTCCTCCTTGGTGGCGGTCTGGTTGTTGTCGAGCCAAGAGATGGTCTCGTCGATCTTGGACTGGAGCTTCTCCTTGTCGCTGGCGTTGATGTTGAGCTTGCCCTCGTTGACGGTGTTCTTGAGGGAGTAGGCGTAGGACTCGAGACCGTTCTTGGCCTGGATACGAGCAGCCTCAGCCTCATCCTCGGCCTTGAACTTCTCGGCCTCGGCAACCATGCGCTCGATCTCCTCCTTGGAGAGACGGCCCTTGTCGTTGGTGATGACGATCTTGTTGCTCTTGCCGGTACCCTTCTCGACAGCCGAGACGTTCATGATACCGTTGGCATCAACGTCGAAGGTAACCTCGATCTGAGGAACACCACGAGGAGCAGGAGGAATGCCAGTAAGCTCGAACTTGCCGAGCAGGTTGTTGTCCTTGGTACGGGCACGCTCACCCTCGTAGACCTGGATGAGCACACCGGGCTGGTTGTCGGAGTAGGTGGAGAAGGTCTCGGACTTCTTGGTGGGGATGGTGGTGTTGCGCTTGATCAGAGGGGTCATGACACCACCAGCGGTCTCGATACCGAGAGACAGAGGGGCGACGTCCAGCAGCAGGATCTCGTTGGTGGACTTGGAGGAGGTGTCGCCAGACAGGATGGCAGCCTGGACGGCAGCACCGTAGGCAACAGCCTCATCGGGGTTGATGGACTTGTTGGGCTCCTTGTTGAAGTAGTCGCCAACCATGCGCTGGATCTTGGGGATACGGGTGGAACCACCGACCAGGACGATCTCGTGGACGGAGGACTTGTCGATCTTGGCGTCACGGAGGACACGCTCGACAGGCTCCATGGTCTGGCGGAAGAGGTCCTGGCAGAGTTCCTCGAAACGAGCACGGGTGATGGAGGTGTAGAAGTCAATGCCCTCGAAGAGGGAGTCGATTTCGATGGAGGTCTGAGCCGAGGAGGAGAGGGTGCGCTTGGCACGCTCACAAGCAGTGCGGAGACGGCGGAGGGCACGAGGGTTGGTGGTCAGGTCCTTCTTGTGCTTGCGCTTGAACTCCTGGACGAAGTGGTTGACGAGACGGTTGTCGAAGTCCTCACCACCCAGGTGGGTGTCACCAGCAGTGGACTTGACCTCGAAGATACCCTCCTCGATGGTCAGGAGGGAGACATCGAAGGTACCACCACCCAGGTCGAAGATCAGGACATTGCGCTCACCCTCGGCCTTCTTGTCGAGACCGTAGGCGATGGCGGCGGCAGTGGGCTCGTTGATGATACGCAGGACGTTCAGACCGGCAATGAGACCGGCGTCCTTGGTGGCCTGACGCTGGGAGTCGTTGAAGTAGGCGGGGACAGTGATGACAGCGTTGGTGACGGTGCCGCCCAGGTACGACTCGGCGGTCTCACGCATCTTGGTCAGGACCATGGAGGAGATTTCCTCGGGGGTGAACTGCTTGGTCTCGCCCTTGAACTGGACCTCGATGATGGGCTTGCCATTCTTCTCGACGACCTTGAAGGGGAAGTGCTTCATGTCGGCCTGGACCTCGGGGTCGTTGAACTTGCGCCCGATCAGACGCTTGGCGTCGAAGACGGTGTTCTGAGGGTTCATGGCGACCTGGTTCTTGGCGGCATCACCGATCAGACGCTCGGTGTCGGTGAAGGCGACGAACGACGGGGTTGTGCGGTTACCCTGGTCGTTGGCGATGATCTCGATGCGGTCGTCTCTGAAGACACCCACGCACGAGTACGTGGTGCCCAGATCGATACCGACCGCGGGAGCCATGGTGGGATGTGTGTTAGGCCGTGAAGCGTGACAGAGAGGGAGGAAACCGAGAGAGAACTAATGTACAACGGGACTCGAGGGACGGTCGAGCCAGGAAGGGGAGGATGATCGTGGGAGGTGAGCGTCTGGTGGGGGATGAGAGACTTGGGAAGAGGGAGAGGGCGTTGTGCGAAGGAAAACGCTGATATATGCGGGCGGTGAGTTCGCCGGGGCCCAGAAGCTTCTAGCAGGGCGGGCGCTTCGACGGGCGTCCATGGGTTTCTAGGGGTGCCGCGCGCCTTCCACACGCTGCCGGAAGGCCCCAGCGGGCTGCAGAGAGGCCGCCGCGCGCGCCGTGGGCCGTTTGGGCGTTTTCTGTGCGCTGCGATCTGGTGGGGTGGAAGCATGACGTAGTGTGTGCCCCCCGCTATCGATAACCTCATCATCATGACAGCCCGCTGCGCCCGGGCTCCAATGGCCGGCCTCCAGGTGTGTCGTCGGGTCATGGACGCGGAGGCGCGTCGAGCAGCCCTCTGCTCTCCTACGGTGCCGGGACTGTCATCGTGGCTCAGGTGCCAGATGGGACACGATGCGGCGACGCTGCTCTCGCTCAACTGCCCCTCGCGGGGCCCTCCCGCCAGCCCAAAATGAAAATCACCCTCCTCAAAAACAAAATTTTCAGAAAACAGACGCCGGAACTTTTTGCGCATCCGCATCGGGAAGCGCCCCGTCCGCCGCAACGGCTCCCAGACGGTTCGCCAAGCGCCTGCCGGCCAATGACGCTCGCCACCGCGTCGAGCCTTCTCGTGCCCGCTTCTAGCTTCTTCCGCCGTCGAGCATCATCCTCAAAAGTTTTCGAAACACCAGGCACCGCAGACAACTTGGGATCTTGCCACCACTGACCAGACGAGCTTCCTGTGAAATCTCTCTGAGACGTACGACTACTGTATCTAGTAGAGGTGTATATCAGACCAGCAAGAAAAGAGCTTGCGCCTGTTGTGCGCTGACTCATCACCCGCGGGCGCACAAAAATAGCATAGAGCAGGCCCGGTTTCATCCAGTGGCCACCTCCCGTGGGTGGCTAGGGCTTCGACGGAGCCGGAGAGCTCCTGGCTTCGTCCGCGATCAAAAGAAGCACGGTGGCCGAGCTGCCGGTTCGAGTAAAACACATACAGATCGGGCTAGCTCCGTCGCACAGGCAACTAGTCGCGGTCTGGTCCCTGATCAGGCTGATCTAGGATCTCCAGATCTCGAGCTCCGAGCGATCTTCTTCAGGTACGATATTGTCTTATGTAAGCGGTCGCCATGTGAATCGTGGCCAAAGCAGGTTCTGTTTGTCTGAAGAGACCTTGTTTATCTACGGGATCCAGCGTGAAAAGAAGCATTGCTCTCACTCCTCCCACCGATTCTCTCCCTGGTCGTGTCGGGAGAGGATTTTTCATGGCGGACTTGAGATAGTGAACAGATGGTACTGTTACAATTGGCTCCAAAAACACCTGTCTGCACTTGTATACACAGTAGGTATCTCAAGTTCTTGGCAGTTTGGTTCGAAGGTTATCAATGATCTGTCTCGTTATCTTTGCACATGCTTGCACTTCGTCCTCTGCCACACTGTGGCTTAGTTACATGACACCGTTCCCCCAGCTGACCTTTCTGACTTTGATCCAGTCTTTCTCGCAGCCAAAAACGGGTTCCAGGAGTTTTATGTGAGTCTAACGATCATCGATTTCAGACATGGAAGATCGACGATCATATCTCGGCTCGGGGAGGTATGCAGATAAGAGCAGTCCAACCTAAATCACCCACTCGCAGCGCACCGTGTCACAAGCGCCGCAAATCATCTTCGGGGATACCAACGGTTATACCAGCATGCGGTCCAGAGGTACTTGTTAGAAGTACCTGGACTCTTTTGTAGTTGAGGTGAGCTCTGCCTTGGGCCGGAGATCTGGACCCTGACGAACATCGAGGGCCAGATAACGCCATCTCCCATCGCTCCACTCCGCTTGGCATCTCCGCATCCATAACGGGCAGCAACGCCCATACTAACATCCACTAGGTACCAAGTACTAGTAGTAGCAGCTGTCCTAATCCTATCCTCCGCCCGCCTAGTAGTAGTGTCTCCTCTACCACCTCCCAGTGTCACTCACCGGCAGGGTCGCATCGCGTCTCCTGCCAGGTCAGGCAAATGCTGCCCGCTGCGCTTCTCCAGCCCAACGCCACGACCCCTCCGCTCTGTTCGCCCGTCGCTGCTAGCCATGGCCGGAGGACGTGCCTGACAACCGGTGACTTCCTCTTTCATCCCGAGCCCAGATGGCGTGAGGCCACGAGCTGGTTTCGCAATCCCACGGGACCCCTGTCTTAAAAGGCCTTCACCTCGTGCTCATTCGAGTGAGATTCCATGGGGATTCCCTGTGGGCTGAACCGCACGCGGACACACGATCCCCATCAAACATTTCTCGCGCGGCCATGGTTGAAGAACCTCACCAAGGGCTCGAGATGGGGATTTCGGCGACCATCAAAGGAATCTATCGAAGGGGTCGGGGTCGGGTCACTGCGCATCCCGCCTCGGCTCCCACCTCAGATGACAATCCTCCGACGACCGACTCCGCTGTGTCGTCCGCTGAGCAGATTTCTGCGGAAAAGGTCCCGATCGAAAACAAGAAATACGACACAGACAAAGAGGCTAACGCGATCGAGGCTGAGAGCGAGGACGACCCGGAGATCGCGGCGCTTCCTCTGACGGTTCGACAGTTAGTCAGTTTGACGGACGATCCTAAACTGCCCACGATCACCTTCCGCTACTTCTTGCTCTCCGTCATTTTCATCGTCCCTGGAGCGTTCCTCTCTCAGATGAGCCAGTTCCGTACGACGCAGGCCCCGTACTCGATCTTCTTTGTTCAAATTGCTTCCCATTATCTCGGCCATTTCTTTGCCAAGGTTCTTCCCAAAACGCCCATCAGGGTCCCCTTTACAAAATGGTCCTTCAGCATGAATCCGGGGCCGTGGAGTATCAAGGAGCACGTGCTGGTGACGCTCACAGCGGCATCAGGAGCTACATATAACCTCGGTTTCACTCCGATAGCACTGGCCGAACTCTTTTATGGGCAGAGAGTCAACCCCGCTGTCGCCATATTCTTCATGTTCGCGATCGTTTGGATCGGATATGCATTTGCTGCGATAGCACGGCAGCTCCTGCTCTATGAACCCAACTATATCTGGCCGCAAGCCCTGATGCAGACTACCCTTTTTGAGACCTTCCGTAAGACCGACATGTCTTCCCCGCTGGCGAAACGTCAGATGATGGTCTTCTTCCTCTCTCTTTTAGGAATGACGCTTTGGCAATTCCTGCCCGAGTACGTCTTTCCGTTTACCTCGTCCCTCGCTTTCCTTTGTTGGGTAGCGCCGAGAAACAAAATAGCCAACTTCATTGGCTCGGGGCTGGGTGGAATGGGCCTTCTCAACTTGTCTCTCGACTGGTCCAACATCAACTGGAATGGCTCCTCGATTATGCTGACTCCATGGTGGACTCAAGTGATCCTGTTCCTGGCATTTGTTGTTAATTGCTGGATCCTTATTCCCGCAGCGAAATGGGGGAACCTGGGCTCATACCACCATGGGCTGATGTCTAACCGGCTTCTGACGGCGAACGGTTCTGTATATCCGGTTCTTGATGTTTTGACTCCCGACTTTCGCCTGAACGAGACCGCTTATCAGGAAAACGGGCCGATCTATATGGGGTTACAGAACATCTGGGCGACATTCTTCGATTATGCGAAACTTCCGGCTGCCATCACGTGGATTGCCACTTTCGGGTATACCCAATTGGCCAGCAACTTCAGAAAGGCGATTGCTTCACGGCGGGCACGCAATCGGGGAGGAGAAAGCATCAATCATCAGTATGGCGACCGCTTGAATGTCCTCCAAAGGAGTTACAAGGAAGTCCCATTCTGGTGGTATTTTGCTCTCTTCCTAGCAGGATTTGTTATTCTCGTCACTACCATATCCCTCGGGTACCTTTTCATCCCGGTGTGGACGTTGTTCGTTGCACTCAGCAGCGCGGCCGTCATTGTTATACCAATGGGCTGGCTGTATGCAATCTCCAACTATCAGATCGCAACTGGGTCATTCAATGAATTAATGTACGGATATATGGTACATACGAAAGCAGGTGAAGGTCATCGTCATCCATGTGGACCGTCAACCTATGGAGCCATCGCTGGAGATGCTTGGTATCGAGCCCAGTATATGCTGCAGGACCAGAAAATTGGTCATTACATGCACATACCTCCCAGGGCTGTCTTCTTCTCCCAAATATTTGGAACTATTCTCGGGGTCCCTATAAACTATGCCGTTGTCCGCTGGGTCCTAAACACGAAATTCGACTATCTTACTGGCGTGAAGAAAGATCCACTGCATCAATGGACGGGCCAGAGCCTGCAGAGCTATAATTCTCTCGGCGTCCAGTATGCCGTAATCGGACCCAAGAGGATGTTCTCTGAGCCCCTGTTTGCTCCTCTGCCGTGGTCATTTCTTGTTGGAGCACTAGTGCCCCCACTTCTTTACATTCTTCACAGGTGCTTCCCTCGCCTCCGCGTCGATCTCTGGAATTGCACCATCTTTTTCCAAGGACTCTCTATGTTCTACGGAAATATCAGCACTGGGTATACGTCTGCCATCATCGGAGGCTACGTGACCATGTACTACGTCTACAGACGCCATTTCGATGTCTGGAAGCGATACAACTACATGGTTGCAGCTGCCTTCGATGCTGGCTTTAACCTCAACATGCTGCTCATCTTTCTCTTCTTCGGGTCAGGAAAGCAGATCTCGATGCCACATTGGTGGGGCAATAATGCCGACTCTGTTGAGAGATGCTTCGCCTTGACTGACTACTAGCCCTTCCGGAGATCTTGTCTTGCGCTGCGGCACGGAAGCTGCAAGCGTTACTCCGGCTTTGCAGAAGTCAGCACCGGTGGAATTCCTCTTTATGAGGCTAATAACAAGGCTTGAATAGGAGACCAAAGCTCGCGGGGCATTCTATGGTCTCCTCTATGCCACGTGCGTTGACCTGTCGGGTTGACCGTTCTTAGGGTGGTACAAAGGACCGAAATCTTCCGGGTCGAATTATGTGGCATCTCTTGTTCTTTTCGTCCCAGACTATGTTATGTGTGCTAGGATCGTCATGCTCATAGTGACGGTAGAGAATCTCACAGTATGCTTTGCGAATTTCAGCCGCACTTCGTCTCTACTCTATCGGAAATATGCATTGTAGAAATGAGTCAGGTTTCGGCCGCGCGGTTTCTCCATCAGGATATACACAATGTATCATCCTGGAACGTATTTATCTTCTTCCCGACTAGTCCTGGTCCAGTCTAGCAGCTTAGGCGTGCAGCAGTAGCCGAAATCTGCATGTAAACTGCTTCATTCTCGTAATCTCACTACAAGAGTATGGGCCAATTCTGACAACTTCAGCTTTGAATAGCCGCAGTTTCCGTCATAATCATAAAGCCAGCAAGCCAAAGCGTGATTTGCACTTGCATCTTCAAAATGGCTATCATTCCTACTGGATAGCAATACACCCCTATTACTCCAGAAACTTTCCACCATTGCCCAACCACTCCACACGACTGATTTTCTCAGTCAGAATTTTGTCCCGGCTCCCACAGTGTTTCAAAAGGAGAAATGGATTCTGAAAGTCTCTGCTGCGTCGTTTGGCCAGAAATGTCTGTAGTAGATCAGGGCACAAAAGCGTCGTACTTTTCCAGGCTTGGTGCCTGGGGCCAGACGCTACTGCGCGGTACCTACAGCTCGGCAGGGCACAGCGCGCCACGGGGGCGCGTTGGCGAACTTGGCGCAGGGCGGACGGGCCCCGGGCGCTGATCGCAGGCCCGACGCATCCAATAGGTGAATGGGCGGGCTGCGGCCCATCTCCAACTCTCCCTTGCGACTTTTCTCAAAAACACACCTCTTCCCCTCCCATCTTCCTCCGTCGCATACGTTCCTCTCCCTTGTCTACATTCCATCCTCCTCTCACACTGCGCGGCTGCGTGTCCATTTCCTTCTTCCACCTACATCTTCCTGCGCGTTTCATTGCACACCATGGGAGACAACGATAAGGCCACTACTTTAAACTCCGACCCAGCCATGAACCCGCCGGACGCTGCGGCGTTGGACAAGGGCAAGGGTAAGGCTGTCGAGGAGACTCCTGCGACCCAGGAGCTGAGCATGGATGAGGACGAGGAAAGCTCCGAAGAGGAGAGCGGAGCTGAGGAGATGGTACGTCGAACTATCTTCCCAAGTGTTCCCTGCCGAACAGTCTTTTTTTTTTCCAATATTTATGTATGCCTGCTAACACAACTGCACGCATATCCAGGCCGAAGGTAAGCATCGCCCCATTGGACGCGCAAACTCCAATATTGTTGTCCTATGAGAACCGTGCTACGGGAGTGCGCCGCAGTCAGACTTTTCAGCAAAACGTGAGGCTAAGCACTTGTTCGCAATTAACACAGAAGAAGAAGAGGAGGAGGGCCACGACAACCTGGAGCCGATCTCCACCAGCAACATCATTGAAGGGGGACGACGGACCCGGGGCAAGATCATCGACTTCGCCGAGGCCGCCGAGAAGGCCAGGGAGGCCGGCGACGACGAGATCGACGACGATGAGGACGACGAGGACTTTGTTCCAAACGACGAGGCGATGAAGGATTAGACATCATCATCTTCATCTTTCTTTTTTGTCTCCACAGCGAACCGGGAGGCGAACAAAAAAAACTGGACGGAGGCTAAATTACCAGGCGCGAGGTTCATGAGGTCGCTAGTTCTTTTTCTTACGGCGGGATTCTTGGCGACAGGGTTTTTATGGAATGCAGGCGAGGTCAATGGATTATGGGAACGCTCTATTATGGATTTCGCGGATGGCGTATGAGAGATTCCTTTATCCAAGGCAATGAAATTATCAAAAACGTAATTCATAAAAAGGAAACGAACCAAAAATAATAACAGAATATCTTCCTTGCTTCATTGATAGAATTCTATAAAATGTAGGGCCTGTAAAGTTTTAACGCAACATGTCTGGCGGTTTTACAGGTTACAATCACCAAAAAGGCATATACGGCTTCAACCCTGGTTTTGAATGTCGCGCGGCCACTTAGAGTTTGCAGTGATCGATCAGGGTGGAAAGCTAGCGCTTTTAAGACTTCTTTTTTCCACGTAACTGAAATCGCACTTTTTCTTTGCCCTTGCCACCATTCAATACCGTAATACGCCGAGAGGGCGTTTGCCTTGCCAGCACGTGCCAGGCCAGGCGCAAGGTCTCCGGGGGCGCAGAGAAGCCAGAACGGCAGCCCCCTTGGCCAGCCGCCGATCGCGCATCGCCGCAGGCCATCCCCGGCGACACCAAAGAGGAAACCTGGCTTGCCCGCCCTGGAGTCCGCGTTGTGCTCCGGCATAGACCCTGTGCTTTCACGCGATTCCCATCGTCCATAGTTTGAGAGGTCCCACCGCAATGTCCCTGCTCCTGTGCTGATAGCAGCTGCGACGCTTTATCTGAGCTGAGAAACAATACATACATACCATGGCCTCACGGTACGATGCTCCTGATGACAAACATACCCCTGGCTATATCTTAAAGACACAACCGACTCTGGGACATGCTAACCCAGGCATGATATCAAGCAGATTTCCACACTCCACCCTTCACCAGCGCGATCCTCGCCCCTCCTCTTCGCTCTTCGATTCCTACAACAGTGGCGAGCGCACCCGACCCGTGAGCAGGTCTCCCGGCCGCATAGGCGGATATGGAGGGTTCTCGGGATCCGTAAACGGTGGCGGCATGAATGGCGGGTTAGGGAGACCTGGCGTTGGAGGAGGTTATAGGGCTGCGACGCCCAACTCGAAGTACGTGGTGCCATTTTTGTTTCTAGTCTATCTGGTTGCCTCTGAGCAAAATACTATCGCCATAAACCTGCTCTCTTTGATCGGTGATGGAGGAGGCCTATATATATATAAAATAGGAAATTCTAACGCAGTTTCTTGGGAGCATGGTTTAGGGGCCAATACTCCGACGCCGTCCTATCGTCACTTGAATCTCAAAATGACGCCGAGATAGAAGGAATCAGTGCGAAGGTTAAGATGCTCAAGGATGTAAGTCATCCTTTTCTCCCTCCCTAACCAGCCAAATATCTTCTAGCGGGACTGCGCCTCGACTCATTGCAAGTATGGGGCTAACCATTTTTTTTCCTCTTCCCAGATCACTCTTGCTATCGGTGACGAGATCCGGGAGTCTTCTGCGCTCGCGGACAAAATGAATGACACCTTCGAGAGCACTCGTATCCGTCTTCGAGGCACCATGAACCGGATGCTGCGCATGGCCGAGCGTTCGGGCGTGGGCTGGCGAGTGTGGCTGCTGTTCTTCGTCGCCGTGTTCTTCCTCTTCGCTTATGTCTGGCTGTCCTAGAGCTTTGAGAGCATCTAAGACCAGTCTGGCGATGGGAGGTAGCGGTTTCTTTTTTCACGAAATTTACCTTCAAAACCGGACCGTCTGTTGGTCCCGAGCCTTAATCACTGTTGGCTAGAAGACGCCGTTGTCGTTTCTACCGCCGCCTTATTACATTCTAAGACGACCCTTCCGAGCAAGCGGAATTCTCTATCATCCGTTCCGGTTATCATTTTGCAATTTCGGGGAGCACACGCTCCGGAGTCTCTTGGCGTTTTTTTAATCATGAAAATATCTTCGGCGCATATATGGATTGTGGGTGTACAGTAATAGCTCCCTTGGATCTTTTTTCTGGCGTTCGGGCAGTGAGATGAGATGATGGCCGCTCGCGAATCACGCTGTCCTTTCCCGTTGTGTATCTCTAATTATGTCTCCTTTTGTTTTGGGGACACACGGCCATTCCATACCTCCCTTTGGAATCCTTTCGGTCTCGAGATGACATTTTCCCCCCTTCTACTCATGCTTCACGAACTAGACGAATGAAGAGTTATGCTCTTTACGGGGTAAAGGGCTTTCGCATGTGCAGCTCTTCTTTCTCACTATTATAAACATGGACATATGACTGCTAAGGGACGGAATGGTGATCCGGGGGGATGGCTCTATCCGGGAAAACAAAAAGGTGATAATTTGCAGCAGAACTTATCCCGCTTGAGGCTGGAATATAGTCATCGCGGACGCCCTCGAGAGTTATTCATCAACCTACCCACCTGTTGGTTTTCAAACGGAGATGGATGGAATATTGGGGACATGGGGAGCTACGATCAAAGTGACGCGGAGCTGACGACCGGCCATGATTTTTGTTCCACATCTTTGCCTTCGTCGTGGAAAGGGAGAGTCAAGGATCTTTTTTTTTTTTTTCTTTTTCCCTGCATATCTATTGAGCGTCTCCATATGCATTAGAAGCCATGTAGATAGATATATTGATCGTCTAACTACGTCACAATCACGGCACTTAATCATAATTATTAATCAATCAATCAGTCTACGACCTAATTTAATAACCGATTAGCCTTTGCTATACTCAATTAGTATGACGCACATGAATTGCTCCAGGGGCGTTCTGTTCGTTTCCCCCAACCATGTATAATAAAAAATGACCCTCGGGTCAAAAATCACCAAGTGAGGCGATCGATCGTACCGGATGGTGCTCTTTTCAGATTTGAAATGTCTTCAATTGCCCCATCGTCTGTTAAGGCAAATACGGGGAGTCAATAATATGCATAGAGTGCTTAGTATTCCGCAATGCTCTTAGCAGGACTGAATCTTATATATCAATGTGCGTTAGCATGTATGTAATGTATAATAGAAAGCAATCACTCGATCAATCAATCGCCAGACACCGTGCATTTCCGGTAGAATACCCATCTGATGCGATGCTATGCAATCCGATCCAACCCAGTCTCTAACATATATTGTACAGACAAAGACAGAAAATAATACAGTTATTCCACGTTGTGGTCCCAGGAACTTCTTTATATATAACATACGCTGATCACTCGAGACTGTCCCTCGGTCCACCACGCCTCGAGAATCTCCTCCCGAATCCGCTCCTCCTGCTTCCCTGGCTGCGCAGCGAGGCACGGAGGTCCTCGTCGTCGAGCATCATCCCGCTCGAGTCGAACGCGTCCCCGCCGCCGCTCCACCGCTGTAGGAAGCGTCGCTGGGCCCCCGACTCCCGTCGGATGGAGGGCTGTGGGGGGAGACCGCGGGAGGCCGTGCTGGTCCTCCGGAGGTGTTCTGCGAAGGGATCGTGGGCGTCGTCGTCATAGTCGTCGTCCTCGGCCTCCGTATCGGTGTGCTGCCACTCCTGCTCCTGCTCGCTGCCGTCTTCGGCCGCGTCTGGGACGTCGTCGTCCAGGTCTCGGGCCATGACGTTGCTGAGTCCCTCTCCGCCTTCCGCGGCGGGGATGTCGTCGTCGAGGTCAGGCTGGTTGTCGAAGTCATCGTGTTCGTCTTCATCGTCCTCCTCTTCCTCATCGTCGTCGTCATCATCGTCATCCGGAAACGCTTCAGGGATGTCATCATCCAGATCGCGCCCCATGAGCCCGTCCTCGTCGACCTCTTCCTCCTCTTCCTCTTCCAACCCTTCCTCTCCTTCCTCAACAAGACCGTCCGCGTCCGCATCCGCATCGGGGATATCATCGTCCAGATCCCTCTCCATCATCTGATCATCCTGCCCGGCTCCGTCCACGCCCAATCCCGCAGCCTGCGGTCCACCGAACCCGTCCGTACCCATCCCCAACTCCATTGCAGCAGCATTCATCTCCGCAGCCGCAGCCGCCGCGGCTTCCTCCCGCTCCGCCTCCTCCTCTCTCATGCCCAGCATCGTCTTCGCGCATCCTGCCGGCTTGATCCACGCGTATCCGAAGGACGCGATGTTCTGCTTGCGGGCGCGCAGGGCGCGTTCCTCAAGGGACAGCGCGGCGAGAGTGTTCGATGGCGCGGTCGCGGATATGAGCGCGCGGCCATTGAGGGCGTTGTTGCTGTTGTTGCCGTGGCGGCGGGAGGACGGTTGGTTCGGGTCGGAGGAGTTGGAATTGTAGGACGGGGAGGAGCGGTATGGCTGGGAGGAACCGTACCAGAGCTCGTGAGACTGGATGAGAAGGTCAGAGACTCTTTCCTATGAGGCTTGTAGGCAATGGGTGATGGCGGAGGGTTTGAGGGTAACTCACATCACGGGGTGTGATGAGGGGAAGTGAGAGGAACATCATGGTGGCTGCTCTGGAGATGGGGAATCAAACAGGATTATACATAATAAAAGAAGGCTGTTGGAAATATCTAGCCAGAGCTTACACAAGCTCCAACCTTTCTTTCAGTGATGCTGGCTCGCAGAAGAGCGTGCTGGAGCTTAACCCCAGCCTGTTGCGTCGGAGTACGGAGTAGTTGGACGGGTTCCCACACCAAAAGTCCAGGTGCCCCCAAATTTGCCCTGTACATGCCAAGACACGTGCGTGCAAAAATGGATCCCTCAATCTGGACTGCTTTCCTGGTTCCAATTTGTCAATATGTGGGGTAGGTGAGGGCCCAGGGAGGCGAGAATAAAGCTTGGATCTAAAAGAGGAACACTTAGCGTGAGTGAGCCCTTTTCAGAGAAGATCAGTGCGGGGAGTTCCACCCACAACGCTACTGGATCTTGATGTCTTTGCCCAAAAGGGAACAATGTCAACACGGAACAGTTGAACTGGTTTTCTCATTATCCATTCCATAACAATCAAGCCAACAACACATAGTGAATGGGCATACTGTTATCCATGTTATAGTTGCATTTCATGTCTGTGCTAATCACCTCTGCTTTCACTTTCTGTATAGGTAAGTGGGCCCAACTCACATTCTACCTGCCGCAACGATATTCATAAGCTTTCACACAGCACAACAGAGCCATCTCAGAAAATGTATAAAAACTTGACCAATACAACAAGCCTTAGCTACCTGGCTACTCACTGTAACAAAAGAAAAAGAGTACCATGCTGACTATCGTTCCTCCTCCTCCTCCATCTGCTCACTCTCTTCAACGCCTAGCTTGCTAAATCCTGAATAGATACAGGAACAGAATATTAATCGAGTACGAAACACACCATACATCTTATCTTTTTCCGTTTTTTTCAAGACCAATCAAAGTACAGTACAACTTCTATGCACAGCACAGTACGCAACTATACGATCCAAACCTCAACCCTAAAATTCCGCCCTCAATCTTTTGTTCTTTGTCTTGCCAAGATCTGCTATTTGCCCAGGTACAGGACATAGGTACCAAACACCCGAGAGAAACATCAAGGAAGCATCGGTACAATACCTTACTAATAGCATCACACAGCCGACGAGCAGGATTTGTCGATGATATAGAGGAAGATATCCTCAGTCGCGAATCCTGCATAGAGCTCAATTGGGATTTAGAAATAGTGAAGAATAGTAACGATCAACCATGCATCCAATGAGCCACTTTTGAAACATTAGAAGGAAGTGTTTGTAATCGACTATGATATTATTCCCAAAATTGCTAGATACCTTCCTTCACCCAGATTCCTAAATCATGATTCCTGGATCTTTTAGCTGGCTACGTATATACGCAATATAGTCCGAGACTATATACACGGTGCAAAACACCGGTTTCGTCTAGCTTCTGGAATTCTCGGAGCTGATATGCTTGTTTATACACAACATGGTGATAGGGATTTAACTAAGCACCTAGATAATAAATGTATATCAGATCTGATCTGATCCAATCTTCAATCTACCATATTCAGCAGAAGTCAGTTCGCCGAGTCTAGTCTAGATAAGATGCGTGTGTCGGGTAGGACCTTGACAACTTGTCCATGATCCATATCGTACTGTACCTAGGTAGGTACCGTCTCATATTGCCTTGTTTGGCTATTCTTTCGGCCCGGTGGGTCTGGGATTGGTTCTCTAAATTAAGAATGTACTGTCTAGTAGTAGCATGGAGTAGGGGATTCAAGTTGTTATTCTTTGTTGCGAAAAAGGGAATTTTTTTTCTGGTACTTCAAGGGATAATACATTTCATCTGGAAATGGAAGTTTGAGAAAAATTTTTTTCGTTTATCTACAGGGACATATGTGCTGATGTATGTACTGTAGTACGGTACATGCACGCTCTCAAATCTTGGTCCATCCGCAATGTCTCGTGCTGACGGTGAAACTTGAGATTGTTACGTACATGCGAAGGGTTTGGAGTACTCTGTATTTTTTTAATGTACATACGATCGCCGTTCATTTGCATATTGTATCGGTGTTTGCCTCGCTCGATATATAATGCCGATCTCTAAAGACACCAGTGTGACAAAGTCTCGAAGCAGGACAAACACCTAGCACGGCAGGGAAGATGTTGGCCGTGTTTATGCATTGCGGTAATAGTATAGTAGTCTTAGATGTGATTCCCCAGCGGGCTACCATGTACTGGTGTTTCGTAATAAAAGTAATCGGATTCAGCGGTATCCGTACATAAAGTCAGTCAAAAAAAAAGATGACGACTGGCTCGGACTATGCACCCGCAGACGCGGCTGATAGAATTTGCTATTGAGCTGCGATATGAGGTGAGCATGTTGCACGGGATACCTACTCTGTGCTGTCAACTTGCCCAAGGACTCGTGACGATCCGAGACGTTGGCCGTGGTTGCACCTCTGCCAGTAGTAGTGAGTCAGCCAGCAGCAAGTACTACGTTGGAAGGACAGCGTGCCGCAGTTGCAGTCGTTCGCATGCCATGTCGTATCGTCGGCATTTCTCAGTCTCCGCAACCTGCAGCCGACGGCGCCGTCTGCACTTCTGAACGGACCGACAATTCCATCTCTCCCGTGTCGTCCCAATCTTTTATCCCCCTTTATAAATGGCCACATCCCCCAGGAACGTTTCTGCGAGGGGGGGATTGAGCACATGGCCGTCCGCGGCTCCGGGAGTTAGCCGAGCGCGACGGCCGATACCGAGTCCAGCACTACGGATCTTTGTACTCCGGAGGACTCGCTGTTCTGCGGCGTTGTTCTCGCAGGTGACAGAGAAGCAGACAGCTTCCGCTCCGTATTTTCCCGAGAATCAGCACGGAGGAGGCAGGACGGAGTACTCCGCAGAACTGGAGGCTGTCCGGTGAACCAAAATGGGCGAGCTGGGCATCCTCGCGAGAATGTCGGGCGTGTCTCGGCGGAGTCATGTGACTTGCGCTTACGGTTCACGAGTCCAGCGCGACCAAGTTGAAGGCAGGCAGCCAGCGTGATCATCATCGTCATCATCATCATTATTTTATTATTTATGAGTAGAGAGCGCTGGTTCGGAGGCCTGAGGAAAGGGAGGGGACAGGGCATCTCGCAAGACTGAAAAAAAGTGGTGACGCTGCAGATGAGTTGTCCCGGGACCCGCCGGATCCTCCGAAGAGGAGTGTGCTTTGGTGCCAGTCATCATCTCCCTTCCAAGGCCTGGCTAGCAGGTGAGACTCCATAATCGTGCTTCGTGTATCGTAGATCTCGGGAGCCAGCTTCGTCGGCCGAGAGACGCGAGCCGTCCGCACCCGTCGAGGGCGACAAGAGGGGCAGCGGCAGGGGCAACGGTTTATTATTATTATTAGGAGTCCGGACTTGTCCCTCGGACGCCCGGGGCGGAGAGGAGCTAATTATATTACCTTAATTTTTTTTTCGACATCACGAAGGGGGGAAAAGGCCGCCCTGCCCGGGGTACGGAGCGAGCAGTCCGAGGATACCTGACGGCGCAGAGCTGCAAACTGCTGCAACCCGGGAGGTTGGATCATCGCAGATCTGATGCCGTTGGTCTTGGTTTCGCCAGCAGGGCGACCCACCGGGGGAGGGGTCAGAGATAAAGCTCTTTGATGACTTTGAAGAATGACCTCGACAAAATCAAACGGCCAATCAGGGCGCGCGACACGGATGCAAGGTGCGGCTCTGGGGCACCGACATCGGGGTAGGCGCTCGGCAGGGGAGCGGGCCAGGGCGCGAAGGGCGATCCGTGGCTCATTGCCCTCTGCACTCCTCCTGCTCGCCTGGCCGCTGTCGGACGGCCCTCTGGGCGGGATGCCCCCGTGCCAGTAACCTGCCTTCATTAAATAGGTATTTTATTATTGGCATGCAGCAATGGAAAGGACCGCTAGCTGCCCGCGCGTCGTGCAGAGCGTGGGGTATGTGTGCCGGGGACCTCAATGGGTCTGTGGAGGGTGACAGAGCGCGTGCTGCACAGTGCGCGCTGCACGTTCTCCCAAGTGGTGGCATGCACAGCACTGACTGAGGTCGCCGCGCCCGGCAAGCGTGGGCAGAGGCCAGGGCGAAGGGAGGGAAAGCGCAGGAAACTTCAAACGAACGAAAAGGTCCGAGACGCTTTTGGCTGGTCTGCTGCCACCGTTTGCAGCGCCCCCGACCTGGGACGCATTCCATGCTTTTCTTCTTCCGGATGCCGTCCGAGGAGCGGGTACGGAGCACAGGAGGACGGAGTACTCGTGTACATCCATCGGGATAGCACGTTGTAGCACGGAGTACCTTGGCGCAGTGGTACCGAGTACAGTAGCAGTAGCATCTTCCCTGGTGATGTGCAGTTGTAACGCTTCGTCCACTGGTCTTGGCGGAGTCCTCTTCTCAGGAGTCAGGACGTCGACCAACTCGATCTCCTTGCCCGACGCCAAGTTTCAGTGCCTGCCAAGAGGATTGCTGCACATCTCAGTGATCCTTCTCCTCCACTGTGGCTGCTTTCAACAGCCTGAGCATTATTCCGTAGTGTGTGCATTTGCCGTCTTTCTAAAATAATTCCATGAGCTGAAGGCAGGGAAGGATCCGATTACGATCCCTACGTCGTCCCCCACCTCCTGCCATCTACCAGTCATCGCCCGGGAAAATGAAATACGGCGATTCTCAAGAGCAGCGGCGTGCCAACAGCTGGAACTGGGAGGATGATTTCCAGTCGTGGTGGAGAGCGCCCCCGGGGTCCGTTTTCGGCCGGCCCCTCTGCGGATCCGCCGTCGGATCAATCTCATCTCCGGCCCCGTAGGACCGTGGAAGAATCAAATACGCAGTGAAAAGGTCGTGGCGGAGGAACGGCTGTACTCCGTGCACAGTCCGTATTTCGGGGGGCGTTCCGCCCAGAGGTATAGTAGATGATCTGATTATTTCACGTCAGCGGTCGAGCGGACGGCCTGCCGGGAAGGCATCGGCGGAATCCCTGCCGCCCTACAGCACATCCAATCGATACCGCGGCGTGACGGCGCGCTCGTTACGCATCGCTTCCCCCCCTCCCCCCACCCGGTGGGTCCTGACGTAGCCAGAGTCTAATCGTCTGGGCAAAAGGTTGAAAAGCCCGCACGCTGATTGGCCGGCGCTCTCTTATCTCTGCCCTCCTCCACTGTCTGTCCAAAGCTTCGATCGCGAGCGGCGGACGGTCGTCGTCGAGATCGAGATGAGGGGACCTGGCTCCTCCGGGCAAGACGAGCGCGGGGGACGAGGATGCTTGTGTAGTGCAGCAGGTCGATGGGAGCTCCAGGGAGGAATTGCTTAGAGAGCCCTTCCTGCCATTGGAGCCAGAGGACGAGACGTAGCAGCGGAAACCGAAAAGCAAAACGGGGCGAACGTCTCCGAAGGTGCAGATGCAGCAGTTAAGAATAATACAGCGCTGTCCTCGTCCCTCTCCAGAAGCGGGATCGGCAGGCAGAACAGGAGGAGAGGCAGGGGAAGAACCGGAGGGACGAACCAGACCGTCGCTTGATGACTCTGATCCAGGCATAGCTCCTCTGCGCCCGTCACTACCTGCTGCGTCGCTCGGGGTCGATTTGCCACGGCGGAAGGCCTCCTCCAACCCCACAAGTCGTGTTTTTTTCTGCCGCTCACCCCGTCTCGGAGGGACCATTTGAATTCCCGGAACTGCCCACGTCTTCTTCTCTTTCTCTCTTCTCCCTCTCCTGCTCCTGCTCTTCCTCTTCCACTCCTTCACCCTCCCACCAAAGAAGCAGACGCTGGGTCGAGAGACACCCCTCCACCCTTCCTACCAGCGGCGTTGTTGACCCCGGTCGTCGTGACGACACTCCCTTGCGTATCCTGTACCGTCCCGCTTTTTCACCCCCTCCGGAGACCACCACCTCGCCCACAGAACAAAAGACGGTGATTTTCTAGGAGACCAAGACCTTCATCTGTTGCTGCATTCTCTGTCGGTTGCCGGCGGAAGAATGGGTCTCTTGGAGGATATCTATGGAAATGACATAGTCGAAGAGCAGAAGCCCAACGAGTACTCGGCCTTCCAGCCAAAGAAAGGATATGGCTGGGCGGAGGCCTTGCCCGAGCGGCAGGGTCTCTACAACCCCGAACTTGAGAAGGACGCCTGTGGTGTAGGCTTTACTGCGTAAGTCGAAAACCTCCCTACCGTCAATCGGTCGATTCCGAATTTCTTCTGCTTGTATTGTGGACGATCCCTAATGCGTTTGACTCAGCCACATCAAGGGCAAAGCCAGCCACAAGATCGTCAGTGATGGTAAGGTCCCAAACCGTTATTAGAATCGTCGGGAGCGCTCGGCTGACCGGTGATCTCTCCACAGCGCGTAATCTGCTTTGTAACATGACCCATCGAGGAGCCGTTGGCTCCGACGCGAGAGATGGTGACGGCGCTGGTGTAATGACCAGCATTCCGCACAAGTTCTTCGTGAAGAACTTTGCTCGAGAGGTGGGAGTCGAGCTTCCTCCGTTGGGCCAGTATGCAGCTGGCAACTTGTTCTTCAAACCGGATGACGAGGCATTGAAGGAGTCCAAGGCAACTTTTGAGGAGATTGCAGAGTCGCTGGGCCTGCGTGTCTTGGGTTGGCGTGAGGTTCCCCGCGACTCGTCCATATTGGGGCCTGCCGCGTTGTCCCGCGAGCCGGTAATCCTCCAGCCGTTTGTAGTACTGAGGTCTGCATACGGTGATGGAAACAAACCTGAAATCACAGATCCAGAGCGGTTCGACGGGAGGTTGTTTGAGCGGCAGCTCTATGTTCTGCGGAAGCGTGCTACGCATGCCATCGGCCTCGCGAACTGGTTCTATCTGTGTTCGCTCAGCAACAAGAACATTGTCTACAAGGGTCAACTGGCTCCTGTCCAGGTCTACCAGTACTACCATGATCTGGTCAATGTTGATTACGAAGCCCATTTCGCTCTTGTGCACTCTCGTTTCTCCACAAACACCTTCCCCTCTTGGGATCGTGCGCAGCCTTTGCGGTGGCTCGCGCACAACGGTGAAATCAACACTCTCAGAGGAAACAAGAACTGGATGAGAGCGAGAGAAGGAGTGTTGAAGTCCGACATCTTTGGCGATGAGCTTGAATATCTGCTGCCGATCGTGGAGGATGGCGGTTCGGACTCTGCCGCTTTCGATAATGTCCTGGAACTGCTGATGATCAACGGTGTTCTGTCTTTGCCGGAGGCTATCATGTTGATGGTCCCGGAGGCATGGCAGGGCAACCCGTCTATGGACCCTGCAAAGGCTGCTTTCTACGAGTGGGCAGCTTGCCTGATGGAACCTTGGGACGGTCCTGCACTCTTTACCTTCTCTGATGGACGCTACTGTGGTGCAAACCTTGACCGTAACGGTCTACGTCCTTGCCGATTCTACGTGACAGATGATGATCGCATCATTTGCGCGTCCGAAGTCGGCACAATTGATATCGACCCAGAGCGAATCATTCAGAAGGGCCGTCTGCAGCCCGGTAAGATGCTTCTGGTCGACACCGTTGCCGGCAGGATCATCGACGATGCAGAGTTGAAGCACACCGTCTCTCACCGTCACGACTTTGCCGCGTGGCTTGAGAAGGAGCTTCTGAGCCTGCCTGATATCCATAAGCAGCTGCTTGAACAGAATGTGGACCTTGGCCATGTTCTGGATGACTCTACTGTCCAGAATGACGCTCGTCTCAAGGCCTTTGGTTACTCCTTTGAGCAGGTCAGCCTACTTCTGGGTCCTATGGCCGCAGACTCGAAGGAAGCCCTGGGGTCCATGGGTAACGATGCACCGTTGGCTTGCTTGGCTCAGCAGCCTCGTCTGCTCTACGATTATTTCCGTCAACTTTTCGCCCAGGTTACAAACCCTCCTATTGATCCCATCCGAGAGGCCTGCGTCATGTCCCTGGAATGCTATGTCGGCCCTCAGGGCAACTTGCTTGAGATGGAGCCGTCTCAGTGCCATCGCCTTCTTCTGCCGTCGCCTATCCTGACTCTCAGTGAGTTCAAGGCACTGAAGAACATTACAATGATCCACAAGGACTGGCCTGTGAAGACCATCGATATTACATTCGAGAAGCGGAAGGGTGTGCAGGGCTATCTGGACGCTCTGGATGCGATCTGCGATGCTGCAACTGAGGGTATCCAGAACGGTGATAAAATCCTTATCCTCTCTGACCGTGCTACCTCTGTCGACCGTGTTCCAGTTTCCGCTCTCCTGGCTACCGGTCTCGTTCATCACCATCTGGTCCGCAACAAGTGGAGATCTCTGGCCGCGCTTGTCGTTGAGACTGCGGAGGCTCGTGAGGTGCATCACATGTGTGTCCTTGTGGGCTATGGTGCAGATGCCATTTGCCCCTACCTGGCCATGGAATGCATCCTCAAGATGAACCGCGAGAAGCTGATTCGGAAGCAGCTGTCCGATGAGAAGGTCATTGCGAACTACAAGGCTTCGTGTGACGGCGGTATCCTCAAGGTCATGAGCAAGATGGGTATCTCCACCTTGCAGTCCTACAAGGGTGCTCAGATTTTCGAGGCTCTCGGTATTGATGACAGCGTCATTGATCGATGCTTCGCTGGTACTGCAAGCCGCATTCGCGGTCTCACCTTCGAGCAGATTGCACAGGATGCTTTTGCCTTCCACGAGAGGGGCTATCCCTCTCGTCAGATCGTGGAAATCCCTGGTTTACCCGAATCGGGTGAATACCACTGGCGTGATGGAGGCGAGGCTCACGTCAACGATCCTGTCAGCATCGCCAACCTCCAGGATGCCGTCCGTACGCAGAATGACAAGTCATACGAAGCCTACGCCAGGTCCGAGCATGAGCAGATCAAGAACTGCACGCTCCGGGGCATGCTCGACTTCGATTTTGAGTCGCGCACCCCTATTCCTATCGACCAGGTCGAGCCGTGGACTGAGATTGTTCGCCGGTTCGTGACTGGTGCCATGTCTTACGGATCCATCTCCATGGAATCGCATTCTACTCTTGCAATTGCGATGAACCGTCTTGGCGGTAAATCCAATACCGGTGAGGGAGGTGAGGATCCGGAGCGCAGCAAGAGAATGGAGAATGGAGACACCATGAGATCCGCTATCAAACAGGTTGCCTCTGGCCGATTTGGTGTCACCTCCTACTACCTTGCTGATGCGGACGAACTGCAAATCAAGATGGCACAGGGTGCCAAGCCTGGCGAAGGTGGTGAGCTGCCGGGTCACAAGGTGTCCGGCCCTATTGCACGCACTCGTCACTCCACCCCTGGCGTTGGCCTGATCTCTCCGCCACCACACCACGACATCTACTCCATTGAGGATCTCAAGCAGCTTATCTACGATCTCAAGTGCTCCAATCCTCGCGCTCGCGTCTCGGTGAAGCTCGTATCCGAGGTCGGCGTTGGTATTGTCGCATCGGGTGTCGCTAAGGCTAAAGCCGATCACATTTTGATCTCTGGCCACGATGGAGGTACGGGTGCCTCCCGATGGACTGGTATCAAGTACGCAGGTCTACCATGGGAGCTGGGTCTGGCAGAGACCCATCAGACCTTGGTTCTCAACGACCTCCGTGGCCGTGTTGTTCTTCAGACCGATGGTCAGCTCCGTACCGGACGTGATGTTGCGATTGCTTGTCTGCTTGGTGCCGAGGAGTGGGGCTTTGCAACAGCTCCTCTGATTGCAATGGGATGCATTATGATGCGTAAATGTCACTTGGTGAGTGCCATACCTACCTTTTCAGCAACGATGTGCTGTGTATAAATATTAATTGACAAATCTCTCTAGAACACTTGCCCAGTTGGCATTGCTACTCAGGATCCAGAGCTCAGGAAGAAGTTCCAGGGTACTCCCGAGCATGTCATCAATTTCTTCTACTATGTGGCCAATGAACTCCGTGCGATTATGGCCAAACTCGGCCTCCGCACCATTAATGAGATGGTCGGGCGTGCTGAGCTGTTGAAGGTTAGAGATGACATCCGCATTTCCAAGCAGGAGAACATTGACCTGTCTCTCATCCTGACTCCGGCTCATTCACTTCGTCCTGGTGTCGCCACGTACAATGTTCGCAAGCAGGACCACCGTCTCCACACCCGCCTGGACAACAAACTCATCGCCGAATCGGAACTCGCTCTGGAGAAGGGTCTGCCTTGCAGAATCGAGTGCGACATCGTGAACACCGATCGTGCACTGGGAGCCACCTTGTCATACCAAGTCAGCCGTCGTTATGGTGAAGCTGGCCTTCCGCAGGATACCATTCACGTTAACATCAAGGGTTCGGCCGGTCAATCTTTCGGTGCCTACCTGGCGCCTGGTGTGACACTCGAGCTCGAGGGTGATGCGAACGACTATGTCGGAAAAGGCTTGTCCGGAGGCCGCATTATAATCTACCCGCCTAGGGGCGCGGTGTTTAAGGCCGAAGAGAACATCATCGTCGGAAACGTCTGTCTCTACGGAGCGACGAGCGGTACTTGCTTCTTCCGCGGTGTGGCTGCTGAACGCTTTGCTGTTCGCAACTCTGGAGCTACTGCCGTCGTGGAGGGTGTTGGTGATCACGGGTGTGAATACATGACAGGTGGTCGGGTCCTCATTCTTGGCCCTACTGGCCGCAACTTCGCTGCTGGTATGTCCGGTGGTATTGCCTATGTCCTAGACATGAACGGGGACTTCCTCTCCAAGGTTAACATGGAGATGGTTGAGGTGACCGGCCTCGAAGACCCTGCTGAGATTGCCTTTGTCCGTGGCTTAATTGAAGATCATCACCACTACACTGGGTCTGAGCTAGCCGCCCGTATTCTCCTTGATTTCACTCGTGCTCTTCGTCACTTCGTCAAAGTTTTGCCCACTGATTACAAGCGGGTTCTAGAGGAGGAGGCGGCCAAGGCGGCGGCTGCGAAGAAGGCCGAGTTCTCTCTACCGCAGCTCCCAAGCACTCCCGCTACCGCCGAGAAGCCACAGCACAAGCACGAAGCAGAGGCCAAGAAGAAGGACGTGCTGGACATCGAGGACAGTGTCAGCGACGCCAAGACCGAGAAGAAGCGAACCGCTCTAATCCTTGACAAGACGAGGGGATTCATGAAGTATAGCAGGCGTAGCGAGAAGTACCGTGACCCTAAGACGCGTATCCGTGACTGGGCAGAACTCTCTAGCCGTCTCAGCGAGGACGAGCTCAAGTACCAGTCCGCTCGTTGCATGGACTGCGGTGTTCCGTTCTGCCAGTCTGACACCGGTTGTCCAATCTCCAACATCATTCCCAAGTGGAATGAGCTCGTCTTCCAGAACCAGTGGCAGGATGCTTTGAACCGCCTGCTTATGACCAACAACTTCCCCGAGTTTACCGGACGTGTCTGCCCAGCTCCTTGCGAAGGTGCTTGCGTTCTGGGAATCAACGAGGACCCTGTTGGCATCAAGTCCATTGAATGCGCCATCATCGACCGTGGATTCGAGATGGGCTGGATAGTCCCGAGACCGCCACCGACCCGCACTGGCAAGACCGTTGCTATTATTGGCTCCGGACCTGCTGGTCTCGCAGCTGCTGATCAGCTCAACCGTGCTGGCCACACCGTCACCGTCTATGAGCGCGCAGACCGTATCGGAGGTCTTCTCATGTACGGCATTCCCAACATGAAGCTCGACAAGAGGATCGTGCAGCGCCGTGTTGACCTGATGGCTGCCGAGGGTGTGAAGTTCGTCACCAACACTATGGTCGGTCCAGACAACGAAGTTTCTCTGCAGTCTCTGCGTGCGTCTAATGATGCCGTCATCATTGCTACCGGAGCCACAGTGGCACGAGACCTCAAGATCCCTGGCCGTGAGCTCGCTGGTATTCACTTTGCGATGGAATTTTTGCATCGCAACACCAAGTCGCTCCTTGACTCTGGCCATGCAGATGGCGCATACATCTCCGCTAAGGACAAGCACGTTGTTGTCATTGGTGGTGGTGACACTGGAAATGACTGCATTGGTACCTCTCTTCGTCATGGCGCCAAGTCCGTTACCAACTTCGAGCTTCTGCCCCAGCCTCCACCAGAGCGTGCCCGCGACAACCCATGGCCCCAGTGGCCTCGTATCTACCGCGTCGACTACGGACACTCCGAAGTCAAGACCCACATGGGTAAGGACCCGCGTGAGTATTGTGTCATGTCCAAGGAGTTCGTCGACGATGGCAATGGCCACGTGAAGGGTATCAACACCGTTCGTGTTGAGTGGACTAAGAGTGCTTCTGGTGGCTGGGATATGAAGACGATCGAGGGCAGCGAGCAGTTCTTCCCAGCCGATCTGGTTCTACTTTCTATGGGATTCCTGGGACCTGAAGACCGTCTTCTGGGCGATCTCATTGAGCGGGATGCTCGTAAGAACATCAAGACACCCCCAGGTCAATATTCTACCAACGTACCTGGTGTCTTTGCCGCTGGTGACTGCAGGCGTGGACAGTCCCTGGTCGTTTGGTGAGTT
>JGI26051J44788_1000187_pt1 | contig 39408 bp, 41 predicted proteins | sample HigsolmetaGSP13D_FD_44788 | JGI IMG/M metagenome (IMG submission 44788) | reverse complement strand
GGGGTGCCTTGGACTCTGACCAGATGTTTTGTTAGGGAATCCCTAACGGATTGAAGTACCCCAGGTACAAGCCTGACTCTCATCCTTTAGCTGCACCCAGAGCAGTCCCCAGCATCACAACTCTCTAAACTGTGACTCACATACTCTCCATCTGTCTCTCTTGCAGCATAATCCCCATTCATCTCCATCATTGTTTCTTGCCTTCCCTCCTAAAGATATCCAGCACCCTGCCTCCAGCATCTCTGCCTGCTCCCCCTCCTTTCCCTCTTGCGATGAAAACAAGTATATAGAGCTAAGTGCTCTCTTGACAGACACCTTTTCTCTTCTTCTCTATCTCTACTTTCTATACTAGAATATTTTCCGTCTGTATTTCACTGTCATGTGTCATCCCATTTATTTTAATCCCCTTCAACCCCTTCAGCTCCTACTAGTCAACGCGCCATTAGACCTCTTCAACTCCTGCCACTATGTGCAAGAATAGCCTTTTCTGCTCTAAAGGATAGGCAGGACTGGGTCAGAAGGAAGGGGGTAAAATAGTCATTTCCAATTGTAGGAGTCATAATTGCCCCCTTTGAGCAGCCAAGCCAAAGTGAGAGGTTTCCAGCTCATATAAAGAGATTTCGCTGAGAGAGGAGAATAGCCACAGCAGGGGATTATTACCTGCAGTTAAATAAGCCAAAACACACTCTTCCTCTGAGCTAACATGCTCTTGTTGGTGCAAGATCGAGGGCTTGAAGAGTTAAAAATCTCGTCATATCATGGGTGGAGATGGGGTGCCGGGCGGACCGGTGCTAGCGCGAGCGGAGCGGACATCAGTTACCCGTAGGGCATTGGACGCTCACGTGACCGCATAAGCAGTCTATGGCTCCATCTAGAACATCAGTCGCGAGAGCGGACCTGGTGGGCAAGGACATTTTTGGTTTCTTCTTCATCCTACGTGCTTGCAAAGGTGTCCTCGACTCGACACAATGGTTGGCATCGATCTGCAGCCCGACGAAGCTTGCAGCCACGACGCGAGTGGCCGGTCTGCGCGCTGCGTTTCACGCCGGATCGCCGCGGAACCAGCGCGGTGACCGATAGGGTCGATAGGGCTTAGGGCTGAGGGCGGACCTCCGGGGTTAGGGCTGTGGAGCCCCATGATCGGCGGTAGGCCATCATCCGGGGAGAAAGAATACCAAGAACAAGATGACCGCGTCTTCTTGCCTCGTATTATTTTTTATTATTATATTGATATCTCCTTCACTGCAAGCAACATGCGCACAGAGAAAAATCCTCCACGATCTAGATCTCCCGTCAAAACCGTCACCTCCCGCGCGCCGCCGTGGGCGTCTGGCAATCGCATGACGTAGCTGGCATCCGGCCATACCGTCATACCTGCTCCGCGCCTCCCGGGCATAAAAGTCGCCCGCAGATCCCACACCCTCATCTGCTCAAGTCCTGCAGAAACAGCCAGGATTCCTTTTCAGATCTTGTTCCAGCACTGCCATTGACGGCTGTTGCGTTGACCTCTGCATCTGAACCCTCGAGTCTACTTACCGGAGCAGTCAGCTCGCCAGCAAGATGGTGTCCAGGGTGATCACCGTCTCCCTGCGGGTGTGGGAGGTAAGCCGTTTGCAATAACATTCTGTATCCAGCATCGTACTCACTATCGTGCGACGTGTCCAGTTCATATGGACCCTCCTCATCATGGCCCTGATCGGCAACATCATCGCCCAGGCCTTCGCCGGCAACCCCGCCTCGGTCAACTACATCATGTTCGTGTCGGCGTTTTCGATGGTGTCGCTGTTCTATCTTTTCCCGGCCTCCTGGAATACATCCTTGCGGGGCCATCCGATCATCATGGCCATCGTCGACCTCCTCAACGCCATCTTCTTCCTGGTCGGCGGTATTGTGTTAGCAGCGAGGCTGGAGTCGCACAGCTGCAGCAATAATGTAAGTACCAGTATTTACATTATTCCTCTCAGAGAATAGCTCCATGTCAATAGTTTTTAAGCAACTTCGGCTAACCGTCTGCTCAATCAGCGCTACACGCTGCACAACAACATCACCAACGGCTCCCACAGACACCGCGAGAAGCGCTGCCGCGAGGCCCAGGCGGTCACTGCGTTCCTCTGGTTCGCTTGGGCCTGCTACATGGCGTCGCTGATCCTCTCGCTCATCGAGGCGTGGGGCGGCCGTGGGAACCTGCGTGCGCGCCCCAGCAACCGGAGACGACCTCCCATGTCGCAGGTCTAAGTCGAGGCCGAAACAAGAGAGGAAACCCCTGCGGAAGCGTGAGTGGGCATTTTGCGTCTTTTGCTCACCTGACGTGCAGAGCTAACGTCTGCTATCTAATCCAGTCGGGTGCTCATGCTTCTCCGCGCGACGTCTTTCGCCTATACCATCTCACCTCGATCGTACTTGTCGACATCTGTCCAGCTGGCTGGATACGAGGAATGGAAGGAACCATATCCCTCAAAAGCGGATACAAGCGTTTTATCCAGACAATCTGTCCGTTTGTCGACTCGACTCTACTTGATTCTTATTATCCCACTTTCTCTCACAAACAACCGCACTAATCCTTAATCTCGACATATCCGAATCGGCGACATGATCAATAATAATAACTACAAAGGCGCTCACAGCTGTCTCGACGTTACACGCTAGTAATGCCGTGAGGAACACTATTAATTTACCTACTGTATGATTTCGTTTACGCAGCACTACTACACTCTGGAGTTGGAACGCGATCTTGGGTATCTTATGCTTTCTATTTTATTCACTGTACGGATGGTATGCGTAATGTTGACTGGACCGGACTGGGATAGAGGGAACTGCAGTGGGTTAAGAAGGAAAAAGGGCATGGGATGATAGGGTAGGGTAGGTAGTTATGATGACGTGATACGTATGGCTGGCAAAGAAAGAAACTTTCTATTAATCTATCCCTACAACGTATGTCCTGTACCAGTCTGGCTTGATATGGTTTTGATGTGCCCGAAAACCAAAAGTAACAAAAAATAAAAATTTATTATCTTTATAATATATTGAATGCATGCACGTATTATCGGCCGGAACTCGGTACGGGGGGCGGAACACTATTGACTGATAGACTCGACGAAGCACGTCTCATTCACATTAATCGATCAAAGGTATCATCAGCAGATGAATTAAGGTCGGGTTGATATATCCCCGCGAGTGATGTCTTAAATTGGATGTACAGTACAGTAGTTCCAATCGATCGAAGGCATCAATCAGTCTGATATCTCATCCAACTAATCATCATCTAATCTGTGCACGGCAGTGGACACTGTACAGTACACTGCATACATACGATGGAGTACTTTTGTCTGTTATGGACCTTGCCATACAAAGACCGGATAATTATGGGATTGAGGGAAGGAACTGATCAGCATGTGACTGACCGCAATCATCATAATCACCATGATCACCGCAATCATTATGATCACCAAGACCCAGAGAAACGGCATGTATATAATGACGCTCCTTTCAGATAGATTCCGACCCTTGTGGTCGACTCACATAGCAATCAGACATCCTACATCGCTAGTAACCCAAGGCCTATTGATTATATCTCTGCTCACCCCCTTGTTTTCTGTCTTCAAGATAAACCCAATGAACCTTTGGTCTAGCTGTTTAGGCCTGTCGTTACATTGTCCTTGGCACCCGGATCCTATGTATGTATGATGACCCCTTTGGAACCTGCCCTTCCCCTAAACCCCTGTTCGAGGTCAGGGGACCCCTTTGACATTGTCTTCCTTTGAGACTTCGTTAATGTAGGTCCTTTCAAAAGTCCTACTGTACTATATTAAACCTCTCTCTCCTAGGATCATTCCTTCGGTCAGGGATTCCCTTGTGTCTGTTCATTTTTCTTTAAAAAAAATCCTCTTTGAACCCCCCTCCTCTACATCTACTTACAGTAGATGTAGGATCCTAGGAACCCTTCAGGGATTTCTTTCTTTCTTTATGTCATTGCCATTTGTTTGGATCCCACTGCTGCTACTGCTGCTGCACGTTGCTACTACGACCCCTTTAACCCCCGCTCTCTTCACTCACTCTCCTTATTGACCTGTGCCCCTTCACCGTGCTGCTGTATCCTTTACATCATAGATAGAGAGCTTGCTTGCTTCATCCATTGAAAACAAATCATTTTATTAATGTATGAAGATTCCTCTTGCCAACTAGCTGCCACGTATTTATTTGATCTGATTCGATGTACAGTACAGTAGGCACTGCGTTGAACGTGACAGTGACATGGATATCTCGCATCTGTATCTGTACAGTAAGTAGTAGTAAGAGGGGGAGGAGGCAGTAGTTAGTTGTCTGTGTAACAAGACTTTTGTTTAAACTGCGCCGCAACAGAAAAGTCTAGTTTACATGTACGGAGTATTAGACAGTAGGGATATAAGGGCGCTGCCCTGCTTCAGAACGGAAATAGATTAGGTCTATATCATCCGTCCATATCCATACCATCATTCAGAATCCCGATTCAATTCAAATCCTGAGCAAGACCATAGCTAAACAACCTTCTTGATTTCTCTCCTAAATATACAGACATCGCTCCCCGCCGGTCGCCCTATATATATCGACATGCCCGTCCTCCCCACGCTGCAAGACTCCACCTTCGACGCGGACCTCCGCGACCGGCACCTCGTCTAGACTACGCCGCTCACGACGCGCACGGCAACCCGCAGAAGTGGCGGTACGACCTGTGGTTCTGCAACGAGGACCGGGTGGCGTACGCGATCCACGGAGGACCGATGGCCAGGCGGGCGCAACTACCAGGCCGCCACGTACCAGTGCATCCGGCCGGGGGAGCTGTGGCAGTGCAACTGGCTCGAGGAGACGGGGACGGTGGTGTCGCTGGTGTACGATATCCCGCGGGGGCGGATCACGACCATGCTAGGGTTCTCGCGGGGGAACTGGGAGAACGCAGAGGCGGCGCACGGGGATAAGCGCAACGCGAAGGATCTGGAGAGGTGGAGGGAGCTGGCGAGGATTGGGAACCAGACAGAGCGGCATGTGCTGAGCGAGCAGGCGGATGTCTTGGAGGTTTTTCGCGAGACGGGCTAGCTGGGGCCCGTCGAGATGGATTAGCCGACATTGTGAGATCCCTATGGATCAGAAGGCGCAAAGATGAGTACCGGTAACGAGAAGACAGCCCGTCAAGGCTCTGGCGGAGGACGAGACAGCGAGTGCTTCATGTGGAAACGGAATTCCGTGTTTGGGCAATAACGACATTAGAATTAAATAGACAGCCTCGCCGTCTAGGCTTGTTTCAGACTCTTTTCCACGCATGTATATGCGGTGCATTGGACAAAATAAACAATTCCGTGGATTGACGCTGTACACTGACAATTCGCGGATCTCTGGCAGCTTTGGATCTGTACTCTGAGAGTTGCGAGGCTCCACGACGAAGCCCACAACAGCAAAGTCGAAAGATCCTAGAAGAAGCGTCCGGTGGTGGACACACTATGAGATGTCGTGGATGTCAAGATAATACCCGTATCAGAGGTGGATCCGCCGTCGTAGCCGGCAATGATCGACCCACTTGGTAGATAGAATGGCATAGTTAGACAAGAGATAACAAGATCCTCAATTATATCCGAGAATGAGGATGCTAAGACGACGCAGAAGTCTTGACAATGGAGGTAGATAAGGAGAAACACCGGCTTAATTGTCGCAATGGACTGAGACGGCAGGATTTTTCAAGGACTTGGCGGATGCGATCAGAAATTGTCCCAGAATGACAAGCTTCGAAGTCGAAGAAGGCATTGCAAGTGACACAGGATAGGTATAGCACAGGACTTTGTTCTTATCTGGGCGGCATTGTGCAACGTGTTTAGATAAATCGTATCGTTGTTTCTCTAGATCTATCGGTGAACTTGGGTATCTCTGAGCTAGCATATTCCATTCCGCTTGGCGAATAGGTAAATAGCACTTCGCCTTGAGTGAACATGTAACGGATACCAGCATCCATGTCATACGGTCGGACCTTCGCACATGGAGACAGCTGGAGATCTCATAGAGACGGTGGACGGCGGGTCCGTGCGAAGGGTGCCGTCCATGGAACATTGGATGGCCGTGTTCTTCTGTACCCGTCAAGGATGACGTCAAACGGCAAGACGCCAGTATGGCTGCGAGTCGACCTCTAGCGACCACGGTCTTGGGTCAAGTTTTGTGCTGATGCTTCCATCGTCACCTGGATATACTGGATGAAGCGGTCTCCACGCATGTTACGGATTCTCTCGTGGAGCCCTGACGCAAACAAGCTCGACCTGCACATCGTCTTCACTCCTCAGTGGAGCACTGCCGTATGTCGGTCCCCTCGAGATAATGCCCACTGCGACCTGCTCCGCCTGCTCCGCAGCGCTCACGTGGTCTATATACCATACCCTCCACGGCGAGTCGCTGCTCCCGGAATCCTCCAACTCTATGCAGTCGTCGTATTCGTTCTCTTGGGCGAATGCTGCTCGACTCGTGAGTATTCAATGGCGCGCAGGATGATATGGACCAAGGGACAGAGCCCGGATTGGATTTCAAGAACTTACTTTCAACCGGGATATATTGGACATCAAACAGGGTTGGCGGGCAGGATAGCAGTTCAGGGGGAGGCACCTTCGTCTGACCAAGAATGGTATCGAGGGGATCCACGAAGTAGGACCCCGTGATGGAGAGCTCGAACATGGAGCGCTTCAGCCATTGCCTGATCTGCTCAGAGCATGGAGGTCCCCATACACCGTCGCAACCGTTGTTACCGCCGGATGGCGATCCCGTCAGGTTGCCCACACGCAGGGCGATCTCGGAGGTGCGATTCTCGCGGACATCGCCACTGTCAAGATAGGTGTGCGCGTACCGGAGCCAGAAGCTGGCCTTGACAATGGGCATGCGTTCATTCTCCGGGAGCGCCTGTTGCTCTGGATCGTCGGGACCTTGCGCGTCGAAGCCGTAGTAGAAGGTGATATTCTGCGTGAACAGAGGCTGGAACGAGAGCGACACAGCCGTCTGAGCGAGGGGATCAATGCAGTCGTCCTCCGAGAACGCGCACTGGGCGGCAGCCCGACAGCCCAACGTGAGGACGGTGAGGAGGAACAGCAGCAGCGTCGGATAGGCTGGCAAGAATCGGACAGCCATTCGGAGCGGAAACCCCAGGGATCTTATCATTGTCTCCACGAACGCGCCGGAGAATCGTCGAGGGGGGACGGGGATGCAGTGCCCAGGGTCGGGACGATGAGTCGCATGCTCACAACCCGGGTTCGAGACGTCGCGGGGGCCTCGAGGAGGAGATGGGAGAAAAGAGGGAGGGGGGACCGTCGCTAAATAGCAGGAATGGAGACTCGAGGAGACGGACGCGCAGAGTCCAAGCAGCCAGCGTGCCAAGCATCCCACCCTGCGAACAAAGCTAGCTGTTCACAGGGAACGAGCAAAGGCGGTTCTTGACCTTGGCCTGGTCGTCCATGTGTCGATCCGTTGTACGGAGGGACCGGGAGTCTTCTAGGACGCTCTAGCAGACGCCTACCCGGTGCTAAGAGTGAGGTTAGTACCTGTTAGCCGTTGGGGAGCTGCTCTCCGTACGGAGTTCGGCAGGCGGTCAAGCGACAGCATGCGATGGAGACAGATCTTATCTTCCTCTCTGTCCTTGGTGCTTATCCTGTGCCTCCATCTCCTGCCTGCCCGCCGGATGTTTTCCTGTTTCCCATGTGTTTCCATGACGCACGCTCCCAAGGGCTCCTTCGATGCTGCGATTAATCTCTTGCCGAACATCCGGCGTCTTGGCCTCACGCCAGTGCCCATCTGTCGCGACGCCAAGTGGACGCTAGCAGAACAGATTCTCGATCCTAGAGCGCCGCATCTTGAACGGACTCTCGGTTCCTGCCGATGAATAATCCGACGCAATCTTAGTGTAGTAGGGAGTACTGTGTATATATTAGCTGCTGTCAACTGCTCAATGATCGCCATCAGTCATGGCTGTCCAGGGTTCTTCTCGCGGTAGCCTGGCAGGTGGACTGATAATACTTCCCACAAGGAGCTCCGAACAGGTGACACTGCTTACCTGCCCAGCACGCTTATCTTACAGTGGACCACTTATAAATCTCTCAGCTAAGGAACCCCTAACGTTCAGATGTTAGGATATGCTGCAGCAATTCCCGTGTAACTCTAGCAAAAAAACAGTTCGCAAGGCAGTCTCAAAGCAACCATGGGGGGCTTCTTTCGCTCATTGGCAGAAGAATCGATGGCACATGGAAGAAAGATAAAGCGTATAAGACGCCCAGCACATTGATTTACTCATCCATGAGTCTCCCAAATTTCCGAAGTGGGAAAAAGGTATCAATTCCAGGGTCGCGTGGCCCGTTTCCCCCACAATTCGTGTCGGTGCCTGAGGCACTTATCCTGAATAGGAGGACTACGGATAGCCGCTCCCGGGCAGGTCCTAGTGGAACGTACCAACCTTAGGAGTCCGATTCCAGCAAAGTCCAGATGAAATGGATCTTCCCGAGGCCCCGCGGAACGATTTTCCGAGTCCACGCTATGGCCCTATGGGTGGTGCCTCCTTTACACCGTAGTAGTCCGGGAAGGAATTTTTCTTCAATGAAGGGCCAAAAAGAGAAATCTAGAGGAAACAAAACAAGGTTATAGCAGGGTGTCCGGAAACAGTATGGGAAAATCAGGACTGACAGAAGGGTCTTCTTATCGAGTTGGAACCTATTGGCATGGGTAAGCACTAGACAGTGATACACGGAGTAGAGTGTCAGGTCACATCATGACGTGAACAGGGACATACAGCTATCATATCTCAATCCAGACTAAATAGGGTCGGGCAGCGAAAATTACTTCTACAGTCTGATGACCAAGCTAGCATTTACCGCTCACCTCAGTCATAATCATACAAAAAGAAATAGTAATATAATTGACATAGAAGAAGGTCAGAGATGTGAACTATGTACAGTACAATGATCCTTCATCTGAAGAGAGTGGGGTCATTTCCTCCGTCAGCTCTCATATACTATAATACATGCCGATGATTTCGTTTTCCCTTCGTGTAAATTATGCCATCAAAGGAGTACGCTCCGGTAGCCCAGAATAGTCGTCAGAGATAGTGCGATAATGCGTGGGAGAGTGTCCATCAATGCTCAAACTCCATAACTCCATGCTCGAATGGTACAATGCCAATGCTGTTTTCTTTTGCTTTTTTTTCTTCCCTCACGTTCAGCCGTCATCATCCTCCATGTAAGCAGGCTCTTTGATGCCGTTTCCATGGAGCCAGGCCCGCTTCCAGTGCCCGTCGGGTCCCAAAGCCGCCTCGCGATCCTGCCGCATGCCCTCCAGGACGCCAACAATCCCGCCATTCCGCAATCGTTCCAGGACAACGTTCATACCCTGCTTGCTCCTCATCACTGCCTCTCGGGTCCTCTTGACACCGATGAGCTCAATCGTCCGCTGGATACCCGCGGTGGACCAGGAGGTGAAAAGGCCTCTCTTCGGAACATCCTCTTCGAGATCAACAGCCTGATCGCTGGTAAATGATGCCTCCGCCTTCCTCCTGTGACCTAGGAACTTTCCTTGTCCGAATCTCGAGCGGAAAGTGACGGTGGTTTTGACCGTTGTCCGCTCGTCCTTCCGGTCGTCAATTGGAAGGCCACCAAGACTTTGGTCCCCTTCCGCCGTGGACTGACGCTGGTAAAACTGTCGCTCAACCACACTGAGGATGCCCGTCCACTCCATGTTGCGCGACTCTGTCTCCATCCACCCCTCCTTGACGTCAACGACGCTGGTTTCGAGGATGTAGCTCTGGCCGGAGTTGTCGGACCCGACGATGCCCTTGGGAAGGAACTTGAGCATCGCCGATGGGATCTTGGACTTCTTCAGGTGCAATCGCGTGGTATGGAGACGCTGAGTCTCCGGGTCGACATAGCGGTCGATAACATCGCTGGTCAAGACGTGCCGGGAGTATGGATTGGGATAGCGGAGGAAGTAAGCTAGGGACACGGCGGGGAAGGAGTAGTCATAGCTGAAGACGTTCTCGAAGAACTTCATGGTTGCAACATCAACATAGCTTGCTGGCTTGGGGAGGAGGCGTGGGAGTGAACTGCCGTGGCCTGCCGGGAGCTCGTCTGCTTTTCTGCTGTTCCCACTTCCACGGCTGTCGGACAAACCTGCAGCTTTGGGCGAAGCTTCCTCCCGCTCCGGCGCTAGCCCGATCGGCAACGCGGGGTTGCAAGCGCTGCGTCACGTGATGAAACGTGATATTCGTCTGGCGGGCCAATCAGCGGGCTCCCAGCCATGCTCGAGGGCGATAGTGGCCTGAGTCAACGTCTGAGGGGTAGAAAGAAAATAAGGCCTGCCGTCCGGTGCTCTGACTGCGTCGCAGCCCGCGGCAATTGCTCGAGAACGACCATCTTTTACATTTCCCTCTTTGGATTCGACACGTCTGTCATACGCTCTTTGTTCAAGAAAAAGAAGTTGCAGTGAAACACCCGCTTTAATCCCACAGTCGGTTATCTCTTGCCCACCATGGCCGACGAGCCCGGGCAACCGCCAGCGCTCACTACGCTGAGCCTGGCAGAGAAAGCACCCGAGTCCAAGGCTGTCGAGCAGAGAGTCACCCCTTTCGATGTCTCAGGCGGTGTGGACGAGACGGGAAAATTACTCCCAGTGAACTACGACAAGCTGGTCCAGGAGTTCGGTGCGACGCCTATCGGTCCGGAGCTCCTCGAGCGCTTCGAGAAGGTGACTGGCCATCGTCCGCACCGATTCATGCGCAGAGGAATCGTGTTCAGCCACCGCGATCTCAACATGATCCTGGACCTCTACGAGAAAGGAAAGCCGTTCTTCCTATACACGGGGCGAGGGCCGAGCAGCGATAGCATGCATATCGGGCACACGATCCCGTTCGAGTTCACCAAGTAAGTAGTCTCTCTATTCTATACCGGAGCATTTGTGATTTAATTGATATTAATCAGCCGTGTTCCCACACGAACAGATGGCTTCAAGATGTTTTCGACGTTCCGCTCGTCATCATGTTGACGGACGACGAAAAGTACATGCATTCTCAAAAACTTGAGATCGAGGATGTCAAGAGGTTCGCCAAGATGAATGCGATGGACATCATCGCAGTCGGGTTCGACATCAAGAAGACTTTCATTTTCAGCGATTTCGACTTCATCGGTGGCGCCTTTTACGAGAACATGTGCAAGCTGGCCAAGAGGATCACGATCAATTCCGTCCGGGGTACTTTCGGGTTTAACGACAGGTGAGCGCACCACTTTGTGCTTTGCTGCTGCGGGAAAACATCTTTAACCTTCTTGTGCAGTAACAATATTGGAGAATTTCATTTCTGCGCAACTCAGTCGGCGGCTGCTTTCGCGACCAGTTTCCCACACATCTTTGGCACGGACAAGAAGAAAGTCGCCTCGATACCCGCCCTTATCCCCTGTGCCATTGACCAGGACCCCTACTTCCGTCAATGTCGTGAACATGCCGAGAAGATGAAGTACAAGAAGCCGGCCCTGATCCACTCTATCTTCCTACCAGCTCTCCAGGGCCCAGGCTCTAAAATGTCGTCCAGTGTCGACAATTCAGCCATCTTCATGAGCGACACGCCCAACCGTATCAAGAACAAGATCAACAAGTATGCCTTCTCCGGTGGCCAGGACACGGCTGAGCTACAGCGCAAGCTGGGTGGCAACACCAAGGTGGACGTCCCCTTCCAGTACTTGACCTTCTTCCTCGAGGACGACGATGAGCTCGAACGCATCCGTATTGCCTACGAGAAGGGCGAGATGCTCACCGGTGAGCTCAAGCAGCGCTGCATTCAGGAGCTCCAAGCCTATGTCCAGGCCTTCCAGGAGCGTCGGGCCAAGGTCACCGATGAAATCCGCGAGGAGTTCATGAGGCCTCGGCCGCTTGAGTGGAGGGGGAACCCAAACCCGATTGTCGTCGATGACAAGGGCAAGAAGCAGTGACTATATTCGTCTATAGATTATTATCTAGCCGGGATACGCTGCGGGCAGAAGCCGTTCCCCGGAGGTGGCTTTGCAGTGGCCGCCAAAACCATCCTGAACTTGGCGAGGACTGTTGAAGACAGTCTGAAAGAGCAAATCACTTAATGATAGAAATGTCAGCTAGATATCACAAGTCAATGCGGAATGACCATGATGGTTCATTATTCATAGATCTTGGTATTTTTGCCCCGCCGTCTATGCCTCTATATAAAAGCACAGGCTTCTGTACCTGCGGCCTTAAGGTATCCAAAAGAGTCTGTGACACCCATAGCGTGCATTTCCAGGAGCGACCCACATATCTGCTCGTTGACATCATCTTTTGAGCACTACTACAGCACGGATGAATCCCCTGACTCCGTTGCTAAGCCAGCACTCCTCTCCATCCACCAGCTCCTCCGCCCTGACTACCTGCTCAACGCAGAAACCGTGCTCGAGCGCATACCGCCTCGTGGTCCCTGCGTTCCCGCCACTCGACAATGGCGGGGNTACCCAATCCGGCGTTTCAGATTCTTCTTCTTTGTCCACTACCGCAGACCCAGCTGCGCCGCCCCGACGACGACGACGTCGAAAATACGGAGTCGTGATGCTCCCTTCCATCACCTCCCCCTTGCCATTCACGAGCAGAACCTCTGCCGGTTCCTGCGGCGACGTGATCCCGGCCCGTTGCCGCGCGGCTGCATACTCGTCCCGTGCCGTGGTCTTGTGCGTCGTGAAGGCGGAGGGGGTGGTCGGCTGCGAGTCGACGTAGAGGCGCCAGGGCGTAGGCGTTGCAGTTTCAGGTCTGGATGTCGTTCCTTCTGGAACTGAAGAAGGAGCAAATAGAATGAGAGGAGAGCACGGCGCTACTGGATGGACGTCGACCGAGCAAGTTCCATTGCGGTCGAGCGCGACGCGGAGACGCCACGGCTTGGTCCTGTCGGGGATGGAGGCGTCGAGCGTCTGCGCGAACTGGCTCAGGTCCTGCTTCTTCTGTAGGAAAGTGATGGCCTCAGGCCAATTGAAGTGGATCGCCGCATTGAGCAGACGGTCTCTGTGATAGCGGAGGAGGTAGTATGGCGAGTCCTTGGGATCCGGGTAGCTATCTTCTGCATGATACTGGACTATGGCGCCTGGAAGGTCGGGATCGTAGCGGAGCGATGAGATGATCTGGAAGGACTCTGGTGGTTGAGAGGTCATCATGACATAGGGGTTATTTTGACCGTTTCAATGTGGGATATATTTTTTATCCAATGTGTTTGGCTTCCGAGAACGTGCCGGGATGCGATCCAGGCGCGCTGCTTGCGCCTGGCCCTGGCGCCACGAGATGGAGAAGTAGTGGATATTTACAAGTAATGATCCAAGGCATGTCTGTGTGTCTCTATTTTCGAGAACAGATCGGACCTCCTGGCTTCTTCCTATTTTTGCATCTCGGGCTGCACATCGACCTACGGTGCTCGGAGGACACAAGGTCAGGCAGCGCGCGGTGCGGGGCGCGTGATTGGCCGATGGCCGCCCGCAGCACCAGAGCTCGGGAGGAGAACCTGAGGAGTGCCGGAACGTCGAACTCGATAACTTTTGTGGCCCATCTCCCCCTCCCCAAAAAACAAGCCCTCCCTCCGCCTGGCCTTGCCGTTGCATTCCGGGATCCAATCCATTGTCCCACTCTTTTCCTTTTTCCCTTTCGCTCCTGTCATCTGATTGTGTAATTGTTTTTTTTGCGTGGGAGCCGAAGGACACTTGGGAGCGAAAAAAGGCCCGTTCGCCCGTTTTTCACGCGCACCATGTCTTCGAGCGGACTCCCGTCACCGAACCCGGCCAAGAGCGTGGTCGTCGACACAGCGTCTCTTTCCTCGTCCTCCTCGGCGTCGGTATGGGATCGGATCACAAAGTGGGCTTCGGAGAATAAGGCTCTCGTCTACACCATTGCCGGTGTCGCGGTGGTCGTGACGAGCGCCGGTGTCGTTTACTACCTCACGGACTCAAGCCGGGCGGCCCAGGCGGCGCCACCGCCAGCGGAGAAGAAGAAGAGCAAGAAGGAAAGGCGGAAAGAGAAGAAGAGGGCTGAGGAGGAGAAGGCGGAGAAGGCGGCATCCGCACAGGATGGTATGTCGACGGAGATCGCGACGTTGTGTCATGGGCTTGGGACAGTCCTTGCGCTGACACGTGTGTCCAGAAGCTGCAAAGCAGAAGGCCGAAGAAATCGAGGAGCTTCCTGAAGTCGATGAGGCGACCGTGGGGAACCTATCAGAAGAGGTGCGTTTGCTCCCTCTGCGGGATTCCTTTTGTCTTGCAGTTGAAACTGACATTGGCGCAGACCAGGAAAGCCTACGCCGCAAAACTCAAAGCGGCCGGCAACAAGGCATATGGCTCCAAGGACTACAACAAGGCAATTGAGCTGTATGGAAAGGCGATCCTGTGCAAGCCTGACCCGGTGTATTATTCGAATCGCGCGGCCTGCTGGAACGTCCTGGGAGAGTGGGAAAAGGTCGTCGAAGACACCAGCGCTGCGATCGCGATGGACAGCGAGTATGTCAAGGCATTGAACCGGAGAGCCATCGCCTACGAGCATCTCGGAAAGTTCAGCGAAGCGCTCCTCGATTTCACGGCCAGCTGCATCATCGACGGCTTCACCAACGAGTCCAGCCGCAATGCCCTTGAGAGACTGTTGAAGAAGGTGGCGGAGAAGAAGGGCAAGGCCATCATGGAGGCCAAGGGCAAGAAGCTCCCCAGCGCGACTTTTGTCTCGAACTACCTGCAGAGCTTCCGGCCCAAGCCGATCCCAGAAGGGTTGGAGGAATCTGCAGACCTGAACGAGGAGAGCGGTAAGGGACAGCTGCGCAAGGGTTTCCTTGCGATGGCGAAGAAGACCGCAGATGGCTACGAGGAGGCTGCCAGAGCCTTTGAGAGAGCCCTTGAGCTCGGAGACCTGGGCGAGTACGAGGCTCTGGCGTACAACATGCGGGCCACCTTCACGTATCTCCAGGGCGACGCCCAGGCAGCGTTGGCGGATCTCAACAAGAGCATTGAGTTGGATCCGTCCTTGGTACAAAGCTACATCAAGCGCGCCAGCTTGCATCTTGAGCTAGGTTAGTTAGGCTTCCTTTCCTTCAATGTCTCTCACGACAGTTCTGACAATGATTGCAGGAAACAAGGATGCTGCTGTGGACGACTTTGAGCTCGCGATTACGCATAACAAGGACGACCCCGACATCTACTATCACCGTGCGCAACTGCACTTCATCCTCGGGGAGTTTGCGGAGGCGGCAAAGGACTACCAGAAATCGATCGATCTGGACCGCAGCTTCATCTACTCGCACATCCAGCTGGGTGTGACGCAGTACAAGATGGGATCCGTTGCCTCCGCCATGGCCACCTTCCGGCGCTCTGTCAAGAACTTCGAGGACGTGCCGGACGTGTACAACTACTACGGTGAGCTGCTGCTTGACCAGCAGAACTACGCCGAGGCCATCGAGAAGTTCGACAAGGCGGTGGAGATGGAGAAGCACAGCAAGCCCATGGGAATCAACGTGCTGCCTCTGATCAACAAGGCTCTGGCCCTGTTCCAGTGGAAGCATGATTTCCAGGAGGCGGAGAACCTGTGCCAGAAGGCTCTCATCAGTAAGGCCCCTCACCCCAGGTTCTTGGATATTTTTGATCGGACCAGGATTTACTAACGGACCCCGCAGTTGACCCCGACTGCGACATCGCGGTGGGCACCATGGCGCAGCTGCTCCTGCAGCAGGGCAAGGTTTCGCAGGCGCTCAAGTACTTCGAGCGGGCGGCGGAGCTGGCCCGGACGGAGGGCGAGGTGATCAACGCCATCTCGTACGCGGAGGCGACGCGGACGCAGCTGGAGGTGCAGGAGAAGTACCCGCAGCTGGCGGCGCGTCTGCAGAGCATGGGCGCCAACTTCGGCGGGCCCCCGGGCCTGTGACGGAAGCGGCGTCGACGGAACCGACGATCATGAGGAAATTCTCTTCTCTGGACGGGGGTTTCTAGAACCGGTCTATGGGGCAATTTATGGTTGCTGGTCTTTTTCTGCTGTCTCTTCGCTCCTGTCTCGTTGGCGCGGCGCGTGTGGAGGGCTGCGTGCGCATGTCTGATGATCCTTTGCGGTCTTGTCTCATCAGCCCCGGGTCCCGGGGGGCCTTTTTTTTTCTGTGCGTGTGTATCTAATATCTAGGATATTGTGTGTCCTCTTGTCTCTGTGTGTGTTTCCCCTGCTGTAGACACGGCCGCTGCTTCTGTACTGGCTCTGGACTGGAGCACTGGGCATCTTGGACGACGAGGGGGACCTGCGGGGAGGGATCGGGCATGCTGAGGAAGGGAAGGGAAGGGAAGAAATGTGTACAATAATGACGCGAAGACTGATGGAATGACGGATCAACCTGCTCTCTATGATCTCTAGACCCGTTGTGGTGCTGCTCCACCGGCGTTATCGATAACCGGCTTATCGCTTATCGGGGTCATCTGACGAGCCCCTCCGCGGTTGCGTATCACGGGCATCAGCTGTGACGCCAGCGTCCATGGCCCTGCCTGCTGCCTCGTCTCTGCCATCTCAGCCTTCCAGTGACTGCTCCGTGACCGTGAGAACAGCGTGCTCCCACGGCTCTCCATCCCAGGCATCTCCCAGCAACTGAACCCATATCAGATCGTCCATCTGCCCGCCGAGCTCAGCCCGTCCGAGTCTCGTTCGAGGTCAGGCGTTGGGCGTCCACCTGTCGCAGCTGCCCGAGGACCGGGACCAGGACGAAACAGGACGCTTCCCTGCCCGCTGCTCCTCGCGGACCCGACCTCAGATTCACCTCATCCGCCTGCGTCGCTTGCCCCTCTTTCATCATCACCCTCTCCCCTCTGCCTTTCCTCCCCTTCCCCCCAATCGACGTGCCTTCTTCCTCGTTCCAGCTTCCCAGTGTCTCTCTCGAGACAGCAGATGTCCTCTGAGCCGCGGCTCCATGTCCCTCCGTGCTCCTGGCTAAGTAACGCTGCCTGCCACCTGCTGCCGTCCCGACCCGGCGACACCGTCTGAGACTCGGTGCCTGCGCTCACGCCTCGTCTCGACGGGCCAAGTCGACGTCGAGCTCCCAACTTCACCTTCTCTTTCGTTTGCTGTGAGGCTGCTCTCTCCCAGTGCCATCTAACCTGCACCTGCCCATCTCTCCCGGACTCTCTCAGTAGCGAACTCGTATCCTCGTGTCACAGGATATCGTTCCACGAGTCCCGACCGCTGCTTTGTCTTCGTCATGTCCGGCAGACACGGTACGTCTTCATCACCACGGCCATGAGCACGTGTGAAGTGCCTGGACTGACGTGGTTCCAGTGGTTGTCACCCTCCATCCCGTCTACTTCCCCGACACCCTGCCCTTCCGCACCCTGACCTTCGCGTCGGATTCCGACACCGTCAAGATCGGTCGATCCTCCAAGTGCGAGGCCAAGAACCTCATCCCCGCTCACAACAATGGCTGGTTCGATTCGCGGGTCATGTCGCGCCATCACGCGAGGCTGGGGGTTTCCCTGCGGGACAAGGTACGTTTGCATCCCGTCTCACATTTGATGCGTCAGCAGTGCTGACTCCTCTTTTAGAAGGTCTATCTCCGGGACTGCGGCTCCATGCATGGCACCTATATCAACGACAAGAAGATCCCCGTCGGCCAGGATACCGCCATCCGGAGTGGTGATATACTGACGTTTGGAAACGAGGTCACTCGTGGATCAGGTACGTGTGCTGCTGAGTCTATTCCTTCTCCCGTCCTTTGACTCGCTCGGGCTGTGTGGTAGAGGGCGTTTGCGAGCATCTTTTTTATTAATGGCTTCTGTACTACTAGAAACATTTCCGCCTCTCAGAGTTCGTTGCGAGTGTCAGTGGTTTGATAACAGGTAAGTCATCGTCAACCAGTGGACCGATTCTGTTCCGATGGACCGCATATTGACATCTCAACAGGGAGGAGAATCCCACCACGAATTCTAAGAGAACCCCGGTCAAGCGGGCGACGAACTGCTTCTCGGTCCCCGAGGATGACGATGATGTGGTCGAGATAGTGCATGACTCTGCCCCTAAGAAACCGGCGTCCCACACCGTTTATACTGTCCCTGATTCGGACGATGACTCTGGATCAAATTCCGATTCTGATAGCCGTCCGGGAGAGCACTCATCTCCCGTTACCTCACCTCTGAGGAACGACGCGGCTACGAACGTCGCTGATACGAAGGTTGGTCAGATCAAGACGTCTGACAACAATGACTTGGACGGACGTGAAGGCTCCCAGCAGAGTCCAATCCTTCTTGACGGCGATCAACCGTTGGTGACGCCTAGGATGACTCCTCCTCCAGCCACGAGCGCTCCTGGCGCCTTCCCCAGCACTCAAGACGATGCACCTGATCACATTCCCGATGGCGATTCAGACAGTGAATCAATGCAAGTGTCTCTAGCTGGTGACGGATCCGAAGATTCTGATCCTTGGGATGACGAGGAGGAGCAGCTCAGCTTCGAGGATGATTCCGAACCTCATGCCTCTGGAGAGTCGGACGACGATGAACCCAACAAGGACGACGCCTCTGTGGGATTCAACTCCGAGTCAGCCTCTGTGCCATACGAGCTGCCGTATGCGGAGACGGAAAGCGATTTGGAAGTAGGAGACTCCGATTCGGCTCACTTGAACGCTCAGCCAGAGAATGGGAATGCCCATCAGGCTCCCAAGGACGCTTACGCAGCCGACGCAGCAGCCAGCAATTCCACGACATCAAATGAGCCTCCCACCTTTGAGGCCCAATCCCGGTCTTTCGATTTGCCGCAGAACAGTACCCGTATCGGTGTAATGTCCTACAACCCGGTTCCGTACCAGGGCAATTGGGCCGCTAATTCCCGAAACAATCCTATCCCAAGTCCCTCATACAAACACATGGAGAAGATATTGAATCCGAATCTGCCGAGCTACTCGTGTACCTCCTTCTCACCGTCCTTTGGGGAATGGACTGGGCCTTCTGGGTTGAATCATGCGTCCCAGGTATCACTCGGGACATTTGCATCCGCCTCTCCCGCGAATAATCTCAACTCGTACATGAGCTATGCTGACATGTCCTTCGCGTTCAATCAGCAGCGGTTGTCGGCTCAGAATGCTGGTTCGTCGAACTGTGCCACTCTCCCGAGTCCGGCAGACTTGGCCAACCACTGTCCCGATGATCGCTTGGACCGTCAGTGCTCCAAGCCCGTCGATAGTCGCAACAATCCCGCAGAGTCAAGTCTGCCGGCGAATGTGGAGAGCAGCGATCAGTCTGCCAATAATGACATGACCAAGTCGAAAATTGATCCGGAGAACCAAAATGAGAAGCCATCAACGGGGCCCACGGTGGCCACAACACGCGTGTCTATAGCTGATATTGTCGACGAGTCCACGTCCGAAGTTCACTATTCGGGACAGAGGAATTCGCTGAAGAGGAAAGCTGCCGACATGGAGTCACAGCCAGCTGAGTTTGGCGGATTCTCATTGCCTGAGTCGTTTGGCGATGCTCAGATGGCAGCCGTCTGCAGTGACGCGGCCTCCTCGCTCCCTGATGCTCAACCGCAGACGCCTATGAAGGTATTCGACAATTCCGCCTCCCAGATCACCGACATCCCTGCTATCACTGAGCTTGAGAAACCTCGCCCTGTGGCTCCAGAGGCTTCAGAAGGCGAGCCGCGCCGAAAACGCGTGAAGGTCACCAATGGGTCTCGCCGCAGCAGCTTCGCCGGATATGCAGTTTCCGCCCTTATCGGTGCTGTTGTTGGTGGAATTGGCACTGTAGCGGCTCTGGCATCTCTCCCGCCCGACTTCTTCGGTGTGCAGACTTGATGAATGAGAATCATAGTCCCTCTGTTGGAATCCTTTCGGTTTAGCTTTTAGCTGCACTTATGCTAGGTTTTAGCTCTTTTCAACTTTTTTTTTTTTTTTCATTACAGAATGCTCGGTGTCTAGAGCCGCTTGCGGTTGAGATGCGATGGCTACTGAAGGACGAGATAGGGATCCTGTCTAATACTTGGAGGCGGGGGACAGCTACGGGGTTTGGTGGCGCTGGGCGTTGGTCTCTTTCTTGTGTATTTTCTACTACGGCTTGCTTTTTTCCCCTTTTACTTCCTTTGCTTACGGACCTTTCCCCTATCCCTTGCAGATGAAGCAGCTGCGTTATGATACCTTCCCCAACTCGATGCTCATGGGTGCTGGCCGGCGTCTTGACCAATCCTGTGGCTGTATTACCGACAGGTTTGTCATGGGCGACCGTTATCAGCAATGACTCGATGTGACGTTGCAGATGTTTTTTTTTTCTTTTTTTTCCCCTTTCGTGAAGACATTCTCTCTCTCCGTGCAGTCAGCACATGTATGGCTGTCCGACGTGTCTTAGATGAGAAATTTCCATGTCCACTCTTCAGGTAGCCAGTAATGGAGCAGTTTGCAACTTCCATCCTGCAGATTCCTTAAGGTTAAACGAAGCGTATCCGTCCTCCATGGGAGATCCCGGGCCAGGAAAAAACGGCTGTAGGCGGCCATCCGTGGATGTAGAGCTGCTGGGCGACGTGCATCAGATGCCATCCTGTGCAATGTCTCCGGTGGTGGTCGACGGGGAGAGATGGGCTTGCGATTGCGATCATGACGAGCTAATTCTCCGGGGATCCTGTGTAGCACTCGCGAGATAAGTCGTGTAGGAGACATTTCATCTCTCACAAGCCAGGGTGTGGTGGTAGTTGGGCAGTAGTCACGTAGGATGCTGTCCCCGTGGGAGCGGGCGCGGAGCCGCTCGGCGGCCGACCTTGGAGCGTTGCCCCCCTACTCTCTGTTCCAACCGCACCGGGCCATCTCTCATCCGACTCTGCCTGGGAGACGTCCGCCAGGTATATGCACAAGATTCCCACTTTGTTCAAGCTTCGATGTGACTGTCGTGCTTGGCGCCTCTCGCGTTGCGAACTCACCGTCCGCTTATCTCCTCCGCCCGGGCGCCAAACAACCCAAGTGGCCGTGGATGGGCGACGAGATGCCCCTTTGTCACAGTCAAGATGCGCGGAAGGGAAAACGACGCATACCCAATTCAGGCGCGGGCGTCGACGGTGATGTCACGCCGGATCAAGATTCAATGAACTCCCTAGCTTGTGATCGTGGCCGGGTTGTTGTAGAGCACGCACATGCATTCAGCCTCCGGCAACTTGGGATGTCCGTCCCTTAGCGGCTTTTTGCCAAAAGTCCCTCTCTCCCTCCGTCGCTTCTATGAAGGAAAGCAAAAAGACACAGCGGATACTCCGTATCCGTAGTGATCTGATGGTCAATGTGTTTCAGGGAGATCCAGGAGTCGTCTGTACAGGTAGTATTTAGGATCTGACACATGGGAAACTACGACGGTCCGTTTCAGCATTTCTCGTGACTCGCAGGTACTGTCTGCCAACAGTTATTGTTGATTATCCCGATTTCCTGTTTCTTCTCCTTGTCATCCCTCGTTCTACGGACGTTTGTGATGTGACTACCCGTGAACAGGCGGTCATCAGTCTCGGGACCGTGGTTGTATAACAACCCAGCACTCGGCTGCAGCTCTGCTTTACTCTCCTTCCCGGCGGCTGGAGAGAATGAGATTGTCCGGATTGCGAGGACACGTTGAACACGGGAGGAGGAGCCGTCGGGCCTGCCCATGGCCCAAGGACCGCTGCATTTTCGGATACCTGCATGGCAGCGAGGCGCCACATCGCCAGTTATTGAATGTGGCACGGGACCAGGTGGCTATGCTCCCCGTTGCGCGCGTCTTGCTGCCCGGTTTTGTTCATTTCTTGCTATCGTGCCTTTGGGCGCCAGATCGGTATCCCGACCTCCCCCACCCCCTGCAGTGAACCCGTGCGCAGAAGGAAAAAAACGTGTCAGGATATTGCCTTGCTGCATCCCTGGTAAGCATATTCATACATATCCTTGCAGGTTGATATTTGCCCTTTACGGCGTGTGTACTGATACTGGATTCTACTCCGAACTTGTGTCCCATGCCATCTCATTGTTCCTACCGTCCATCATTGCGTGACATACGTAATGCATGCCTTTCAAAGACCGCCAGTGGCTTGCCGGTTAATGACCAAGGGTACAGGATCCATTGAAGGGGACTCTTTTTTTTGCTTTATTATTAGCTGCAACCAGCGTATAGGATCTCCCCCCGTGGATCCGGGCTCGTCGCCCTTTCACAGAGTTCCTACCACACTAGGGTTTAAACTCAGCGACGATTCTATACAGGGCTGGTAGGCTCAAATGATACTTTTTTTTTTTCTAGAAAACGTCGTCTACATCTCCCTCCTTGTCCCTGTGACGAGCATGTCACAACAGCCACGGTATGTTCACCTGACCTTCGACTGGCGGCTAACTTGGGATTTCGGGCGGGCTTCGCGAATCCAAGAACCTCCCGTGATCCGGAACCGTGCTCCGGGTTGTATACGCTTTCGGGCAGGGTATGAAGGGATCTGGTGCCTACGCAGCTTGCTGCATGTGCCCGAGGTTGGCATGAACTGATTCGACCGCGCATCACAGTACTCGGCAGGTGTAGACAGGAAGGTGACGGCCGATAGAGCGGTGAAGGACGAGATCTGGATTTGTCGGAATTGGGGGTTGTCTGTCCTACGAAGAGCTCCCTTCTCAGTGGTTGCCATGGCCCTGGGATCACCGACGGTACTTCTTGCGTCTGCGGCAGAGTACAGGTTTGGGTCCAAGGTCGACGGCCGCGAGCACCAAAGAACATTCGTTGCTTTTTTCCCCTCCTTCTCCTCCTATCTCCTTTTTCCTTTTTCCATCCCCACCATTGCTTCAGTGTTGTAATGCGAAGTACCGTTCCTGGTGCCGAAGTCCGGGCACATCCGTCGGCGTTGTAGACCGCAGAAATGGGCCTAGGTACGGGTTCAGGCTCTCCATCCTTGTGCCAGCAATTGGTTGCCTTATTGTAGATGCCGGGTTGTCACCGCCTTCTTACACATAACTTGCACATCACACGCCCCTTAGCGCTTCGAATACTATCTGGACTCGATGTGCTAGTGGATATGCAGTCACAAAACCTTACCGCCTCTTGCTCCATCCCCTACTGGCGTCTGTTGACGAAAGAAAAAAAAAGCCTACCTTGAAGGTGCCCAACTCAGGCTAATATGACCGAATGACACTTGGGCGTCGTCGGCATGTGTCCTGCTGATCTCTTCCCCGGGTCCACTCCGGTCTGTTCTGGGAAGCTCAGACGACGTTCACCATTGCCAAGCGTATCTTGTATGAGGACTATTGGCATCATGTTCTTGACAATCACTTCCGACGAACTTGTGCTCAGTGACACCGCATCACCCGTAGGGCAAGAGCGGACTATCCCTTTCCTACCTACTCTTGCAGCAGTAGTCCTGGTTTTGACGACCAGGCAGGGGATCTTCTCAACTCTTGAAGCGAAATCTGTCTGACATGGGAGAGATGAAGAGAAGAGAAGAAAACTATATAAGTACGTGACCGTCGAATCCATCCCGCCATGGAGGAGATTAAAGGAATCCCAAACGTCGGCGGTTTCATCGCAGCTTTTCCTGGACACGAGTTACTGTACCACGCTTGTTGAATAATATCTACCTTGCTGTCCGTTTTTTTTAAAAACTTTGTATACGAGTGCCATCTTCTCTCCGGTTTATTCTGAGAGTCCGCCTTGATTCTTCTTGCGTGCCTTCCATTGACTGGCCGTTTATATACACATACAAATACACCAATCACCACCATGGCCAACGGGAACGTCGCGCGGGTTTCAGCAGATCCGTACCATGAGTCGTGCGTCGGCGGGCGTATGGTGTTGACATGCCGCATGTGCGCTGGAAACCCAGGAAGGTATGTTCTTGCAGGTGTTTCCATTTCCTCATTGCGCGCTCAATTTTTGTTCTCTTCTTGGGATTGATTCGTCTTCGGGGCTGAATTGAACTATCGGGATCTCCATGAGGTCATATCACTGCCATATATCTCTTCGCTTGTTGGCATTTCCTCGCTTGTCCTGCAATGAGAAGCATAAGACAGCTGACTCAAACCTGACATCAGGGGAGGGTTTTGCTCCTACTGCAATGGCCGCGGCTTCAGCGTCTCCATCTGCCCACAGTGCAACCCGGCGGCTGCGGCTGCTGCTGCGGCGGCTACTTCAGGAACTGCGTCTAGCTCGACCAAGTCCTCCGCACGCGCCTCTCCTGCTTCATTTGGCAACGGCTCTGCGTGGAACGCAAACTCCAACGCGTGGAGCCGGTTCGGCGACGGCGGGGACGGCTCCGGTGCTGGGGGGACGGATGTCTCCAGCGGGGTCTGATCTGGCTCTAACTGCAACTCCACTTGCAAGTTAGTTACTTGCCATGTTAAATGCGCTGAAGACGGTATATATGGGTTATGTTTCCTTCGCGATAGGTCGGTCAGTCTTTTCTTGTTCCAGTCATTGCATCGGTTGAATGGTATTGTTAACTTTCTATCTATCTAGCTAGTTCTCGTTTTCTTATTTATCATCTTATCTGGACATGTCATCATGCTACATATGCCACATGGTCCTTCGTTATGGATCGATCGGCTTATTTGATCTGTTTGTGCTTTTTTTCCTCCGAGGCAAGGAGGGGGAAATGGGATCGGTTTATTAGTATATACCTCCGTCTCCTCCTGTCTTATCTTATGTAGTGAATCTGTTCACCTGTTAATACAGGAGTGCATCTGTCCATTCTTTGGCAGTACACGCGTCGTTGACCTTTCAAGGTTAGGTCAATCAATAAGATATGTTTCTCTGAAGGAACATTGGCCAAGGAGGAAGCATGCATGAAATCTATTTGCCGAGTTTATATAGGCCTCAGTCAACTTGTATATACTGTAAATCTCTTCTCATATATATATTTTTTCCTCTTCCCCTCCGCTTTCGCAACAGGGACACCTGGGTCCTCGGCTTCTGACCTTACAACCCGGGTACTGTGATACCTACCCGAGTACATACTTAGCAAGGTATGTATGTATGTATGTGTGTACTGCACGGTACTTTGCGGGGGTGGATGTATGTACTTTATATGCACAGTACAAGAACATGTATGTATAAAGAGCAAGGTTAGAAAACGACTGAAACATTTTGCTATCCTCTACAGGAAAGTACTGTACATATATAGGTACTTGTACATACAGTTGTTGAAGATAGAGGCTGGTCTAGATGGATCTATCTATCAGAGGTGACAGCAGGTTGGTTCTATGGCATAACCACATGTGCTGTACATGTACATGTAATGTACCTACCTACCTGTACATGATGAATGATCATGTGCTACAGGTACCCCCGTGGTCACCTCAATATATGGAAAGGCCGATCAGGGAGCTTGATGGAGATTATTGGCGACAGCCTGCAGTGCTCGATCCAGCCAGAACATCTGTAGGGAGCCTTTCAAGCTCCACGCAAAAAAGCGACATTGTCCGCCGTTCGATTCGACATGGTTATTCGTCAGCCATAGCCCTCTCCTGCGCATGGGATAGTTGGCCCCGATCGAAATACCGCTTCACTACAAGTATATATACAAGTATATACACACACACACACACACTTTAAACACAGGAGCCAGCTGAACTTGATTCTACTTGCGAACGTCTCACATTGGAGAGCGAGACGTTCCTCGCGAGGACATTCTGGAGAGGATAGAGACTAGGTACCTATTCTGCAATATGTTTCCCGGTGTACCTAGGTTGTCTGGCCCAGCGCCGAAAGAAACCATGTAAGTAAGCCTCATAATGACATCAACGGGAGCGTCTGTGAGCTTTGAACAAATACGGATCTATTTTATCAATTCATACTTAGTTGGTACTTCATCTCTCTCGTTCAGGTCTATATTGCTGAGCTTTGATACTCCTATCTGATTTTGGGCCCCTAGGTACTATGTACCTAGGTAGGCAGAAGTTAGTATCCTAAATGTCAAAGTCACCCGCTCCATGCGGGATTCCCCCAGATCCTTCCTCCTGCTATTGCGTATGCGGGGATGAGGTAGAGTGTGAATGGGGGTTGGGGTTTCTTTTCGCTGAACGGGAGGAGTGGAGAAATAGAGAGCATTCAGTGGCCTGCAGCACGGCCGATCTCTGCGGGATGTATTTTCGGACACCTTGGCTATGGGGCAAATTCTTTCGATTTAGTGAGTCGGAGCCTGATCCTGATCCTGGTTGTGGATCCGCATCTTTCTTTCTTTCTTTTCTTCTGTCGCTTCTCTCTTCCATTCTAATCAGTATTTCTTTCATGCTGATTGTGTCGCATTAACAAGCGGAGGGTCAAAGTCATCGAAAACAACGCGCACTATGTACCTCCTCGGCCAAGATTCCTTAAACATGTATTTGCTTGCTGATATCTACCAGTACTACAATGTGCCAGCCATCCAGGACGCGATAGACCAAATGGATCCATCATCCACCGAAGGCTATGTCACAGGAGTCTGGAATGCAATCCTCCATCATCAGTTTCCACCCGCCGCCGGATACATTGCCAGGACGCAGGAGCAAAGCAGAGAAGAGGATTCTCTGATTTCCATACGTTTGAATATGTTGTAACCAACCAATCGCCGGAAGTTCTTCCTGATCGTGCAATGTAAAGCGGCGGCACATGAGACACACAGCTCGACCTGGCAAACAGGAGCCAATCAATTACGAGACTATCTCAGCGCTCAGCATGGAACAAGACCCCCTTAGGTCAAAGGTCTGGTGTATATGGGGTGATTTCTGTTGGGCGCTATGTCAGATTTTACAAGTACCATGATGTGACGCAGAATATTACAATCTGGAGGCCTTAGGGGGGAAACCATTTCCACATTGGAAGGGATCGATATGGTTGGACCCTTATGGAATAGGTAGGGACATTACTAGTTCGCAGAAAGCTGAATCAAATCTAATCAAATCGAAAGCAACCTTGCCATTCTCTCCGATACGCTGGAGAGACATAATATGTGTTGTACTGTACGTATTTTACATGACATGGCATGACATGCCTCGCAAAATGGATTCAACGATTCAACAAAAACAAATGCTACCACAGATCCCGTCTGCCGCATCCATCGGGGGCAGTTCAATAGCACAGAAACCCTCAGATGAAATAACAAGGGAGGAAAAAAAAGTCATCACTCGTCGTCATTAGCGCCAATATTCAAATAAATCAAACTTTCTATGGGTTTCCATATTCGCCAGCCAGCAAAACCCTCCTTCAATCAATCACGCCGTATCGTTAACGCTAACCCAAACATGGCTAAATGAAACTGGAAAGGAAAAAGCAGACAGAGACAAATGGCGAAAGAAAGCTTGTCAGCTCGCGACGGCCAGCTGCGCCACCAGATCAGAGGCCACGTCGAGGTATGGATAGGGGCTGGTAATTTCCTTCTCCTTGTTCTTGATGCGCTTGCTGATTGGGCGCCATTCCGTGTCGCCCTCGGCGCGGACCACATTCTGGTAGCCGTCGCACTTGAAGTCGACCATATAGTTCGACTCCAACTGGTACAGCTGGATGTCGATGAACACCCATACGCCATGCCTGATCCGTGCCGGAGGTTGACGCTGGGGACTGGCCGATGCCGGTCCCGTGACGTTCGGACTGTCCAAGGCGGTGGCTTTGTCGTCGGGAGGGACCCGACGGCGGAACTCCTCGAGATCGCTACGACTGCTGGGAGTGCTGGCTGACTGGCCAGGAGCTGTGACACCATCCTTGAGTAGCCGCGCACGGATGAACCACGGTTCCTTCGGAATGTAGTAATCGGATGGGAGATCCGCATATTTGCGCTGTAACGGCTTCGGTTTGTCTGCAGGAGGACCGATCTCAGGTTCATTGCCTTCTGGATCGTATCAATTAGTTTGCGCCTTTAGAACATTGAAGGAAGAGAGAACTAACCTGCTTCAGCCGGCAGGATTTCCCAGACGCCACCCTGCGCTGCAATAGCCTTGTACAGATACAACATGGCTTCATACGGCTGGTTGCGAGATCGTATTCCGAATTGCCACTTGCGGGACTTCTTCGGCTGGTGCGTAGCGGCTGTGAAGCCTTGGGGAGGCTCGAGACGCAGCTTCTCGAGGTCTACAATGCTACGGGCGTGGGGCTTGAGGGCCCGGGCTTTCGCCGCCTGTTCTTCAGGAGAACGTTCCGTGTAGTCATCTGCGTTGTCCTGATCCGCGTCAACCCCGGTTGGAGATTCCTCGTCCGGACTTCTTCCTGCAGCGCGCGCCTTTTGCTCATGGTCGCGCATCTTCATAATCTGATCATGGACGTACGGCAGGCTGGTTGGAAGTATCCGGACGTGGCTAACGCGAGGCGGTTCCGCGTCTTTGGGATCGTCTTGCTGAGGTAGTTTGGATTGTCGAGAAGGTGGAGTCTGTGAAACTTGAGAGGTGGGTGAAGCAACGGGTGGTTCTTGGTGGGGAGCTGTCGCAGTCGGCTTGCTTGTCCTTGGAGAAGACAACGGGAACGTGTTTTGCGGCGGAGGGGACGAAGCAGGAGAAGGGACATCGATCTTTTCGTCTGTTGGGGCTGTTGGAAATTAGCATCAAAGAAGCAAGCAAATACTTCAATATCACATTTCCTAGTTGGCTGTACGAGGGACAGGACAGTGCAGAATACTCACAATTTGTCTGCATCATCTCGTTCTCAGCGATGATAAAGAATGCATCCTTGACCGCACTCGGTTCCGGCTTTCTCAGTGCCTCCTCGATATCTTCTTTCGTGTAGCCCATACTCCTTTCCAATTTCGCAACCGCCATCTGGTGGATCTTTTCCGGAACCAACGGGGGCTTCCCCGGTTCGAGCCTCCGGGGATCGATGGCCTTGCTCGGGTCAATGCCCGTCGTGATGAACTCCTCTGGCGGAGGATGCAGGTACTTGGGCAGATCCTTGAGGAACCACGGGTCCTGGCGGATTTCGGGGATGGTGATTCGGTGGACAGGATGCACCTGCAACATTGCCTTGATCAACCTGGCTGCCCCCGAAGAGATGTACGAGGGCATGTGGAAGTTGCCCGCTGCGATCTTCTTGAACAGAGCCGGGATGTAGTCGTCATCGAACGGGAGCCGGCCCACCAGCAGCACGTAGAGAATCACCCCGCAGCTCCAGACATCGACCTCGGGCCCCGCGTACAGCTTGCCCGAGATGACCTCTGGCGCGGCATAGTTGGGACTCCCGCAGCTGGTCTTGAGGAAATTTCCATCAGTCATGATATTGCTCAGACCAAAGTCAGCGATCTTGACGTTCTTCTCGCTGTCGATGAGCAGGTTCTCGGGCTTCAGGTCGCGGTGCACGATCTTGTGCCGGTGGCAGTACTCGACGGCGCAGATGATCTGCTGGAAGAACTTGCGCGCCTCATCGTCGTTGCACCGGCCGCGCTTCACGAGGTAGTCGAACAGCTCCCGCTCGGCATACTCGAGCACCATTACGATATCGGTCTTGGTCGCTATCACCGTGTACCTGTTTGCCTCACCGGATCTGGTCAGTATCTGCCATCTCACATATATCCACATCAAACGCATCCCGGGGCAACGCACAGTTTGATAATGTGGGGATGTCGCAGCAGCTGCAGGTACCGGATCTCGCGCTCGACGCGGCCGACCATGTCCCTCGACAGCAGCTTGCGGCGAGGGATGATCTTCAGGGCGACCTGGCGGCCGCTGGGCTGGTGGATGGCCAGCTTGACCTTGCCGAAGGAGCCCTCGCCGAGGATCTTGACGGTCTGATACTGGTCGAGGCGCTGCATGTCCCTGGTCGTGGCGGGCGACTGGACGGCCGGGTCGCCGCCGCGGCCGGCTGGACGTGGAGGCGGAGGCATGGCCATGGCGGACACGTTGGAGCTGGGGACGGCCCCGCAGGCACGGTCGTGGTCGCGATCGCGGTCGAAGGAGGGGAGGGAGAAGAGATCTTCGTCGTCGAAGGCAGCGGCCATCTCTGGGCGGAGGGAGCAGCAGCGTGACGTGATGGATTCTCTGGGTTTCGTCCGGCTGACTGTGCAACTTTCCGACGGGAGTCTGGCACGGCGGAGGGCGCCCGGGACCAATCAGTCGAGCGTCTCCCCACAGCAGGACCGCAGCGGGTGGAGCGGCGGCGCGGCCAGTGGCATCGACGGGCGGAGCGGACGGCGGGACAGGCGGGAGGCACGCGACCGCGATGTCTCACAGCATGATTGTAGTCGGAGAGGGAGAGGAGATGGAGGGGCGTTGAGGGATGCAGGCGAGGCTGCATCTCCGCCGTGCACAGGCCATTGCCCCGCGAACCCCTGTTCGCCGCTGCATGTCGTCCCTGCTCTCCCCGCCAGCTAGCATCTACATCGAAATTTACAGGATCAGCGGTTTGAATACACAAACAATGGTTCCTCGGCAAAGAGTTTGTCTTCTGTGTCCCAGGATCCCACCCACAGCTCATCTGTTCTGCCAAGAGCATCACGAGCATCACCGCCTTTGATCAACTACCTAGCAGACAGCTTGCCGCCCTTAACATCTACAACAGGATGCAAATCTTGTCTGGCAGCTGCGGAGGAGGTTGACACTGGGTGTGGGTGCTATCAGGCACCACTTACAGGATGTATCTGCTTTGTTGTTTTACCTGCTAAGAGCTCCAACATTGAAGATGGGCCCACCCATCCCCTCTTCCATTTGTGATAGGCCTTCAGTACATTGTTCAAGAAGAAATCGTTCTTCTCATTTTCTACTCAATCAATGAGAGCCCTGGAGAGTATCCACACCGACACTTGGTACCTATTTGATAAGGCTCTGGAGCAAGTGTCCTGAACATCCGACTGTGCCTGTCTTCTTCCTCCGTTGTCTAGGTCAAGACAGGAACTTCCGACGGTCCTTCGTGCTCCTGCTTTGCGTTTCCCTCACGAAAGGGAGAGTAAACAAGGGTAAGGACATGCGGGTTGCTGGAAGGATGGAGAACAATCGATTAGCGGATCGATATGTCCCTAAGCAATAAGATTGGCATGAAGGGGATATATAATCAATGCTGTGGTATAGATGAAACCAAATAGTTATGAAAGAAGGCTACCAAAACAAATTCCTGTATTTTGGGCTTATGCCCCACAGCTCATCTTGCCTTGTGACGAGTCTGCTTAAGCTCCTGCTAGGGGAGGAAAAAGAGTCTCACCACCTTTGGCAATCTTTCGCGGAAAAGAGATCAAGTCCCTTGTAATACTCCGTGCAGAGCAGCAATCAGAGACGTCTCTTTATGTTACCTCTCTCTGAATGCAGGAATCCTGATTTGAAACTAGTTTGCATCTCCCAGCCACAACGATTATTTGTTGAAAAATATGTCTCTTGTCACAGAGAGACCATATTTATTTCTATACTGATTAAAACGGTCTTTCATTTGATCAACATGATCCTCCTCAAGGAGTTCCAGAGTGAACAGGAAAGCAAACAAGATCAATGGATACCCGCAGGGGTTTGGACAAAGCGGTGGAAAGTGAAGGAAGGCCTGTCTTGGATATTGTCTCAGAAGGTCCTTAAAGGACATAGTGAATTTACAAGATTCAAGTGCCCAAGTCACTTATAGTAGCCCAATTCCAGAAGCATTCACTTTTTGCAAGTCTCAACTATCTAAGGCGCTGTCCGACTCCTTTCCCCCTTCCTTTCCGTGGCCTTGCCGATCATATCCTCAACAACTTAGCATACCTGGATGTCGAGTTTGTCACTTAACTACCCAAGCCATTTACAAAATGAACGTCCAACAGCAGCGCGATATTGTCTGGTCCAGGATTCCAGACTTGAACCTTGGGGGCACGAATCGCAGAAGACCGAACAGAAGATACCGCCTCTCCGAAGCCCAGGTATTGGCCTGGGTGAACTTCGAGAGGGAGGTTCGACGGGGCACTGTCCCTACCCTGGGACAGCCTGTCAATTTTGTGTATCCTCCTCTCCCCATTCAGTATTATGTTGTCGCTAGGGAGAGTGGAGTTTCTGCGCGTATTGTGCAGAATGTGTTTGAGGCGCTTGGACCGGTCTTCAACACACAGAACCGAATGTCAGGTTCGGAGACATCCAGTCAGGGGCAGCCATGGCCTGGAATAGCCAACGCCCTACATACCCAGATGCAGTTCTAGCCGAAGTCCAAAGACCAGGCAGAGTACGCGTGGTGGCTGAGTTCAAGACACCATGGCCGGCTCGGCTGGATCGGTTATCACCCCGACGTATGGCCTGTTTACTTGGTATGTCCACCGGTCCCTTCAACTATACCATGATTGACCAAGAAACCAGGGCAGCTGGCAAGGTACATGGATGATTATCAGACCATGTACGGCTTCCTCAGCCCGTACGAACAAACAGTATTTGTTCACAGAGTGGAATTCTATACGTTCAAGAGATCGCCGGTCATTTACCACACAACCACATCAGGTTTCCCGCCAGTCACCGTGAGTCTCCGAGAGTGCATGTTGTACTTCGGGAGATTGGCCAGCCGCGACTGGCAGTATCGTGACGGTAGAATCGGACCGCGTCTTGTGAGTAGACTCTTTTATCTCATTTTCATAGCTATGTAATATACTTACTTAGCATCTTTATAGACCACTGGCGGATGCCGCCTATTTACAATATCCGATCTCGAACCTGAAGTGTGGTCAAGTCTGGTATGTTGAGTGCCTCCTCTTAGCCGCACCTGTATCGTGTTGCTACCAAAGACTATGGGTCAAGGGATATGAAAGATCACTGAAAGATCTTTATATGCATAGGTCCGATGTGTCAGATGCCGGAGTCCGGGATCCAGATCAGTTTCTCCCGTCGTAACGGGAAAACGCCCGTTTCGTTTTTGGGCTATTTCAAGGCCTCCGGAAGCAACTATAGCAATATATGCAGGTAAGCGGATCAGTCAAAGGATCATAGAAGATTCTGAAGCAATCAAAGGGAAGCCAAACTCTCCTGCGGAATGGTGGTCGTCTTCAATACTGTCCAATAGTCTAGCCAGGTCTATATAGTCTCAATAAACTGTTCTATTGCTTCCAGAGTAATTCAAGTGTTATTTGTTTATATTTCTTCATCTTTTCAGGGAGAGCTTTGATTGACAGGGACTCTATTTCGATGACAGAATCATGCGGATTTCTCTGTAGAATATCAGTGTTGAGAATCATGTTTTTGACATCGAGGACCAAAGCTGATAGCATATTAGTACTTAATTATCAGCATGTGATCCGCTGTCATTGTCCTGGCGATGGAGAGCAAGACGGGATCCAGGTGCGGTCAAGTCAAAGTTCCCGTTCCTAGTATGGAGTTCTAGAGGTCCAAATTCCAAGGTTGCCAATTGATGCATCGCCAGTCGGCCCAAAAGGGCAGTCCGGCAGACCGTAGGGCCCCGGAATGCTGTGGCGGGGTCTGGGGCGCGCCGCGAGTCGGGCACCGCATCCGGTTTAGCGCAAAGGAGTCGGGGAGTCCAACGGGGAAAGCGGGAAGCGTGACGCTCGAGTCCTGATTGGCCAACGCAGGGCCGCGCTCGACTGTTCGTCCTGCTCAGCCCCGGCGCGGGTGACTCGAGGCGCTTGACGGCATCAGGGCTCGAATATAGACTCCCCCATCCCCGGGGAACAAGGCGATTCCTTGGAGCCTGACTGCATTTGTGGGATATACTTTGAAGATTTCGTTCCTGTTCACAGCCGGTGCCTGGAACATACCTAGGAACTTGGTCCCTCCTGCCTGTCCGCGGTCGAAGTTCTTTCGCATCATCAATAATGGCTTCGGATAATCTACTCTATGCGATGGATGAGAAGAATTGTCTGGAGGAATGGTTCGACTTTGACAATTGTTTCAAGTACCTGGTCAATGATTTGGACAGTGCTCTAATGTCGACCAACTCTCCTTCTGGAGGCGAAACTTGGGCACACCCGACAACATTCACGGATGATCTGACATCATCCAATCTGCATTGCTCTCAACAAGACCCTGCATGCTTTACCAATTACAAGCCCCAGCCAGAGAACATATATGAGGACTCGGGAGCAGTCGGCTTTCCAGATCCGGATATTCATACCATGTTTGATCATACTGCAGGCTTCCCGGAAGCAGACTTCGACCGATCTACCTCGCACAACTATCCACAAAACGAGTCTATCATCCAGCTGAAGTCCGCCGTACGGAACCTTGTATATTCCAAGGCGGCTGCCGACCCTAGCTGCATCTCGAGAAAGGAGAAGCGAAGAGATGCTGCGATTGCGCTGCATCTTCAACGGCTGAGGGACACCTGTGCTGAAGATGCGGGCTTCGTCTCTGATTCGAGTATAACGACTCTCTCGTCTCCACGCTCTGCACAATGGAGTCAAACCACGGGCGTTACGAGTCTGTCTCCCTCTACCGCGGCTTCCCCCGTTTCTTCGTCAAAGGCGGAAGTCGAGGCATCCCGGTCAGAGCCTGTGACTGGTGGGGTGGAGATGGTCCTTGACTTGAACATGAACGTGACTACACGCTTGCCTAAGAAGCAAAAACCGAGAACACGGGCTCAGAGGGAAAGCTACATTATTGTCCGTAGACATGGCGCCTGCGAAAAGCACAGGAAGCAACACAAGAAGGTAAGTCCACATCCTCGATCAAGGTTGCTTGCTTGAATTTTTTGAATATAATTATTTTTGTGACTCTTGCATCATGATTAGTTTGGAGCAGTTTCTGATCAATGCATAGTGCAATTGCTTGGAGAAAGCCTCCTCACGGATTACATCCGGCGGAAGAGCAAGAGCGCAAGCACTTCAGTCTGTGAGGGGGCAGAAGCTGCCAGTGGAAGAGTCATACTGCCAGCAATTCGTCCCATGCCATTCCGAAGATGTGCCAATTGAATGCTCTGATACGGTGGAGCCCTGCGATCTCGAGATGTCTCGCAACCAGAGATATATATGCCTCATGCCTGGCTGCACGTACTCCAGTCGTACGGTATCTTCCCTGCAGCAACATTATTCGAGACATTCGTTCCATTCCTTGGAAGCTGCCCCAGTTCGCCCTCAGATTCCCGCACACCAGCGTTCCAGCCACTTTGCGTCTCGGAGTGTTGTATCAAATGGAAGCTTGTCGTCAGTTCCAGAGATTATCCCGACTGGGGTCCGTCGACGCGCGGAAATGTCTTTTGGTGGACGCTCATTGCTTCAAACCACCGGGGCATCGGAGACAAGCCCACATCTGGATTACAACCCGTCTCACACTTCCTCAGTCGATGTTTCTGCGGGAATACCATCTGGACAAACGCAAAGCGAGGCATACGGCAACACAGAGAAACTCTGGCGTGAATGGCGATGGCGGACTTCTCTCTCTGGACCGGGCAGCGGTTGCTCTTCTCAGCATGTGCGGACCGATAGGCTCGTTGGGACTGCTCTGCTGGCAGATCTCTACGGTTACCTCGTCCACAGCGCAATCTCTGCTCTCATCTCCTTTTTGCAGTTTGCTTTTTCGATTTCCTGTCGGTTTGGGTCGTACTTCAGGGCCGCGGCCGCTGTCTCTTTTGGACTAAGGGTGGTCGCAGACACGGTTATGAGAATGCGGCCACTCTTGCCATAGTCTCTTGGAATGGTTGTTGGCCAGAATTACGTTGTCTTCGCTAGATGTTTACAGAGCTGTTACTAGCAGTATTTGCTCCACACTTGGATGAGACTGTACATGTTGATGACGTACGGAGTTAGAAGTGGCGCAAACTAAAAGGAATTGAGGTTGTGACGACGATCTATTCAACAGGACGGAGTTTGGCACTTGATACTTCAGAAAAAGGGAATCTTTTATGGTTCAAACTTTGAGAGATTGTTGCCTTGGATAATGCATAGTGCTGTACATGGCTAGTGTGTGCATGTTCTCAGAGGGTATCTTGTTCGGGTGTCTATCTCTCTTCCTGTACAAATGCAGTTGATTTCCATTGCCCGCAGTGTCCGTCGACATCTCCCATCAGATATGATTATGTACAGTTCCCAATTTTGCGGTAGCTGCCGTGAAGTCACCATTAACGCCATACCACCGGACCCAGTATCGCCCAAACGCCAATATGATTTCTGATAAAGATCACCACCAGCTGATCTTTCCAGTTCACATCCTGACCCTTGTCTCCAGCGACCTCAACCTGGCCTCGATGGCGCCCAGCCTTGTTTCCATCGCACTCATTCTCGACTCCATGGCGCTCATGATTGTCTCGAGCGTCGCCACTCTCGAGTCTCCGTCGCCCTTGCTCTCATCTTCGCTGTCCTGCAGCGCTTCCTGCTGGGGACCATCGATTGCTTTGTCTTTTAGAATGACATCCTCGCCCTTGCCACCCTCATCTTGCTGTGCCTGAGGCGGATTATCTTTCACTGGCTTTTGTTCTGTGATGACCTTGTCATCCCTATCTCCACCTCCCTGCTGCGTGGACTGAGCTTGCGCCCCATTGCCTCGAAGCTGCTGGGAGATGTATTCTGCAGAACGCTTATCCAGGGTCCTAAACTTCATCAGTAACTGCTACCAATGGGCATAAATTACTACCACTAATATGGCATCTGACGTACCGCCGAGCCAGAACATCCTTCTTCACCTGCTCAAACAGCTGCTTCTTTTCCTGGTCGCTGGCCTTCTTGTACGCCTCGGAGCTCTTGAGTTTTCTGCGCGCGCAGAAGACAGCCTGTCGATCGGCGAGGATTGCGCGCTCGAGCGTCCGCTCCGCGTCGGTCATGGACTCCCTGCGGGCTCGCCTGCGGATGGCATTGGGGGAGAAGTCCTCGCTGGCCTGGCGCTTGTTGCCGGCCCGGGTTCCGGGACGGGGGCTGGCAAGCTGCCCGTTAGGAGGACTCTGATTATTGTCCATTTTGGATTTCGCCGTGGTGACTAGGTGTTTCAATTCGCTCGGTAATAAAAAGGTTGCCTATAAACTGGAGAGAGAAGCTGAAACGGAATTGAGGAAGTGACGTGAATTGGAGATGAGGTGAAAGGGAATAAATAGGAAATACGATTGCCCTCGTCTTGCACTCGTGCGAGACGAGCACAGAATGATTTCAGGAGATCTATATGGCTTGACGTCAACCGCGATGGCTGGCGGGCCTGCACGTGGCGGACGTGCCCGTGGATCCATGGCGGGAGACGGGGAAGGTTGCTGGCCCAGGAACAGGAACCTCTCGACTTCATCTAAACTAGCATGAGATTATCAGTCCCCAGTTGGTAGGACTTGATCGTTCTGTCCGCTTATCCGAGTCTTCAAACGTTATCAATCCCACTCCTTAGTCTCTCGGTATCCACAGCTGGTCCGTCACCCCGTCTCCACCGTCCCGTGCAAGCATGCCCCGCTGGCGTTGGACGCGATGCTCCCGCTCCGCCCGAGACCCCGCGTCCGTCAGGACGAACACCACCTGCCCCTGCTCCGCGAGGACGACTATGACGGACGTGGTCATAGGCGGCCTTGGCGACAAGCCTGCCGGATCGTGGTGATCGTGTAGGTATTCCCCCTGGCATAGAAGGGCGTGTAGTAGAGCACTTTGCAGCCGAGTACCACCAACCTCCTCCCCCGCATCAGCTTCGACCTCCGCCGTCATCGAAAGAGAGATCACGCAGCTAACAGCATGGCCGGCAGTCCTGTCCTGCTTCTGGCGACCGTCCTCCTTGCTAGATTCGCCGCCATGGCCGAGTCCGTGGCCTTCGCGTCCTACCTCAATTACAGCACGGTCACCGGGTACTTCCTGCAAGACGATCCCGCCACAGATCCCAGCACCTTCGACTATGTACGTCTCCATATCACACTCTCTGCGCCAATCGGATCGCATGCGCTTGTGTAAGCGACACGAGCGCTGATCGATACTGATTGCCTCCAGGTTTCGACCAATTTCGGCCTCATCAACCGGACCTACGACACGGATGCGCAGATCGACCCCGACGGCCGCAAGACGCAATGGGAGCGCTTCGAGCACAAGGTGCGCACGATGAACCGCGAGAGCGGTGACGATGTCGCATACAAGGTGCTGTTCCTGGGCCGCCACGGTCAGGGGTACCACAACGTTGCGGAGGAGTTCTACGGGACTGAGGCATGGGATGTACGCGCTCTCTCTCTCTCGCGCGCGCGCGCGCGCGTTCTTATGAACTTCTGAAATACATGTATGTGCTGAGACCGTACAGTGCTACTGGTCCCTCCAAGACGGCAACGGAACCATGACCTGGGTCGATGCGCGCCTCACGGACACGGGCATCGCGCAGGCTGAGGTCGCGCATGGTGCGTGGGAGAAGCAGATCGAGAACAAGATCCCGTTCCCGGAGTCGTACTACGTCAGTCCCTTGAACCGCTGTCTCGCGACGGCAAACATCACGTTTAAGGGCCTGGGCATTCCGCATACGGACCCGTTCCGGCCAACTATCAAGGAGGTGCGCGCTCTAACCAACGTTCCCGAAGCACTATGGCAATAGAAAAACGAAACAAAACAAAAAAAAATCGGACTGACGTCAACAGCTCCTCCGCGAGACAATCGGCATCCACACCTGCGACCTCCGCTCATCCAAATCCGCCATCCACGCGGAATACCCTCTCTACATCTTCGAGGACGGCTTCGCGGAGACCGACCCCCTCTGGCACGCCGAATGGCGCGAGTCCGACTCCCAGCGCGACGCACGTCTCCGCAGGCTTCTGGACGACGTCTTCACCCACGACCCGAGCACGTTCATCTCCTTCACCGCACACTCGGGCGCCATCACGAGCATCCTCAAAGTCGTCGGCCACCGGCCGTTCTCCCTCGCCACGGGCGGCATGATCCCCGTGCTGGTCAGGGCGGAGCGCGTGCCTGGCGCTCCTCCCACGACGACGATCGACCCGCCCTTGACGGCGCCGACGTGTACGGTCGATCCTACAGCTGCTAGCACGGCTGCTGCTCCTGCTTCTATATCTACGAAAGCATAGGGTGGATATGTAGGTAAGTATCCATAGTCTAATACATACCAAGGCGTTGGATGGGGTATGTAGGCATGCATAGCTACATTACATATAGGCATGATCTTACGGAAGTATAAAGCAAAGCACAATGAAAGAAACAGTTCAGTTGATTCGATTAACCTCCAAGCTTCCGCATTATGTATTGTACATGTACATACATACATAGATCAGATAGCAGAATTCTCTCCACATTGCCGGCCTGAGCATGAGCGACGATATGGAAAAGTCGAACTCAACAACGGTCGATGATCCGCGGCTCCCTACGTGCACGTAGCTCGATGAGATATATATATATATGTATGTATATATATGTGTATACACTTATTCTCTCATGCTAAAGGCTACAGCGGCCCCGAAAAGTTCCTCGGCTCGCCCTGCCACCCGACCCGCGGCCAGCCGTCGGGCAGCGTCGCGAACGGCGGCAGCGTGTACTGGCCCTCGCAGCGGTCGGGGGCCTCGCAGCGCCGGTCGCACAGGCCGTAGACGTCGCAGTAGCAGTCGCCCGCGCGGGGGCAGTGGACGGGTGGTTGGCCGAATATTACTGCAGTCACATACGTGAGTACTGTCCTATTTGTATGTATTGGGTTGGATG
>JGI26051J44788_1000171_pt1 | contig 40627 bp, 27 predicted proteins | sample HigsolmetaGSP13D_FD_44788 | JGI IMG/M metagenome (IMG submission 44788) | reverse complement strand
CTCACGAAGCTGGGTGACGGTGGCGGTAAGTGCATCATTCTCCGACGTGAAGATTTCGACCTTGGCCTGGAGGTTCGCGAGCCATTGCTTCTTGCGCTGTCTGCACTTGAGAGCCGCAACACTGTGAAAAGATCATCAGAACCGGTTCACGATGAATGCGGATCCGGACTCGAATCGCATCAGGACTTACCGATTCCTTTCCAGGAAGTTCCTCCTCTTCTCTTCATCAGTCATCTTCTTCGGGTCCTTCTTCTCCTCCTTCTTCTCCTGTCCTTCCTCCCCAGAACCAGATTCACCCTGCTCATTTGCGGACCCGTCGTTGCCCTTGGCTTTCTTACTCGAGGCCTTGGCAGGTGAATCTTCCGCTTTCCGCCGTCCGGTGGAAGGAGTGGTGGTTTTGGTCGATGTGCTCTTCTTGCCCTTCCCTTTGGCAGCCGGCTTGGCCTGCTCGCCCTGCGTGTCCGAACCATCGCCGCTCATTTCCCGACCACTACCGGTTGAGCCGTTGACGGCGTGAGGTCCCCGATTGGCGGCGTTGTCATCTTGCGGCTGCTCTGGTACTCTGTTTTGAATGGTCTGCGGCGGAATGGAGGACTGAGTCTGAACTGAAAACTGGTTGTTGCCGGCCTGGCCACCTTTGGCGAGCATGAAGAGTCCATTGGCCGCGTCAGCAGCATCGTGGTGCGTAAACGGGTCAACCGTAGCCGGCTGAGGGGGTTTGGTGTCCATGGTGGTGATGTGGTTCAGCTGCTCCGACTCCGTGGTCGGGTTCGACGTGGGAGCATTGAGACCGCTCTTCTTCGCCGCATTCAGGGCGGTGCGGTGGAACTCAAGGGTCGAGGGTGTCGCACCGCCGCTCTGCAGTTGCGACAGGATCGCCTGGGAGTTGGGGCTCGGGGCCGGGAACATGGAGCCCCCACCGCCGGGAGTCAGCCCCGTCCGCAGGGAGGATTCGTTGGGGGTCGGAAAGCCCCTCGCGATGCTGTCAAAGTAGTCCCCGCTGGAACAAGCTGGGCCGGTGAGCATCGCGGGACTCAGCGGTCCCGAGCGCAGCGAGTTGGACCAGTTGTAACCGGCGGAGCTGGTCCCAGGCAGGGCAGGCGATGTGAGGGCCGCGACGGGCGGCAGCAGAGACTTGCCCGGCGTCTCACTCGACGGGTTGCTAAACGACTGCTCGAAGGGATTGGGCTCGAGTGAGAAGGGGTTGTGGACGGAGTTGAAGTAGTCGGGCGTGTCAGCGGCGGTGGTGACGGCGGGCCGGGAAGGAGGCGCCAGCGTCTGCGCGGTGTCTACATCGGGCTTCTGGTCTTTGGACTCGGTGGACGGGGCCTGCGAGTCTGCGACAGGACGGTCAGCGCAAGTGCAGGGGAGGGGCGTAAAATTTTCCAGCACGCCGTGTCAGCAGCATACCCGACGAAGGGACTGCGTTGGACTGCAGAGGAGACTCTGTCTTCGCATTGTCTGCGACGAGAGAGTGTCAGACGGCTGTCCGATAACGATCCCAATCGATAAGGGTAATCGTGAGGTCATCCCGCTGGCAGGAGCGACGGTGAGCGTCGCGAGGGATTGAGGCGGACGACCATGCCGGAAGAGGAAGAAAAACCAAACGCAGGAGGGGGCCGGGGAGGAGGGGAGACGGCAGCAGGGAGACAGCATACGAACCTTCAGACTTCAACCCGTTCTTCTTGGAGTCCATCGGGGCTGATGCACGGTCGACTGGACAAGACGAGATACGCGGTGATATAGACCCTCCGGGGAACGGCAGCAGACGTCGAGCTGGGGGAGGGGAGAAGGAGGCCGCGACGACCGGGAGAGCAAAAGAACGTGTGGCGATGACAGCAGCAGTGACGAGGAGGACAGGACGATGTAGAAAAGAAAGGCGGCCGGCCGGGGGGGATCGACTTGCAGTCTGGGGTCGTCTTGGTGTTGGTGCAGGAAGGGGAGGAAGAGGTGTGACGTAGTCGGGCTTAAGAGGGCGTTGGGGGGCGTGCGAGAGGGGAGTCGGTCGGGGAGCGTCCGGGTTACCTAAGCGTGTCCACCAGTGGCAGCGGCGACGAGTTACAACCACCACGACGCCGATGGAGACGGGCCGGCCTTTTTTTTCGCTGTCCTTCGACGGGGCCGCTGGGTACACGCTACACGAGACGAGTGATGCTGGGAGGAACCTGGAGACGGCGGGCGGTGCGGGCGAGAGTCTCGACCAATGCGGTGGCCGGGGCGGCGGGAGCCCGGACCGTGGTGGCAGAGGAAACGGGGAACGCAGCAACGCAGGCCGACGAGGACGAGCAGAGGCAGCCTAGGGTTCGCGACGCAGAGCCGGGATGCGGACGCCCGTACAGGAAGTAGAAACGGTGTACTCGATGCACGATCACAGAGGAGGAGAGTTGCGGATGAGATCACGGTGACGACGGCAGGAATTTTTTAGGTGCGGGCGCCCTCGACGCGGCGGCCGGGTCGCTGGGCCTAGCGCACGCCGCCCATTGGCCGTGGGGGGCTGCGGGCCACTCAGCGCGCGCCCTCCGCGCCCTCGACCACGGAAGGCTGCGCTCGCGGGCGAATGGCTGCAGGCGTCGCTTTTCTGTCACCCTCCTGCGCCTCTCAGGGGTGGCCACCCGCCCGTGATTGGCCCGTCCTGGATGACGCAATGCATCCCGAAAAGAGCCCCGGCGGCCACTCCGGGCGCGCGCGCGGTGGGCTGCCGGGTCACGTGATGCCCGTCCGATCGACTGATCCGGTGCGCTCCCTGCCCGGGCCAGAGACCGCCTCTGCGTCCCCATGTAGCACGGTCATCCTGCTTCCAGTCGATCGATCCCCGTCTTACTCTGTCCGGAAAGAAGAGAAGACTCACTGCTCGAATTGGGCAGGTGGTGATAGATTCTCGACTGCCAGGGCCATCTAACAGTCTTTTATCTTTCCCGCTTCCGTCCAACATCGTCTGATCTCCATGTACAGTACCCCTGCAGTGTCGCGTGCTCCTGGCCTGAAAAGTAGTCCACGATAATAATCATAGCCACGGTAAGCAGACGCAGGTACGGCCTGCGGACATGGTTCCAGAAGCCATGGCTCTGTCCATGCTCCATGTCCGCCTGAAAGATGACGATGACTGCGCAAAGGCTGTGCTGGGGTCCGGCATACCCCCCATTCGGCCTGAACCTTCTAATCACTCTGGAGTCCTCGTGATCTACCGTCACGGGGGATCCAGCGCTCTAAAACAAGAGTTCAGATGGTAGAATTGTCTCTCCACATCCATACTCCGTGCCTGCGTATGTATATGTAGCAGATGATAATATTGGCATCTTTATCTTATCTAACGGAGTACGGAGCATTCCGTGCTCGGCACATTCCAGGGTCCCAGGTTTTGCTTCGTCACCAACCCGCTCGCTGCTACGCCCCTGCGATCTGCCAGTGCAGATCAGATCTTACAGGGGGACTTTCAATGATGTCATCTGTAAACATTGAATTTGAATCTACATAGCTTGGCACATGATACCTGCCCCTCCCCCATTCTCCCCGCCGAACCAAGGGGACAAGAGGGGTATCGCTGGATACAGCTCAGACTGACATTGATGGCTCCAATATGAGTACGCTGGCACATCCCACGCGCCTTAGTATGGGGAAACGTCTTCTGCTGCCGTTTGTTTTCTTTTCTGTTCATGTCATGAAGGGGTCTCATTATTGCAGTGAACGCACAAGATGAGCTCATCTCCCGTTGTAATCATCGAAGCGCCACAATATCATAATCCTCTCAAGGTCACTGATGACACCGCCCTTTGTTGTGCCAGACACCCGACCCTAGCTAGGCAAACACAACATCAACCCTTCAACTGCCAATTGCCATCTGATGATGTATCCTACCCCATTCATGGGCACTCACAGTAATAGAGACGCTATCAAACAGACAGGCCCGACCTATGTGCCGTAGTATGCAGTCTGCTTATGCGCCTGACGCCAAGGATCGTTCCCCTCTCTCCTTCAAAAGGAAGAAGCCATCTCAGAATTACACAACTCACGAACCCCGATACGTCGAGTAACTCCACGGGCCGAGGAGCACGGGCACATGGTAATGCCGCCATCCCTCCTCGCCCTCGCGGCCACGCCCCCGCACCGTAAACTTCACCTCCACCTCGGGCCAGAAGCTCTCGACGCCCTGCGCCTCGTACCACGGTCCCACCTCGAACCGGAGGGACCAGGTTGTCTTGGAGTCTGCGGCAGGCAGGTCGGAGAGTACGGCGGGAAGAGTGATGGAGGTCCCGGCCGAGGGCGTCCAGGTCTTGACGCGCCCGTCGGAGTCGGTGGTGGCATGGAATGTGATCGGGTCCTGGCTGCCGGACGGCGACGACGGGGAGGAGAGGAGGGTGAGCGTGACGGGGAGGTTCGCGGCCGGAGTGCCCGTTAGCGTGTTGAGCACGTGGCAGGTGATGGGGTCGCGCGTCATAGTTGTTATTGTGATCGAGGTTGATATGGTTGTTGAAGCTGGAGCCGCTGGCGGAGGTGGTTCTGCTGTCCGTACCGGGGAGGATGGGTCGAGTTGGTGCTGGTAGAGCGTGAGGCGGTCTGCGATTTTTCTCAATTGGCCAGATGGAGATTTGCTCTCGCTACTGCTCAGCATAAAGTGAAGAGAAACACCTATCTGGAAGTGTTTTTGTTGGTGTCTCGTGGAAGTAAGTGGGTATTTAACTCCGCAGATGATGATGCATCGGAGACCTCCGACAGTTGTCGAGCGCTAGGTGGGGTCCGTGGTTGCGCTCTTTGAACATCGTCTTGAGGAGCAGTCTCGTGGACGCAGGCTTCAGGCATATTCGATATGTTTAAAATACTTGTTTAAAGTTGGTAACCGATGCCTCTTGGCTACAGTCTCCTTCCATCTCTCTTTGATTGCGATCAGGCTGGCGACAGGTGGAGGTGGACTGGATATCCAGGAGCGGAGAGGTTATCGATAACAGCATGCGCCACACGGGGCACTAGCCGCAAGCCACAGCGGCGTCGACGTCAACGGACAGGTGGGTGAAAAGCCACAGCGAGCCCGCGCGCCCACCGGCTCAACAACCATTTCCCCAGCTTGCGACTCAGGGCGCTGTTGGCCAAGGAATACCAGATCACGGTAAGTACAGTTTTCCTATCGATTTTTGTTCATTCCATGCAATTGGGGCGGGTTTCAAGGAGTCCTCTGCGAAATNCCCCGCCCCCGCCGGGAAACGTCGCCCGGGAACACATGTGAATACAGCAACTAACCCCAGTACATGGAGAAGAACAAGTCCAGGTCTCTCTGATATCCCCTATCTGAGCTCGTTCCTGGTGCTATAAGGTACCTTTCTATATCGAAGCTCCGCTGCCTATCAATCCTTGAAACGTGTCCTGAACCACGGAACCGCAGGCGTCTGCACAACTGCCTTCCGGAAACTTCGATCTGCGAGGTTTTCCCCGCGTGGCAGCTAGCTTGTCAGGAGTACCCAGGAACAGTAAGTGGTGAACACCTCCAACGGCCGTCCTCTGCGGTCCGCAAAGCGTTCGTTACATTTCCTCTCGTCTCTGACCTTCTCGAATCCTGCAGCCTATCCCTCCTCCAGCCGTTCTGCCCCTCCACGAACCCCACCATGTCCGACACCGCCCTCGTTAACGCGGACGACGTTATGGAGCCCAGCCTCCAGTCCATCATCGACCAGAAGACACTCCGCTGGGTCTTCGTCGGCGGCAAGGGAGGTGTTGGCAAGACGACCACGTCGTGTTCGCTCGCCATCCAGCTCGCCAAGGTCCGCAAGTCCGTCCTGATCATCTCCACCGATCCTGCGCACAACCTCAGCGATGCGTTCGGACAGAAGTTTGGCAAGGAGGCGCGGCTGGTTGATGGCTTCACCAACTTGAGCGCCATGGAGATCGATCCAAAGGGGGGCATCCAGGAACTTCTCGCTGGTGGCGACGGCCAGAGCGATGATCCCTTGGCGGGTTTGGGAGTTGGCGGCATGATGCAGGATCTGGCCTTCAGTGTAAGTTTTCACCCGGTCGAACGCGTGGTCACATTATAGACCTGTCTCTAATCAAGTCTGCTAACTTGCGCAGATACCCGGTGTCGATGAAGCCATGTCCTTCGCAGAGGTCCTGAAGCAAGTCAAGTCCATGTCCTACGATGTCATTGTGTTCGACACTGCGCCGACAGGCCACACGCTCCGCTTCCTGCAATTCCCCACCGTCCTTGAGAAAGCTTTGGCCAAGCTCTCCCAACTCTCTAACCAATTTGGGCCGATGTTGAACTCCCTTCTGGGTAATCGCGGCGGCCCCGGTGGACAGAACCTGGACGAGCTTCTGCAGAAGATGGAGTCTCTGCGCGGAACGATCAGTGAGGTGAACGCGCAGTTCAAGGACCCGGACCTGACCACCTTCGTTTGCGTCTGCATTGCCGAGTTCCTGTCTCTGTACGAGACCGAGCGTATGATCCAGGAGCTTGCGAGCTACCACATCGATTCACACGCCATCGTCGTCAATCAGCTCTTGTTCCCGAAGAAGGGAAGCGACTGTGAGCAGTGCAATGCGCGGAGAAAGATGCAGAAGAAATACCTCGATCAGATCGAGGAGTTGTACGAGGACTTCAACGTGGTCAAGATGCCGTTGTTGGTCGAGGAGGTCAGGGGGAAGGAGAAGCTGGAGAAGTAAGTTATTCCCTTGACCTTTCGTGCCGCTGGTAGTTGTGCAGCTCCCAGCGGAACGATCTGGTTCGATATCGATGACTAACCATGCTGTGTGTGTTGCAGATTTAGCGAAATGCTCATTCACCCATATGTGCCACCAGAGACCGATTGAGCGTATATTTAGAAACGAACGTGATGTGGATATCTGAGATACTACGGAGACGAGTCATGAAAGGATAGACATTAATTGATGAAAGGCGTCATTTGACGCAGTATATCCATTTTCTATGTTTATGCTCATTGCCTTTCCACACCTTTCCTGGTTACTCTGCAGTATCTTTCCTTAATGGAACAAGACCCGGCTGTGCATATCCTCAGCTGCGTAGCGGTTCCACTTTCCTCTCCCTTGCCCTCAAGTTTCTTCTCGCCTCATCTTTGCCTTGAAGATATATTGCCACCCCGCCTCACTCTGAACGGCTCCAGACAGTACATTACGCCAGCTGAGACTTCGCCCCGCAGAAGAGGCTGGAAATTTACCACTTTCAAACATTGTGCCTCACTCGATACCCATTTGCGGCCTTGAGACCCGACGATCTCACTGGAGAGAGAGATCAGGTGGGTCTGTTGAGGTCGATTTTGTTAGTTATTCGGAAGTCTTAAGAACTATTTATCATTTTTGCCCTGGTTTTTTAGACATAGGGCTGATCGTCTTATCGACTGGTTTCTGAGTGGCAACTGGAGTCTAGGGCCTCGTCCGTCATGAGAACTGTCAATGGATGGTGATCCTCAACACCAATCATCCCGTCTGACTCCACTCTATACTATGTACAGCATTGGACTTCTAGATCCAGGCTGAGCGGGGAAGTAAGGCTGGCTAGAAACATAGCATAGCATACGGGGAGTATATGTACATATGTAATTTGGAATTTTGGGAAGCCAGCCAGCCGTGATTTTTTTTTTCCCCCCTTTTTTTGCCCACGCCCTTAATTTTTTTTTCTCCTTCTTTGTCTCCCAGTTCAGTCTTTACAGTAATTTCGTAATCAGATTTGGTCGCGTACATGTACATACTTGACATCATAGACTGAGACGTCTCGAACCGCTCGTCCCTGGTAAATTAGGGAGTGGGAAGAAAGCGGATTGGTGTCTTGCGTAAAAGAGGATAGATAGGGCCCATGCGTAGGTCATGGGACGGACTGCTGTAGTTCTCTTGTGTTTGTGTAATGTCTTGGTCTTGGTCTCGGTATTGGATCCCTACAACTTTGGGGGGGATCCGGGGGATGATGGTGTGGGTTGTATATACTACCTAATATTAGCTATTATTCTATTTCTAATAGAGGCGAGACGAGAATAGGAAATAAAAAATTCCAATAAATCGCTTTCCTTCCACCTTAAATGATCATAATCTATCACCCATCCCGATATGATTTTCTTTTAAAAAAAGGAAAGACCAGTTGTTGTATGTATTCTACTTTCCTCTCTTCAAGAGTCCTACGCATACGCATGCCCTGGGGGCTCTCTCTTGCTCTCTACTACCTAGCGTTCTGCAACACTCGACAGACACTAAAGGGACAGTTTGTACATAAGATTACGTGGTATTAAGTAACTGCTACCTAAGTAGCTACTAGCTAGCTAGATACGTATATGCATATACAGCAAGATTCGGGTATGGTGTCTTCGCCTCGACTGGGACCTCAGAGGCTTAGGTAGCTAGTATGCATGCATTAGTATTAGTACTTGGGTAGTAGGTACCGGTACAGGTACAGTACATGCATGCATAAAACCCGATCCGATGTCGATAGAGAGTTGTTCACTACCATTGAACGCCTTATTTTAGGCATCTGACGCCCAAAGATCGCTGAGAATCATAGGTAGGAAGTACTCATACTGTACATACCCTCGGTTGAGGATCTGATCCAGCGCTACAGTCTAAGCAAGCACTGTACATTTCGTGAGATACACAGACTATAAGATGTACGGTACTATACATAGGTATATATACATACATACAAAGTACTTACCTAGCCCGGTTTCTTTGCTTCATTCTGTCTGAGTGGCTGAGGATAGTGTGATGAGCACCTTAAGGGGCCTTCAAACAGACTATTCGTTGTGATAGGAGAAGAGATTAATCTTGGTGTGGGATCCTTCCCACTGGATTATTTCCCCGGTGGGATATTCTTATATCAACCAAAAATAAAATAATTCTGCTTGACTACAAAAAGAGGTCAAAGACGCTAATTGCAGCGAGAACTGGTATTTTGCATTTTTTGGCTTTCAGTCTCGTCTGGTTTTCGACTCGCACAATATGCTGATAATAGAGTTTGAAAACAACCATGCCAATTGTTCCTTTATTTAGGTCTTACTCTGGTTCACGGCTCAAGGAGATTCAGTAGGTATACTAGAGAAAGGGCATCGTTCCCATGTCGACCTGATGTCGATCCAAAGGTAATGTACGTATCTCTTGGGGATATGTTCCCTCCATTTTTGATTCTCTCATCAAATTTACCCTCTCTGGACATGACACAAAAGCAGCCCGGAAATTGTAAAAGTGGCTTGTGACCATTTCTCTTTTTTTACGCACCGTGAGATTGGAACCTCGCCCTGTCGCACACCAACTTAATTTGTCACCACTGATAATAGAGAAAGAAAGAGAGGCCTGCTTCACCCGCGCCTGTGACGCCTCACTTCCAAACGTTGGAACGAGCAAGGAATGGTTACTGGCTTCGGTTTGCCTCAAGATGGCAGAGTCATGATGCATGTCAGATAGGATAGGGATCTGATTGTACATTATCAATCATTGCTTGCTGCACTACTCCCGTACATGTCAATGACGTTCGACAATGGCTGGCATCCTGACGCCAGGGTATGGGGTTAAAGACCTCATGCTGCGAGATAGGTTGAGGTTGGATTGGGAATAATCCTTTCTCTATTGGTGCGAGGATCTGAACTTATCATCACTGATCCGAATTCATGCAGGAATAGACATCAATAGTCAGATGCATACCTGAGCAGATAGATTGGTAGTAGTAGGTAGTATCCATCGGAATAGGGTAGAACCATCATCTGGATTTGTCTGATAGTACGCGCCTCTGGAGTAGACCGCAGGTGGCCCTCAATTGCCGGAATATGTGCTGACACTCTTCCTCGTTTGAGCCTCTTGCAGGAGTGAAGGATTGAAGAAATTCAGTGGACCGCTGGAGGAGATTTTAAGCTGAAGGAATTGCATACGACGTGATATGAATCGTCCAATAGCTTTGCTTCCCCAATCCCTCAAGTATCCGATTGGAGAATTGCAGAACATCTTCCTTCGGACCGCTTATGGGGCAGTGAATATTGTCATCGTCGTATTTCACTGAAATAGCGCAAAGCTGACTGTGAAAGGGACTGTCACGGGGACCTGCAGTTTCCTTTTTTCTTGACAGGGTTGAAGGATGAATGAGAGATATCCCGGCTAAGATGTACGTCCTAAATCCAACATACCGGGCGCGTCGTTTGCGACTCCAAGCAACGTGAGCGCGGAAATATTCAAAATAAACATTCATCAGCAAAATTGTAGGTTTCTTAGTCGCTATGTAGGCCAAGAGCTGCAGGGAATTTCTAGGGAAGACCAACTCGTCGATCCATGGGGCAACGACATCATCGCGGCAGAGAAACCAAATTCGGGCCGCCACAGACAGCCCCAAACAAGCAAAAAAGGAAAGGGAAGTCAGGGCATTGCGCATCCATGCTACATGGGAGTCCTGTAGTGACTGACCGAGGGCGGAGGCTCACTGCGGCTGCCCCTCAGGTGGCTCGGACGACTGCAGCCTCACTTTTCCACAGGACAATATCGTGTGTGAGAGTGAGGCGGAAAAGTCTCCGCGAGGAACATCTTGAGAAACGAAATCGGAGCGGCGCTCACTGGCTTAGGCCTTCGTGGCTATTGTCCTGCCCTGGTCATTCAAGATTCGCTGCTCTGTCAGTGTTGTTGCTGGGTAATATTGCTGTGGCTACTCTCAGCTCCCTGGCCACAACCCCCCTACATCACTATAAAGCTGACATATCTTCTTACCACCAAGTCTACAGAAGGCTAGACATTGGAATTTAATTTACATCTATTCTGTGATCGTGGCTGTCTCTCATGTCCGGCCTGGCCCAGAAACTCACTGTATCAAAAATGCCCCGTGTCCAAGAATATTGGCTTCCAGGATACGGACTCTCACGGCATATCGTACTGCGCCACATTCAATACTTCCTTGGGCCGTCTGCTACGGTCCGTCCGTACAGTTATCAGGTAACGTCGTCCTGGCGCGTCCAGCCTTTATTCCCCCCATGGTAGTTGGGTAGAGTGGGCCTGACGATCGATTTCAAAAGGGCCGCGAAGGATATCTGATTGTCGGAGTGCCTCTCACACGAGTAGATAACGCCCCTTTATGTTTTTAATTGCGATCCTGTTATTCCCTAACTTCGACACAGGAACAAATCGACGACCTGAAAGCCATGTCGCGAGAATATGAACGCCAAGAGGCCATTAGAATGGCCAGCCTTGCAAGCATCGACAGCTTAGACAGACGGTCAGGGCAGTTTGAAGAGCCATATATCAATGAGTTGGTGCCAATTGGCAAGCGCCCTCGAAGAAGACCGGCGGAGTATGATAACCCACGTAACCGATGAAAAATTATCAAGCAGCCTGGAAAAGGGGGAATTGTTCAAAAGTCCTCAGGATCAGTTTGATGATCCTGTCATTTAAGTCACTCTCGGTGGCTCTCTTGTTCATTGCACTGGCTAAGAATCACATTACGTGTTCTTAACCTTTCGCGTTTTTTTGCCGGGTACACAGAACCGCGGTCTCTCGTCATACGACGACTCGAACTGGACAAGGGATGTCCTCCTGGCCGAGCCACGGTGGTTGTCTCTGTGTCAGATCGAACAGTACGACTGAGACCGGCAGCAGCAAAACAGAGAGCAAAGTTTTGTGAAAGTTCTGTGGCTCAGAATATAGATGTCATTTCTCGTCTGTTTGTTAGTTCTTGTTAGGAATTGTGAATGGTGAAGGGCTTTGCCTTTTTTCGAATATATACAATCCTTTCAATCTCTGTTGTCATGCAGGTTGTGGATAGTCAAGGTTGTTTATCTCCTCTCCATGTCCTTGCAAGCGTCCGTCCATCAACTCTTGACATTGTATCTTCCTCCTCTGAAACCAAAAAGCCGTATTTCTTTTACCACGTGGCCGGCAGTCGTCCCTATTAGCAATCGTCCGAAGAACAAGACACAGAAGTTACCAACTCCGTATACAACTCGACTGGTCCCGAGGTCCGACTTTAGGGATACCATTCAGCGCCGGGCTATTGCCAAAGCAGACCTCGGAACAGAAGGGTTTAAGTTCTTAACTCCCCTCCTTACTACCATGGCTCTTCTTTCTCCCGCAGGATTTCTAGGGCTGGTCCATGTGAGATCATCTCCTGACCACCGCCTGACTTTGCTCTCACTGGCCTGGTCCGCCCAACCCCGCGCAACAACCAAGCAAACATGACCTCATTGTCGAGCCAGCTACGTCGTAGAGCTGGTTTTGGCTTGGTCTTGGTCTATCCATCTCCTTACTAAAGGACCATTCTACGGAGTACCTGCAGAAAAATCCTCAAGTATTTACTGCGGGATGACCAACCCTGGGCCACACTGCACGTGCAAGAAAGAAATGCCTGTTCTCATCCATGCGTCACCGCCAAGAATCTCTGCCAGTTTCGAATCTCTTTGCACTGACTTGTTGGAGAACCCCATAGTTTTCGGCATTCAATCATATTAATCAGATTGTCTTATGTACTACTTTTCTATATGAATTTCCATTGTATAGTAATAAGACGGCTAGTATGATTGCACTTTTTGCACTCTTGGTCGCACTCAAACTGTTTCTCTTCGGTCGTGCACAACGGAAACCTAACACCTCTTCTTCATCTCAATACGCTGAGACCAAGTCTGCATCTTCTCCTGGAGACGCGCAGGAAGCGTCTTCGACGCATTCAACAAGTCCCATAACCCAGCTGCCGACTGAAATCCTTCTCCAAATCAATTCTCTCCTTCCTTTGGCATCCCAAGCCTGCCTCGCTCTGAGTTGTCGGTCCTTTTTCGAAACCGTGGGCTCGGTCCTTCGCGCAAAGGAATTCCGTTTTCCACGGATAGTCTACGATGAGAGAAGTCGCTGGATGGTCGACAAGCCGATGATTTGTAAGGTGTGAACTTCTTCGGCTATTGGAGAATGACTGCTGGCGCTATTGCTCCAAATGTCTCAAGCTCCATCCGGTCGAGGAATTCTCCACCTGCGAACTCAGGACCTCTTGCAAATGGAGGTACTGCATCTTTGGGCATTGGCTAGGCATTGTCGAACTCTGCCCCTGTATTTGATTGACATTCTGAGATAAACTCCGACTCGTTGCCCACTTGGAGAATTTGAAGGATGACGACTACAAATTCGTCACCAGTGAGAGCAAACCGTACCTCTGGCATGAGTGCTCAATGACTTATCGGTCTGCAACGGTTTATATCAAAATCAACCCTCTTCTGCTAGACAGCGGTGACCTCCTTATTCGGACTCAGTACGACATAAAGTCCGAGAGCATAGAGCGGTCAGTAAAGGGAACGCCCATAAATTGCTGTCCTGACAACTCTATCGAGACCAGTCTCTACCCTCTATATGGTGACACGGGCCCGCCCTCCACCATACATTAAGTGCTCGATATGTGAGACCTTAATAACATACTTCAAGTTCACTCTTAGCGCACGTGGGAAACAATATTCTTTCAAAGTCATCAGGAATCTTGGAAAAGAAAATTCGCGTACTGACAGGTCCTGGTATCATCAATCAATATCAAACTATGAATTGCTGAGCAACGAAGATTGGTGAGCTCATTCCACCTTTGAAGCTATCTATCGCCAGTCACCAAGCTTACTGTCGAGATGAGGAACTAGGATGGCGGAAAGGATACTTTTAGGCCCTCAGCTATAGCGCGGCTCTGAACATGCAAAGAGAGGAGGAGAAACCCTTGTGAAAAGGACGTCAATCAAAGCAAACGGAAGCTGGAATATCACTAATTGTGGGATAGGCTGCCCAGGACCTTGTACGTGGCTAGCCTAAGTTGTCGACAAGACCTTCTTCTGGTATTTAATCAGGGAACCCAGTAGACCCTAACCATGATCTTCACTTCTTTGTTTCATCTCTATCCTGGATCATCGATCAAAATCAAAGACGCCGAAGCAAATTGCGCGGAGACAGGATTCGGAGAGGGCAAGAGCGCGACTGCATGTTTACCGGTTCTATGAGCTCGTCTTGACTTCACCCGGGAGGGCTACTAGTCACCAGCATTGAGAAGAAGTGCGAGCTCGTCTCTGGTGTCCCCTTCCGTGGCTTTCCATCGTGGTGAGCTGCCCCGAAGGAACGGAGGAGCCCGCGGTGCCCGCACACGCAATTCTATATTCCAGGAGTCAAGAAGCCACTCCACCCGGTCCTTTGCGGGTAGGAGTAAGCACTGCGAGTGGAAGAGTCCCATATGCGATCCAACGAGGAGAAAGAAGTAGCTTAGTAGTGCGTCCTGTGCAAAGATCCCTCCTTCTCAGAAAGTACCACTGGCCGCTGGGCTGGTATGTTCCAACCTGCCATATTAGTCCAATCTATAACACGTGGACCAGCAATCTATGACTCCCGGACCAGGTAGACTCCGGATGACTCTTAACAATTAATTTTAGCGTTACTATATACGATTTCCGACGTTTTACATAAAATTCTTTCTTTCTTTCCTTTTTTCCACTGCGATTTGTTTTGAGGTCACTAAAACTGCTGACTCCTACAACGATCAGAAAATGATCAGTAGACAGAACAGATGTATGAAAGAAGTGCATCCTTTTGAAGTAAAGATAAATCGATATTTCCCCCTATTCTCGAAAACGTGCACTGATTCAAACAATCTTCAGAAAAGCTCTTCAAACAGCAGTGCTGCTCACTTCTAAAGTCATAGAAGAGCAGGAGTCAGCTGCCGTGACTTTCGTACATGTATGTTCCGTACCTAGATGTAGGTAGGGCAAGCTGGAGGCCCTTAGTACTTAAGTACTGAAATTCGAGATTCTGCTGTGTATAATGCAATATACCTAGATAGATATTTGCCGCTTTGATGCTGCTAATTTTGTCCCTACCTGCGGACATTGATTTAATCAACAATGCAGAATCGAAACAGGAGTGGGAAAGTCTCATTCATGTATGTATATATCGAGACATAATAAACAAAATAAATAGACATAAACAATTCAAAAAGAAGAGTCGAACTAATAAACTAAACCACTGTCTTCCGTAACGAATCTACTCGACAACAATCATCACCTTCTTCCACCACGTATCCCGAATCCGCTCCGGCTTCTCCGCCGCAAGCACCTCCTCCAGCCCCGTCTGCAGATCGACCGTCTCGGGCGCCCACGCCCATGGCTCGTGCCGGAAGACGATCCTATGCGTGACATACAGCAGCGCAAAGGCCGGGATGCCGATGTACGCTGTGAAGAAACTCGACACGGACCACTTGGAGGGGAAAAAGACTGTGAACCCGTTTGCGAGGACCAGGAACAGGGAGCCCGTCATGGCGATGTACGCGCCCCAGGGCTGCAGGCGCGAGCGGTAGGGCAGCTCGACGCCCTGCGCTCTCGCGGCCTTGCGGAACCGGAAGTAGATGACGGTGCAGCAGGCCCAGCTGATGAACCCGGAGGTGTTGGTCAGGTTGACGAACCAGTTGAAGACCATGGAGCTGGAGGTGCCGACGGAGAGGTAGGCGAGGCCCGAGAAGAGGGCGCTCACGCCGACGGCCATGTAGGGGAGGCCCCAGCGGTTGCAGGCCTTGAAGACGCAGGGGGCGTTGTTGGAGACGGCCAGGGAGTAGAGGGACCGCGAGGACATGTAGAGGAAGGAGTTTCCCGAACTCCAGGCCGATGTGAGGATGACTGCGTTGACGATGTGGTCTAGGACCGGGATCCCAGCGTTCTTGATACCGATCACAAATGGGGAAGAGCCGGCGCCGGCGCCGCCGTTGGTGAGAGCCTGGTTGTCCGACGGGCAGATGACGGTGATAGCGAGGGTTCCCAGGATGTAGAAGAATACCAGGCGGTAGAAGAACCGTCTCGACGCGCGGGGGATGTTGCGACGAGGGGACTCCATTTCACCTCCTCCGATGACGATCAGTTCCGGGGCGAAGATGAATGCGAAAGCGCTCAGAATGATGCAGTGAAGGAGAGCGACGAATCTCCCTGCGTCTCCATCGACGATATATTCCTTCCCAGCCGGATAAGGGCTATTCCAATAGTGGAATCCCAATCGCTGACGATTCGGTCCTCCGCCCCAGAAGAGAATGAAGGAGAGCATCAGCAGGCAAACGAGCAGAATGACCTTGAGACCTGCGAACCAGAACTCCGACTCCCCATAGAACTTGACCGGAAGTAAATTCAACGCGATGATGACAACCAACATAACCTGAAGAGAGACTATTAACTTCCATATGATAACAACGCAAGCTTACTAGACAGGCCGAACCGTAATCCAGACAGCTATCGATATATGACCATCAGGATCCCAATACTGAATCACCAGAGAAGCCGCTGTAATCTCGTACGGCACCAAGATCCCCAGCGAATACCAATACAGGTACCCCATCGCGAATCCCAAACTGCTCGAGACATAACGGCACGCATAGTAGCTCATGCTCCCTCCGTGCACCGGCAGGTACGCAGCCACCTCCGAGATGGCCGTCACAATAAAAAAGACCAATACTGAGACGATGATGTAGGAGACGAACAGAAATGCAGGACCGCCCAGTGACAGTGCCTGGCCGCTACCGACGAATAGACCTGTACCGATCGTGCCCCCGAGGGCCATCATCTGGAGATGACGGCTCTTCAGCCCGCGCTTGGTCACCTCGTATCTTTCATCGTAGAGACCAGACTCGATCTTGGCGCGAATTACGTGACGTCTCTCGACGACCTCGCCGTAGCCTGGGACGTCTTCAATTTCCGGGGTAGAGGGATCGGCTGCTTCTTTAGTCTTTGATCCCATACTGGTTATTCGAACGAGGTAAAACGAGAAAGAAGAGAAACAATTGAAACTAGAGACTCCAGTTTAAAGGATACTGAAGAGTGCCAGGAATAAAAGTCTTGCAAGCGACCCCAGTCAGTGCAACTTGAACTTGCACGAGAGTAGGTAGACGAGCCGGGAGGAGTGACATCCGGGCTATCAGCTACAGATATATCGATGTATCTGGTGCGGATAAGCCCAAGGAGCACCCATCTTTGGATTAGATCCATGTAAGCGGGGGAGCATGGGCAACTGCGAATCGCAACCAGAATGCATCGAATAATTCTCCCAAAATTATTACCACTCCCGTCTGTACTCGGTAAAAAGGTAGTAATAGCCGCCACACCTCACCATTCCATCGGGAGCCAAAGCACGCGTTGAGATACCCTTGACGGATGCCATTGGGTGACAAGACCGTCAGACCAGACAGGCATAGATAAGAAACTTCAGGGATCCCTAACAGCCACAGATCAGCGCATGTCAAAGAGACCAGGGACTGCGCCAATGCTGGGCCCTTGTCTCAGCTCCCAATTGGAACCGACGCTCTGCAACTTATTCAGCATCGTGGCGAGAAGAGTGTTGCATCGACTGGGAGAGAAGTCGTAGTACGGAGTACTCTGTAGGTAACTTGCTCGGTATGACACAGCTTTGTCCCACGGCCGCGTTCTAGAAACCAGCGTTAGTCCTACCACTGCGCCACGGATGGTGGTACCTAGAACTTGCTTCAATGCAATTATTGAAGGAGATTTCCCCTGCACAGCGGACGGAGGCACGGTTCCACAAGGTCCCCTGGTGAAGCAGGGCCTTAAACACGGTCCACGACTCTTATCGTTATCGCGTTGAATTAATGCGAGCTGCGTATTATGGCTGATAACGGCCTAGCACGACGATAGGTATCCCGCGGTTCCTGGCCGAGAGTTTAACACGTCCAAATCGATAATAGGGAAGTTGAGAAAGTCGATAATTCCGACATGCTTATCTATTGTGATTATCGACGTTGAGCGATCGACGGCATGGTGTCTGAAAGTCGGCATCACGGTCGACGTCGCTTAGGGCTTGTCAAGCGGAGCCCTAGCTTAAGAGTTCAGATACCGGTCGCGGACCATGCAGAGAACCAAATTGCAGCGTTCTCTTCTCTCGGGCTCAACTATCCCCTATTACTAAAGGCCACAAAAGACTACTTAATATAACAATCGTGCACGTTGAGTGAGCGGACTTTTTGCCATCTATATGCAGCAAAAGTATGTCCACATGTGCAGAGACCGCGCGAGTTTCGATCAATTATCATACTTGCATCCTGTTTGAATTCACTCACATTTGAACGCCATATCTATTTTGCTGGTCAAGTATGTACCACTGTATCTATTATACGTAGTCCATCATCAGAGGTGTTAATCGAAAGTAAAACCTTGGAAGAGACCGCCGGTAACCATGAAGCATCCACAGGACAATGGCATTTCATTATCCATAATGAACATGCGTGGAGACCACACCCCGGTGCTCTAACCCCGCGTGCGACAGCGAAATGGACGGTGTCCCGGTCCATCAAAAAATCGTCTTCTTCACTCGTCTCTATAGACTATCCGTAACAGCATAGATCACATGAGATTTTCGTGTGACCAATGGGTGTCACACGGCACGAGCTCATCCGAGTAGATTCTGACTTTTTTATAATCTTCCTCATTCAATCAACCGCCCCTTGAGGTCTGCTTGAATATACGACCTCGAGGGAGCACGAAAACAAAATGTCGAAACGGAAAAAGAAGAAAAGGTGGACCGCCTGAACGCCAGCCCTAATGCCACACTACTGGTCCCATCACTCAAGAAGTCCGCAATTCATGGTCTGACATTAAAAAATAACAGAACCGAAAAGAACGACTCTGTCACGTGTCGTATCTATTTGGCAACAGCCGCACTATACACAGAGTTAGCATTGTGCTGATGAGATATAGCAAAGGAAATACGAACCTCAATACTTGCGTCCGGAAGAAGGCACCCTTCGTCTTCTCGATGACCTGCTGGTACACCGACTGCGGAGGGTGGTTCATGATCACGGTGCCCTCCTTGTAGTCGATCTTGGCATCGACTTTGGTGTCTCTGATGAGGTTGACGATCCACTTTTCGCCCTCATCTTGGTTCAGACCAAGACGGGTGGAGAGATCCCTAGAGCTCCGTTAGTCCTCATTTCACGCACAAGTGAAGGTAAATGTCTCGAACATACTTGATATCGATCCGCTGGTGGATCTTGCAGTAGCTCTCCGAGATGAGGTGTCTCGCGGACTCCACGAAAGCGTCCGCAGTCGACGCAAGGAAGAAGTCGCTCCGCAGCACTTCCTCCGCCTCACTCAGCTTCTTCTGCGCCTCCTCGAAGTCAAAGTCCACGTAGAGGGCCTTGATGAAATCGGTGATCGGATCCGAGTACTCGTACCCTTCCTGCCGCACGACCCGGACCAGATCCTTCAGCTGCTTCTGGTAGAGGCTGGTGTTCTTGTGCGCGCGGCTGCGGTTCGTGATGACGGCCGCAGCGAGGTATCGCAGGATCCAGGGGCAGCTGGTCTGGATGGTGTTGATGTAGGCCGGGGAGAAGAAGAGGTCGGTCAGGACGTCGCGGGCGGGTTCGTGGTTAAAGAAGGGGAAGAGCGACCAGTGGATCAGCCAGGTGCGGTGCTGCAGCTGGCCCAGCGGGTTGTTGAAGAGGCGCGTCTCGATGGAGTCCTTCACCTTGTGGACCTCCTCCATGGCAGCCTCCCAGCTGGTGGTCAGGATCTCGCACGCCAGCTTACCCCATGTGGCGGAGGTGACCTTGTCGTTGTCGGTCGACAGGACACGGAACTGGTAGAGCAGCTCAGCAGCATTGCTGTAGCTGCCGCAGCTGTACTGGAAGCGGCCGTAGTCGTACAGGACGTTGACCATGTCGATGGTCACGCCATGCTGCTCCTCCAGGAACTTCAAGTTGGCAACCTTGTCGCTCCGTAGGTTGGCCACGACGCTCTCGTTCTGCAGAAGCTCCGTGATCTTGGCGCTCTCCTCCTGGTACTGCTGCAGCTTCGCCAGGACCTCCTCCCTCTTCTTCACGAACTCCTCGGGTACGGTGTCGGAGTTGTTGATCTCTTGCCACAGGTTCGCAACATAGTCGGTCATGTTGGTGTGCTTCAGGAGCTCATATTTCGCGCGGGTGATGCTGTGGTTCTCGTCATCGTGGCCCGAGATGAATTCGAGGAGCGGGAAGACGAGGTGGCGGTCGAGGTAGGGGATCAGCTTGGGTAGCAGGTCATATTCCTTTGCGATCTCCTCTGCGGTCTTGGGCGGGTGGGCGGCGCCTTTGAGCAGGGTCTCCGCGGACGGGGGTGCGTTGTCTGCCATGGCGAAGGTATGGCAGTTGCAGAGACGAAGGACAGAAAAAGGATGGAGGGGAAGACGAGGAGGGGAGGTGTCGGTCGTTGACGGCGACTCGAGCGGCCTGTGAAATGTGCGACTTTGGAGTTTTGCCGGCGAAAATGTGAGTGGGAGGGCTCGGCGCCGCGCTAGACCGGATGCGGGGCGCGCGCGCCGCCGGAACGTCCAAGCGCCGGGCAGAGCGCAGAATCGCATCCAGAGAGCCGAGATAGCAGCACAAGCAGAGATAAAAACAGAGCCCCGCGTCTGCTGCTGCAACCCTCTGCTCCAGCCCATCTGGCACGGCCCCCGGACCCATTGACTACGGTCATCCTGTGCTCTGTGCCTCTTTTTCGGCTCCAATCTCCTTCCAGATGGCTTCCTTCCGGTCGTCTCCCTCCATATCAGCTGCCGTCCGTCAGCAGCCCTCTTGCGTGTCGCCGTATCTCAGATCGACCCAATTCATCACGTCAAGTAAGCCATTTAGTACATCCTCCGTGGTCTGCTCACAGCAGAGATGCACTCAATCGCGTAAGCTGCCGTTTCCCCAACTCCTTTCCCCCTCTTATCTCCTAACCGGAGTAGAGGGTAAGAAAATTTATACTAACGATACTGTAGAGAACCTCCTCCAATTCCCCGTCCGGCCTTCTTCCTCTAAACTAGCCGTCCCTGCTCGTCAAACTCGAACTTTCCTCGCGAGGCTGGCCCGCAGATCTCCGAGCACCCAAGCCCAGCAGCAGCCCCAGCAGACACAGCAGACAGAGCAGCAGAAGCAAAACCCTCCTCTGCAGCTCACCAACCTCCCCTACTTCGTCCGTCGCACCCCTTCCAACAATCTCCCTGTGTACCTGGTCACCAAGGCTGGCGGCACGAAGCGGCAGACCAAGATCCAGAAGACGGAGGGCGACCTGGAGGCGCTCCGGACCGATCTGGCACGGGCACTTGGCCTGGAGCCCGCGGATGGAAGTGGGAAGAAGAGCCCCGATGTGACGATCAACCAGCTCAATGGACATATCATTGTCAAGGTACGGCCTTCTTTTCTTTTGCACCTTGTGTTTCTGGTCTTTGTGCCCAATTCGCGTTCCATATAATACCACGGGCAACGGAAGGGGGAAAACGGTAATCCTTATATATACAATACAATTGCTAACATCTGACAATCTACTACTACAGGGCTGGCGGAAACCCGAGATTCAGAAATTCCTCCTGGAGCGTAACTTTTGAAATACAAAGTTCCTTTCCACTCCTTCTTCTTAGCCTAATCTGAAACCGACCAACCTATCCTATCCCATCCATCCATCCATCTACGCAGTACAGTAAACAAGCCCGGAAAGAAACTCATTCATATAGGATCGTCAAACCACCTCCGCGATACGGACTTGGTGACCCTAAACGAATGAATGAAGGGAAAAGGGGGGGAAAAATCATGGGAAAAAAAGGCGATGAAGGGAACAGGAAACAACAAAACAAGAAAACAAAAAATGAATTTCTCAACGCCAATTGCAGCGGGAGAGGGGAGGGGGTGTGACCCTGCCATCTCCTTTCCCTGAACCTGAACTCGATGAACTCGATGGATGTGTTTGTTCTTCCCTTCCTTTTTCCGGTTATGTTGTGATTCGATTGTCAGTTTTCTCTTTTTTATTTTTTTGTTTTGTTTCTAAAAAAGTTAGTCGGTTCCGCTCTCCGGTCTTATGTGTTGTGTACGTACCGTATGTACCCCTCTTGATATCATTTTCTTGCTCTCCATCCTTCCTTGGTTAAATGTTGAACATGTCTGTACGGAGTATGTCTTCCATGTTCTCTGCCCTACACTACAACTACCATTTTTCAGGACTCGCAATGTGATCCTGTTACCTGGTACCTGCTGCCTGTATATCCCTCCTAGCTGAACTGAATGATGACCTTTTTTAGCTCTCATAAATCTCGTCAGCATCATAGTCATCAACAGTGCAATGCAGTGTGGTACGCTTCTGTCCGTCTGTCTGTCCGTCCGTCTATCTGTCTGTTCCGTCTCATCTTATTTGTCCGGTCAGGAAGGATACATACAGTACATGGATACATGAAATGTAATGGAACAGAACAGACAGGACAGGACAGGACAAGACAGGACAGGTGGACAGGTAGCATAGCTTAATCCAGCATGGGACTGGAAAATGAAAATAAAAATGAAAAATGAAAAGGGACTTGAAAATAAAAAGAAATACAATCGTTGTATTGCATTGCATTGCATTGGACTGCACTGCAGTGCATGTAAGGGCGCCTCCGTGGCAAGCATGCAGGCAAAGCAACCAACCAACCAAACAACCAAGCAAGCAGGAGATCCATCCTGGCAACTCTCAATCTCAATCTCAATCATCAGTAGAGTATACTATATATAGCAGGGTAATAGGGTACATAAGGTTGTGTTTCCCGTCCTCCCTCCCTCCCTGTCTGTCGGTCGGTCGGTCATGGACATAGGTAGGTAGGTAGGACTTCAAGCCATCTATCTCAGCAGACAAACAAAAAACATGATAAATAGAAAAAATACAGAAATAAAAAAATTTCATTGAAATGACTTGTTTTCAGCATTCGTATAAAAGACATTTTTGCTCTATCCGTCCATCAATATAGCCTACGCCCTAACCATATATACATGCAAAGTTCGAAACAGTTAAGTCTGAGAGTGACAGCTGCAGCTTCCGCCTCATTTTTCGTCTGATTGCAAGACAATATCACGTCGCTCGGTTACATTCAATACCCGTAAATGGTGGAAGGACAATGCCAAAATGTTACTGCTCTTAATCCTCCGAAGCCGTGGATTAGGAATGCAAAAACATCATCAATTTTCCTTCTATTCATGCCCCAAAGAAAAAGGAACAGCGGTCACTATATCATATCCAACTTATTTTCTTATTTTAACTAAGTTGGCAGGTCTCTTCCCAGTTATATTTCACTCCACACATTTCGCCATACCCGCCTTTCCCATATCGATTTCCCCACACAATACATGGCTCACATGAAAACAAAAGCAACGCGGGAAATGCCGTAAATCTAGGCACGGACAGATATGGAACCCAACAACCGAGGTGAGAAGAAATCGGAACACACATCATGCATGGCCGCTCAAGGGGAATTCAATTCAGCATTGTACATGGTCAAACAAAGCGGTATGAGTACGTCATATGACAGCAGTCGTCTCCTCGCCAGCGCCGAGAAAAGGATACTTCAGGAAAGAAAACAGTAAGAGAAGAGAAAGAGTTAGGTCCCGATAAGGACACGGAAATCTGTATAGACGAAGTCCACTGTGAAAGAACCCTCAATCCCCCAGCCCGGCATAGTCTACCAGCTGTCGAACGACACTCGGGTCGACATTCGGCGTTAACAACGCACCCAGAAGGCTTTCCTTCTTTGGAAGTACGCCGGATGGAACGCGCAACGTGGAAGCGCCGTCCACACTCTTCGACTTCTGGGCCAGCCGACGGAGGATCGTCAATCCCCGATTGATGATCGAGCTATACGCCTGAGCATCCGCATCCGCTTGTCCTCTTGCGGCCTGTGTCTGACGCTGATTGACCGGAGACGCACGTTCAGTGCTCAGCAGACAAGACAGCCTGAGAAGGTGTATCGCGAATCCGTCGACGGATTCAAGCCAGGCTCTCGCCAACGCACCGTCGGCAAAGCCGGCGAGAATATCCGCAGCCAGAAGCCCCTGCATAAGGAACACTTTGCGCGCATCCGCGATAGCAAGAGGTTTCCGCGGCTGATCCGGGATGGGACAGATTGCAAGCCCAAAAGTACGGGTCAGCAGCTCGTACTGCGGTCCCGTGGCACCGTCACCGGCAAAGATCGCCTGGAAATACATGCGGTTTGGCTCGTCCCTTGCCAGCAGTTTAGCTAAGCTGTCGATTGCGGCGGGGGTGTACTTGTGGATAGTCGGATTATAGGCAGTAAACATGACGCCCTCGGGCCCGACGGTTGGCGCCGGACAAGGTGCAAAGGACAGGAGGAAGTGCAGCAGGCAGAGGGCCTCTTCCTTTCCGGGCAGCTGAATCGTGTGAGCGATATTGCTCAGATATATCACGGCATCCTTCATGAAGTCCAGGGCATTCTGGTGGGTCCGCAAAAACATGTTCCGCGTCCCCAGATATCGGATGATGGAGGCGAAAAACTTGACAACAGGGGGCGTCCCTAGGATTGTAAAGTTCGACTCGGTGAACGAGAAGTTCCGCAGGATCGTAGTGATACAGATGAGCCTGTCGACGGCGCGATCAAGCTCATAGTCAAGGCTGCCAAACTCGGGGACGTCGAGAAGAGAGGTCATTTCCATCCGGCATCCGCGCATGACCTCTTCATACGAAGGGAGGACCAGGACATCCGAGACTTCAGCTGTGTTCTCAGCGAGCAACTCCGCCTGGTCTTCGGCACATTCCACCAGCGTCTCCACCAGATCCTCGCAGTTGTCAAGAGATATCTGGATTGCGGGCTCACATGATATGGTCGTGAGAGTGTCCAAAGCCATACGCATTTCAGCGTGTATGCCGGACTTGATACTCATCGTCAGGGCGTGGATGTCGATAACGCCGAGCTCGGAGAAACTTGGCACGTTAGGCTTCAGCCTCGTGATATCCTCACCGATTTGATACAGTTCATCCACGACGATCGGACCATGGAGATTACTCTCAGGCAATACCATGGGCTTAAAGGGGTCTTCAATGGGACGCTGCAAGGATTGGTTCGACGGTTGTTCGAGATTTCCAGGCGTCTTTCCAGGGACAGAGACAGGCTGTTTCCCCGGCTGCGTGGGTGAGGGGCCTGGAAACTGTCCAGACGGGTCATGGGGCGGCACCGACGGCTGAGCCGGGCGAGAGATGCTGGGCCGGTGTTGGTGCTGCGGCTGCTTGTTCTGCACCTTCGGAGGAGTCATGAAACCATTTGCCGCATTTTGCTGCATGTTGTTTTGCACCGGCACACCGGGCTGAGGGGATTGTGAGAACTGCTGGGGAAGGTCAAAGCCCTGGCCAGGCTTCACAGGTGAGGGCTGGAAAGACATCCCACTTGCATCACCCTGCTGCCGTTGCGGGGAGTTCTGCTGCTGCATCTGATCCATAAACTGTTTCTGCTGCGAGCTCAGGAACGCCTGCTCATACGCGGCGAGGTTCCGCTGGTAAATGTCGCGAATCTCCTGTGGCGCCATGGGGTACTGCATGGGCGGAAACTGCAGCTGTTGCGCAATCGCAGGCCACATATTTGCAGCTGTAACCTTCTTTGATCCACCCAGCCTCATGACGGTAGCATAAAGCTGCACCAGATTCACGGGTCTGCCGCTGACGATCGGATTGAGATCCAAAGGCAGACCGCGCGACATCATGAACTTCTGAAGCGACCGGATGAATCCCTCGGGGTTCGCGGGCCGCGCCATGTTCTGCTGCATCTGCCGTATCGCAGCCATCTGAGGGTTCATCATGGGGTTCATCCCGCTGTTGGCAGGGCGTCCTACCATGGCTTGATTGGCGGCTTGCATCTGCCGGGCTTGGTTCTGTAGCTGCATCTGGTACAGACGTTGCTGCTGTGCAGCCATCGCCTGAGACGGAGCGCTTTGCATCATGTAGGGCATGTTGTTGAACTGTGCCTGCATGGGCGCCTGCACGGCAGCCGACGTCATAGCCGGCGCGGGCGAGAACTGGGGCGCCATGCCCTGAGAGAACGTCTGCGCCGGCATGAAGGAGTTATTTTGAGGCGTGTTCACCCTACTACGATTGTCTGACTGCGATGGAGACATCTGGGGGCCAACCTGAGGACCAGCCGGGGAGAACGGGCTGGGGGACGCCGTCTGCATCCTCTGAACGCCATGTTGGTCAAAGTCCTGCATGATCGGTGACTGGGTCGAGTGGGCGGCGCCTCCTTGCTGTGGGAGATGCTGATATGGAGTCGGGTGCTGGGGGAACTGCGGTGCGCCGTTGGGCGGTGCCTGGAAGCCTGCAAACTGCACCTGGTGGGGAGTCTGCGATCGCGATACCGGCATCGCGCCAGGCGCCTGCCTGGGCGACATCGACATGCCATCTTCCGGTCGTGGCCGCTTGGACGGGATCACCTGGTTGGGGTTCGGGAAGCCAGGCGAGACGGTTCGCGGTACGCCATTGAACATGCGCTGGAACTGGTTCGGGTCCTGAGGGGAGGGAGAAGGCTGCATGAAGGCCATGGAGGGATCGATCGTAGGGTTGAAGGCACCATTTTCATGGTTGGGGACATTCGAGGCGTCGGCAAGCCAGGCATTCATGTCGCGTGGTTGGACCAACCCATCTGCGGAGCAAAAGCGATCAGCAAACCGTCACAGACGCCAAAGTCCATCAACAGGCCATCAGAAGGATCAGCGACGGCATCGTCCACGGTGCATACGTCTCTCTCGAGATGGGCTCAGGGCGGGTCGGTCGCATCAGGAGACGTTCCAGACGCGTCGGGGGAGGGCAGCGCACGTCGCGACGGCAGCGACAGGCGCGGCTCCCACCATAGACGCAGCGACGCCGTCTGGGGAAATCGGCTCCTCAGATGCAACAAGGGACGCGAGGATCGGGGAACAAAAAAAAAAAGACAGGTACATACCGACAAGGTTGGCTGACGGGGTTGCCGAGATGCGAAGAGGTTGAAGCCGGCTCCGAAAATAGTAGCGGTCAGAGGCAGCGACCGCGAAGAGAGAGGGAGAGGCCGGTCACGGGACCACGAGCACGGGAGGCCGCGAGGCAGACGGCCCAGACAGGCGACCGTGGAGAGGCACGACGGAGATGCTGCTGCGGATGCTATGCCATCAGCACAGGGCAGGACTAATGATGATGATAAGCCCCGGAGGACGTGAACAGCAGCGACACGGGGACCGGGGACTGGGAGGGCGGCGCCCGTGTGTCGCGCTGAGGCAGGACAGAGGGCGGCTAGTGCGTGGCCACGGGTCACGCAAGCAGACCCGAGGCGCATGGCAAAGGAACGAGCAGGCAGACCCGAGAGACAGAGAGTGCAGGGGGACTGGCCAGGCGTACCTTGACAGAGACAATGCACCGCAGAGCCTCTTTTGGGGGGGGAGTGGAGGCACGGGGGAGGCAGGACTGGGACGGGCGTGGAGAGAGAGAAAGGCGTTTGGCGGGATAAGGGGAGGATTCCGGGACCGACAGGAGGGGAAACGGGAAGACGGTGCTGTGGCAAAGACAGACCTCCTCGGGGACTGGATGGTTTCGGGCAGCCCTGGGTTGGCTCAAAGAGAGGACCAAGAAACGCAGCAAGTGAGGGGGTCCTGCTGCAGGCTCAGATCGACCTCAGACAGCAGAGAACAGAGAAGCACAACTCTGCCCGGAGGGCGCGTCGCTCCATGGCTGGCGCCATCGCCCCATTCGGTCATGGCACGCCGCTTCGCTCCGGCGCCCGCCGCCCCAGCCCTTGGACTCGCCCTTCTGTCCCCTCCATCCCCTCCATTGTCTGCTGCCAGTCAGTCGGTCTCTGGAGTCTGAGATTCTGCTGCAGCTGCAGGTCAGTTGTCGATATCATCATCGTCTCTGCAAACTCCGTCAGTTGCTGCGTCCAGCGGTGCTGGTGCCGCCTTTTCCCGGCCGGGTTCTCAAGCGGATAGGGCGGGCGCCAGGCCCTGCTCTATTTCCAGATAAGCCGCGATCCATTCAAACGGTTCCGGCCCCGTTTCGTCATGTTCTGTCACGGGCTCTCTCGTCTGTCTGCCTGGCCCCCAGACTCCCTGGAAGGCCTTTTTCGCAGCGGATCTCCTGCGAGAGCAGAGGCATCCTGTTCTCTCTCTCCCTGGCGTAGAAGACAGATCCCATCGTGTAGCCTTGTCGAGACCCTCCTGGGTTCTCGATGTGCCATCCACTCGCACCCGAATATGCTGCCTAGTCAGGTTAGTCTGCCCGGATCTGTTATCCCCATCTCCAACCGCCCCTCTCGCCCACAGCAACCAGATGCGCACGACGAGGCATACTGGAGAGGCACGGGGAGAGAGGAGAGGGAAGACAAGATTATGGGAGAGAGAGAGAGGGTCAGAGAGGGAGTAATAAATGAGCAGGAAGGAGGACGGGGAGAGGGCGGCTGCTTCACTTTTATATGCCCTGTCCGTTCCATCCGACCATCTCGCCCTCTGCAAGTCACCAGAGACAGAGACAGATCAAGAACCGCCCAACGAGACCCGAGTCCCCTTCCAATCCTTGCAAGCGTCCGCCTCGATGCGGATGCTGTCTTTGTCCCTGTCCCACCTGCCACGTCCTGCGATGGCTCCACCGCCGCGACTGATTGGGGTTTTCAGCCTTTGCCTTAATCTGTGGAGTCGGGTCCCTAGACGCGGTAGGACGGTGGGAGACGTCGCGGCCCAAGTTTTATGAATCACTGAACTGTATAGAACCCAACTACGTCGCCGTCCGGGAGCCTCTGGTCAGTGGCATTTATCCCTCTCGTCTACCGGTCGCGTGAAAATGACGCAGTCTGCAGTCAGCAGCCGGTGACTGCGATGCGTACGGAGTTACGGAGTACGGAGTCGTGTAGTGGTAGTAGTATGGAGGCGCGGCCCAACGCCTTGATCAGCGAACTCATCTCAGACAGGACTCGAGTCTGACGACCGGACCAGACTATTGGCGCACGACCATATCCCGGAATGAGCCCCTCATCAAACGAAACTCGAAAGCGTCCCAGGCTTTCTTCAGCATCACATCCACAGCCTCGCACTTTCTTGACTTCTCGGGCTGTACGGAGTAGGTACTACTGTGTAGTTTCTTCCCTGGATTTCCCTGTACCAAAGGAACCAAGAGTGGCGTGGTCCAATCGCCAAGCGTCGGGCTCGAGAGAGGCTCCTGCATCCTGATAAATTATTCCTGCCGCATTCCGTCTCCGGGCCGCAATTGGAAGAGCACTCGGTCGCCTCCCTGTTTCGATGCGGCTGTTCGAGACCAGTCCGAGCTGTCGCAGTGACCTTGAGGCTATTCTGAGACGATATTGACGCGATATATTTAGGAGGCAGCGCCTCAGCGTGAGATGCAGAGCTGCGATCTGCTCCGCAAGCGATAAGGACATAACGAGCTGTCGAAGTGCCGGACGGCATATTGACCGAGTCTTCTTCAAAGTACGCAGCAAACCTGCATCTCTATCCATGCTTTTTCAGCGGGAAGTTATGACGCCATCCTGATCCCAAAACCCGACAGCCCATCCGGTGGGGGTTTCGTCGTCGAGAGTGAATTCACGTCGACAGCAAACAGGGCGACACATCAATAGCAGGGAACACGAGAGAGTCAGGAATCAAACTACTGCTGCTGCTAAGAGCACTGGACGGATAGACCGTGAAGGAAATGTATCCTGCACGCCGTCCTACGGCGTATGGTGTCTACGGCCTTGGCACACGCTCATCGAGGGTGCACGGAGCGCTCCGTAATAATATGGAGTTATGGAGTAAGACTCCATCAGACTCCATTTATTATTATTAACCTTGTAGGAGGCCTGGACCAACCGACTGAAACAGGAGCTGGGTACCCAGGACACAGATCATAGGGATAGAATTGTGCAGGCGTTCGAAGATGGGTGATCTTTGACCTAATCCTGCAGCATTTTAAGGATAACATTGTGGCATGGAGAAAGAGAGGGAAAACACCCATGAGCAGTCCAGTCCTCACAGCATGATGATGGCAATAAGAACGATGCAGGCAGAGCTCAAGTCAACATCGCTTAAAGGCCGGCTGGACATTACTCTGAAGATGGAAAATCATGTGATAAGACTTGGCATTCAGATCAGATCCCCTCTTCCCTTCCCCCTCCACCCCCGAACCTAGTGGTGCCATTAGATTATTGGATTATTGTGGTACCTACTCAACCCCACTGCCGATCTTCACCAGCATACTAGTAACGAGCGGGCCTGGAGTTGGAGGCTTTCGCGAATATCATCAGTATAGTAATCATGGGCTTCTGTTTCGAAAAGCTGCAGATGCAGTTAGAGAGTAATTTAGTTGTTTATTTCAATAAATGGCTTTGGACGCATGTCCCTGATGTTTTTCTCAGCCCACTTTATTCATATTGCTTTCGGAGTTCGTCCATCTCGAATGCTACGCTTTGATAGCGATCTATTTTATCTTGTCGTGATAGCGTCTGAAGAGGGAAGAATTGAAGGAGGGAGGAGGAGGATGAGCTGTTGAGAACGGATTTCCTCCAGAGCCTCCTTGCTTAGAGTCCCAAACCTGACACATGCACATGCATGCATTTGAGGACAGGACGGGATCGGGAGAATATCAAATAATTTGAATCGATCATAGATGTTACTGCTGATGAATTGTGATTCAGCCGTGTTTAATAATGAAAAGAGAGAGAACACATACAACTTTGGTTCTGGGAGCGGGTGGAAGCAACTACATTCCGCCCCTATCGGTTTCACTGGAGCAACTATATTATGTTTGTTTAGCTCCATGTGCCTGCTGCCAGATGGCCTTTCTTGACCTATTTGAAGGGAGATTTTGAGCAAGTCTCTTTCAGTCGTATCCGGCGGAAAATGTTCAGCGGTCGAAGGAGATTCGCTCCAAGTACGATCCCGACATGGTTTTTACGAAGCTGATGCTGGGCGGATTCAAGGTGGAATACGCCTGAATCCGTTGTATTGGGGCATTCTCCTGCGACTCTTAGTTGCCGAGAAGCCACTTAGGCCGAGTGCCAGGGTTTAGGTGGAGGATGGATTCCCCGAAGGAGCCCTTCAACAGGGCAAGAATAACATTAATCTTCGTCATCTTCAACAATGCTTCTTTACGTGTGATCAATTTATCTTTTGGATGCGTCGCCGAGAAGACTGTCATTCGACGCGTCTTCGCTAGGTGTATGCAGGCCTAGATGGCTCTGGATGGCTCTCTTCGTTGTCTAGTGGAATTCTTGTGTATGTGTGTTATATACATTTAGCTCAGTCTTATTCTTCATCATTCGCTTCCTGTCTAGTTGTCCTAATGCTATATTCTCTGCCCGGAAACCGCTTTCCTTCGACTAGCTTCCCTAAGAAGGAGCCTCTGGTATTATGTTGCCCTAATTCACCCTCAAGAGGGCCCTGCAACAATCAACGTGTATCTTCAACATGTTACATTGTGACTTAAATGGGATGAAAAAAAATTCATCTGTCTCATCTCGTCTTTGAGTTACCTGCATCGTAGTCAAAAAGTCCGATTCCGTTTCACAGTTGACCGCCGGAAATTTCGCTGTCTCAGAATTTCTCAAATGCCACAAAGCTGGATGAATCTTCAGACGCGATCATTGAGAAACGGTCCTGTCGTTCTAGGAAGGATGCCATCCCAGTTTCTCGATGGGCCACTGTAACCAGACCGCGTACTCAGGATCCAGCAGTGAGTGAATAACATGCAAAAGATGGGAGCTCCATCCCTCCATCCACCAGAGGGACTCAAGCTCTCTAGTTACAATACAGAAATACGCAAGAATCACGAGAGATTCTGGAGCTCTGTCGCTCACCAGATCAAAGTACCTGGTCGGGATCCGGAACAACCAGACGAGGACGTCCGTCGTCTCGCAACCTCCCCACCGTGTCATTTCCGAAACCATACTTAGTGATTTTGATGGCTCCTCGATCGCGAGACGATATATTTCCACTATTTCTGGTTCCGCGACTTTCTCTGTAATGAATCGAAAATCTGTCAACGGAGCAACAGTACTAGATGTCTCGAGCTCTCTTAGTGCCGCCCGGTGACTGCCAATGGTAAACAAGGGAGAAAGAGAAGTAGAATGAATCCTATCTTTAGTAGAATCAATGATGGTCCGCGCACCCCGAGACGCTATGAGCCAGTCGGATATTTCGGGACCCCACTCCTTTGATGTTCTGGGTTTTGCGAAGGAGATGAAACATGTCAGGCCGGCAAAAGCGTACAGAGTGGCACAGTTCTCGTCTGTCACGTTAGGAAGGATCGCGGTCGCCTTTCGTAGGGCTCTTTCATGCAGCTGCAGGGCGTGCTGAACGTACATCTCTCTCTTATGAGGCTTGATGTAGGCCATATGCAGCGCTGCAAAAGATAGAATTGCATCTAAGCAAAAGTCGACGGTGAAGGTAATCTGAGGATCGTGACTTGCCAAATTGTCTGTATGGCGGGGTTCTGCGAGAGAGTGTAGCATGTGGAAGTGGAATAGTGATGAAGCAGCTCCATGTGCAGAACGCTGAATTGAGATCCGTAGTTAGGAGTCGAGTGGAAGATAGAGTCCCGACTCAGAGTCGTCGGTGACAAGTAAGAAGTCACAGAGGCTGCAGCACTTGGCATTGAGGTCCCTGACTCCGGAGACATGTTTGGTTTTACCGATGTATATATACAGGGCACATTGTGCTTGGCACAATATTTGCAAGCTGGTCTGGATTCATCACACTGCGGCACACTCATCAGCTTCAGAGATAACAGCCACAGAACAGAGATAAAACCATAAAGTGTATGAGGTTTGAATCAGAAGCGCTGACCTTGACCCTACGTGCTCTACAGGTCGTACATCCAGTTTTCGTTTTCCGATGGGGCTTTCGGGGCGTGAACGGTTTGGTAGGCGTCGGGCGGTCCATTACACGAAATACTACTTCTATCACCACTTCATGCAGTTTATAATAGTGTGGACAGGGTTTTCTGTCGAAATCGATAGGTATAGTGCAACATACAAGCACAGAGGATCTTAACAGTACAGATGGCAATGAGATCAAGATTACTGGGAAATTAATGTTGAGATGGAATTGACATGGAGCTGGCATGCTTGATGCCAAAGGCATGCACATGGATTGCTGCGGCCAGTAGGGTGGCTAAACCCGAAGGGGTTAGACCCATGGCACGTTATATCATCCGCGAGGAGCTCCTGGCAAAAGCTCCAGGCCGACGGATCGACGACACCCCATTCACCCCACAACCACCAACGCCTCTTGCAGGGTTCAGCAAGCCTCTCATTACTCCTTTCTTTCTCTTGTCTTTGATTGCCTGAGTTTTCCAGAGAAACACCGTTCGTCATGGGAGACGTTGCCGTGGAGCATCCGAACAACAGCGCTACGCCTCACAAGAAGCCGTTTCCGGTGGACAGCATCCCGAATATCGTCGATACCCTCGAGGGTGTTGGTGGTGAAGGGGGCGACGAATATGCTACTCTTAAGAGGCTACAGAGGCATCTGGAGTATGTGTGCACTGCGCTCGCGGGGATCTGTCATTGAAGTGGTTGCTGACGTAGCGCCGAAAACAGGTACATCCAGCTACAAGAGGAATACATCAAAGATGAACAGAGGTATGCTTGGCGCCACCGACCTTCAGACGGTTTGAAGCATGTGCTCTTTTCTGACAGAGTGGTTCTGCCGTTACAGGAGTTTGAAGAGAGAGCTTGTTCGCGCACAGGAGGAGATCAAGCGGATACAGAGCGTGCCTCTAGTGATAGGGCAGTTTATGGAGGCGATAGATCAGAAGTATGGCCCCAGATACTTTTGACCAGGATGAACCTCTTGCTAAACTTTTGCAGCACTGGAATCGTTCAGTCCTCGACAGGCTCGAACTATGTCGTCCGTATTCTCTCCACACTCGACCGCGAGAAGCTGAAGCCCTCGTCCTCTGTCGCCCTCCACCGCCACTCCAACGCTCTCGTTGACATCCTCCCCCCAGAAGCCGACTCGTCGATCGCTATGCTGGGCGCACATGAAAAGCCCGATGTTACGTATGCAGATGTTGGTGGGCTGGACATGCAAAAGCAAGAGATCAGAGAAGCGGTCGAGCTGCCCTTGACGCACTTCGACTTGTACAAGCAGATCGGTGAGTGCAACTACTGCCGAAAGATATAACATATATGCTGACAGAGTCAGGTATTGACCCCCCGCGCGGTGTCCTGCTCTACGGCCCTCCGGGAACGGGCAAGACCATGCTTGTCAAGGCGGTGGCCAACAGCACCACGGCCAACTTCATCCGAGTCGTCGGGTCCGAGTTCGTCCAGAAGTATCTGGGAGAGGGTCCCCGCATGGTCCGTGACGTCTTCAGGATGGCCCGGGAGAACGCCCCGGCCATCATCTTCATCGACGAGATCGACGCCATCGCCACGAAGCGGTTCGACGCGCAGACCGGTGCGGACCGTGAGGTGCAGCGTATCCTGCTGGAGCTGCTCAACCAGATGGACGGCTTCGACCAGAACAGCAACGTCAAGGTCATCATGGCCACCAACCGAGCCGACACGCTGGACCCGGCGCTGCTGCGGCCCGGCCGTCTCGACCGCAAGATCGAGTTCCCCTCGCTGCGTGATCGGCGAGAGCGGCGGCTGATCTTCACGACCATCGCGTCGAAGATGTCGCTGTCGCCCGAGGTCGACCTGGACTCGCTGATCGTCCGCAACGACCCGCTCTCCGGGGCGGTGATCGCGGCCATCATGCAGGAGGCGGGTCTGCGGGCGGTGCGGAAAAACCGCTACCACATCATCCAGTCGGATCTGGAAGATGCATACGCGAGCCAGGTCAAGGGGGCGCAGGAAGCAGACAAGTACGTTCTCCCGGGGTTCCTTGCTTGCTGGCACACGCTAAACGAATGGCTACAGGTTCGATTTCTACCGCTGAACGGGGTCTTTGGCGCTGGTTCTTGGGGTCTTGTGCATGGCGGGAGATGGTCTGGATGTAACATGGATGTCCGGTCGATCACATATAATACAATGATAGATCGCAACCATTCAGATATATTATTACGATCCAGTGCAATGTACTTGTGCTACTAGTAAGGGATCTTCCACAGACTCGCAGGTTTAGTAAGCTTGTAGGATGTCCGAGTCGGGCGGTGGCTGGCCGGGGACCTGGGGCTGGCGGTGCCAAGCTCCAGGCTCTATTCGTCGCGGTGGGCCGGCGCGTCACGGGGCCCGGCGGCCGCGTGGGCCCGTGACAACACAGCAGGCCCTACAGCCGCTCCATCTTCCCCGCCGTTTCGCCCTAGTCCGGCGGTCGCTCCCGCTAACCTACCAGGTGACGACCGCAGCATCACCTCTCCCATCCCCCTATCTCTATCTCTAGGTCCCTCATCATCCATCATCATCATCAACGTCACCCACCGCTCCATCTCCCCTTCGTTCTTTGCATTGCACGTTTCTGTTTTGCTGGATTGTTTCCGCGAGAGGCATCCATCATGAGGACCGTCTCCCTGCTCGCAGCTTCCGCGCTGCTGGGCTCCGCCTCCGCCGGGGTGCACAAGCTCAAGCTCAACAAGGTGCCGCTGTCGGAGCAGTTTGTAAGTCATCATCGATCATCCTCGTTTTCCAGGGATCTTTTTTTTAGTATCTGACGGACTGCCATCCAGGAGAAGCACGGCATCGACGCCCATGTCCGCTCCCTGGGCCAGAAGTACATGGGGCTCCGGGCCTCCCAGAACGGGGACCTGTTCCAGGATACCTCGTTGAAGCCCGAGGGCGGTCATGACGTGCTCGTGGACAACTTCCTGAACGCCCAGTGTATGTCCTTTCTTTGCCCTTCACGGGAAGAGTTGAACGGCAGGGCTAATGCGTTCCTCTAGACTTCTCGGAGATCTCCATCGGCACGCCTCCCCAGAACTTCAAGGTCGTCCTGGATACCGGCAGCTCCAACCTGTGGGTGCCGTCTTCTCAGTGCGGCTCCATCGCCTGCTACCTCCACAACAAGTACGATTCGTCCGAGTCGTCCACCTACAAGAAGAACGGTTCCGAGTTCAGCATCCGCTACGGCTCGGGCAGCCTGAGTGGCTTCGTCTCCAACGACGTCGTTCGCATCGGCGATCTGGAGATCAAGGACCAGGACTTCGCTGAGGCGACCAGCGAGCCTGGCCTGGCCTTTGCGTTTGGCCGCTTCGATGGCATCCTGGGTCTGGCCTACGACACCATCTCCGTCAACCGGATCGTCCCGCCCTTCTACAACATGATCAACCAGAAGTTGCTCGACGAGCCTGTCTTCGGCTTCTATCTGGGTGACACCAACAAGGAGGGTGATACGTCCGAGGCCACGTTTGGTGGTATCGACAAGAACCACTTCACTGGCGACCTGGTCAAGATCCCCCTCCGCCGCAAGGCTTACTGGGAGGTTGACCTCGATGCCATTGCATTCGGTGACAATGCCGCCGAGCTCGACAACACAGGTGCCATCCTGGACACCGGCACTTCGCTCATTGCTCTGCCCTCCACTCTTGCTGAGCTTCTGTGAGTCTGCCCCGTTCCGCCATTACCGTGTTTGTGTCTGGGTTAGATACTGACTGCCCGCCAGCAACAAGGAGATTGGAGCCAAGAAGTCGTGGACCGGCCAGTACTCTGTCGACTGCGAGAAGCGCTCTTCTCTGCCCGACCTCACCTTCACCCTGACCGGCCACAACTTCACCATCGGGCCGTACGACTACATCCTGGAGGTGCAGGGCTCGTGCATCAGTGCCTTCATGGGCATGGACTTCCCCGAGCCCGTGGGCCCGCTTGCTATCCTCGGTGACGCCTTCCTGAGGAGATGGTACAGCATGTACGACTTGGGCAACAACGCCGTTGGCCTGGCCAAGTCCAAGTAGACGATTGACGTTGAACCCCATTGTCATGAGGCGAAGACTGGACGGATGGATGTATACATGTCGCGATGATAGATTGACCCCGGACGGTTTGATGAGGGCCCCGAGGACGTCTGAGACCGGGGCGGCGCTTTTCCGTGTCCTTTCCGTAGCGCGCGCGATCGTTGGTCTTTTGCTCCTTGTTGCGTTTCTGCGCCTCATGATTTCAATTGAAGTGCGATCTGGACATGCCATTTTGCCTATGAAGCATACGTAACAGATTATGGTTAGTCAGTGGAGGATCTCGTAGGGCGTCTCCGATGTTTCGTTCCTTTTGTTTGCAGTCGAGTTCTAGAGTGTTCCGCAGCTTTGTTGAGTAATGCAGCACGTATATCTCTAAATGGACATCTTGAGAACAAAGGAACATGCCAAGGACGGACGTAAGAAACGATAAAGACAGACAAAGGCATCGGCCTGGATGCGGAGGGCGAGTGGCGAGGCGGCCTGGGCCCTGGAGCCGCCGGGCCTGGCGATCGCCGGTTATCTGCAAAGCTTCCCCGCGCACGAACCCACGCACCAGACCCTGCCCGACACGCAGACGCGCGCCTCCGCTGCTCTCGTTCTGGAGGCAATTCCTTTCTCCCTCCCCATCCCCACGCCGTCTCGTTGTCTTGCTGCGCTCTGCCTGCGCATCCCGCCTCTTCTCCGCCCGTGTATCGATTTGCGCGTGCCTGCGTCGCGCTGTGGCGATTCCTCGTCCTCTCCACGACCTTCCGCACCCGCGACCTGCCTACAACCACCTGCGCTCTCAACATCCGAAACTCGCCTCTGCGCCGCGGAGGTGATGGCCGACTAAATCGCGCTGCTAATTCCTCCCGCGACATTGACCCTGCAGAGAGAGTCCTGGAGAAGACAAAGCGCGAAGAAAAAAAGTTGTCTGCGGGAGAGCGGAAGAAAAAAAAGCCCAACAACAAGAGTTCTCTGAGGTCCGAGGAGAGGGAGCATGCTGCTCCGATTACCGCCCACCCTCCACTACCCGATCACCGTGACCTCGCTGCTCAAGAAACCAGGAGACAGGGTCCGGCGCGATGAGCCCATCTTCTGGTACGTCTACCAGACCACCGTCACCGAGGGCGACGGCCTGGGCAACAAGATCGAGGTCCTGCGGGATTTCCCCACCAAGTTCGAGTCCACCGTCGACGGGGAGGTCGTGCAGTGGAAGATCAGGAAGGGTCAGGTCATTAAGGAACCGTAAGTGCTTCCTCCCCTTCCTCTTGTTCTCATTTCAAGAAAGGCTTGTCAGCTGACTGCCGCAGAATACACATCCTCGAGATCGACGAGCCATGTGCGCATGAGATCCAGTTCGGAGGAATGTGCGCGGAGTGTGGGAAGGACATGACTGAGGCCACCTACAATACAGATGTCATGGACTCGATGCGCGCCCCGATCCAGATGGTTCACGACAATACCGCGCTCACTGTCAGCGAGAGGGAGGCCACGCGCGTGGAGGAAGACGCGAAGCGTCGCCTGTTGGCGAACAGGAAGCTCTCACTCGTCGTCGATCTGGACCAGACGATCATCCATGCGACCGTCGACCCGACTGTCGGAGAGTGGAAGGAGGACAAGAACAATCCGAACCATGAGGCGGTCAAGGACGTGCGCGCGTTCCAGCTCATGGACGATGCGCCTGGCATGCGCGGTTGCTGGTACTACATCAAGCTGCGCCCGGGGCTCGAGGAGTTCCTGCAGAACATCTCGAAGCTCTACGAACTACACATCTACACAATGGGTACGAGGGCTTATGCACAGAATATCGCCAACATCGTGGACCCGGACCGTAGGATCTTCGGGGATAGGATCCTCAGTCGCGACGAGAGCGGGAGCCTGACGGCGAAGAACCTCCAGCGTCTGTTCCCTGTGGATACGAAAATGGTGGTCATTATCGATGACAGGGGAGATGTGTGGAAGTGGAGTCCCAATCTGATCAAGGTCTCGCCGTACGATTTCTTCGTCGGCATCGGTGATATCAACTCGAGCTTTCTGCCGAAGAAGCCGGAATTAGGGGCCGGGCCCCCAATCAAGGGCGCTCCCAAGCCAGTGAAGGATATGGAGTCTGCGGCGCAGTCGAAGCCGCACGTCAACGGCTCAAGGTTGAACGCTGATCCAGAGGCGGAAGTTTCGACCCTGGAACAGCTGGTCACCATGGGCGGTGGCGACAACCCTGCGTTGCTGCAGGAGCAGGCGACAGAGCAGGAGGAGGCCATCATGCACCAGGTCGAGGACCGTCCTCTTTTGCAGAAGCAGAAGCAATTGGATGCTGAAGACGAAGCTGCCGCAGAGGCGCAGGCGGCTGCGGAGCACACAGACACCGGCTTGGATGAGTCCCAACGGCCTCGCCATCGCCTGCTCGTGGACAATGATACTGAGCTCTATCATCTCCAAGAACGCCTGGAGCTCGTGCATCGGAAGTTCTTCGAAGAGTACGATCGGAGACGTGCGATGTCGTTAGGGGGCAAGACACCACCAAAGGACAAGGAGATCGACCTGAAGCTGGTCCCGGATATCAAGGTGATCATGCCGCAGATCAAGCGACAGGTCCTGGACGGGGTGGTCTTGGTGTTTTCAGGAGTGCTCCCGCTTGGGACGGACACGCAGAACGCCGATATCTCGCTGTGGGCGAAGAGTTTCGGCGCCGTTATCGCCACGAAGATAGGGTCGAAGACAACTCATCTGGTGGCGGGGCGAAATAGGACCGCCAAAGTACGGGAGGCCACGCGATATCCAAAGATCAAGATCGTGACCACGCAATGGCTCCTGGACTCGCTCACGCAGTGGAAGCACCTGGATGAGGAGCCGTATCTGGTTCCCGTCCACCCCGAGGACCGGGCCGAGCCGATCCTGTCGGTCAGCTCTCCGGGGTCGAAAGACGCGGCGGAAAGCTCCTGGCTCTCGTCGTCAGAGGAAGACACGGGAGTGTCGTTCACGGACGAGGAAGATGATAAGGACGACGACCTTGAAGAGGTCGACGAGGAGATCCTCAAGTCGTCCGGGCTGACGGCGCACTCGCCCATAGGGTACGATGCAGAGCAGCAGGCCGCCGTGCACGAAGAGCTCCGGGAGTTCCTGGGCAGTGAAGACGAGAGTGAGAGCGAGAGTGACCTGTCGTTCCTGGCCGGTGAGCCACAGACGCCGAATAGAAAGCGCAAGCGCGAAGAAGGGGACGAGATGGAGGATGAGATCCGCGAAGGAGACGAGGATGCTGAAGACGAGGAGGGAGCGCATCGCACTCGGCTGCCGCGGAGGCTCAAGCTGTCCCACGATGGCAGCACCGACCTCGGGGAACCGACAGAGATGCCAGTCGAACCAGAGGGCGAAGGCGAAGCTGGGGCTCAAGGTGAGGATGAGGCCCCTGCAGGCTACCCGGAGAACCCGGACGATGATGACGACGAGCTCGAGAGGGAGATGTTGGCCGCTCTTGAAGAGGAATATAACGAGAAGGCGGACGAGGACGTTGCGGCGGAAAATGGGTAAAATTGGCTGAGATAGCCCTTCCGACTGCAAAGACCTGTCCCTGTGCCGCCGTATATACTTACTACACCTCCGTGCTCCATACTCTGTTCGTACCGTACATATTGCATACCTCCTAATACCAATACCCTGTCGGACGACATGATGTCCAAGGATATCACACCCTATCTCTCCCGATCAGTCAGCCATCTCTCTCGTCACACGTCATCTCAAATCCTCCTCGAATCCTCCTCTTGTCTTCAGCATTCGCATCGGCATCGACTACAAACAACCAAACAAACGCAAGACATAAGCATAGCATAGCGATGGCGTTTTGGGCGTGTCGTACAGTACAGTACATGCAGTATACCTTTTTTTTTATTAATCAACCATAACCCCCTCTGCTCTCGATGCTTCTTCACTCGGAGTCTGTTATTCTCTTGAGATTTGAGAGAGCCTCGAAACTTGACGGTCGTATCGTATGGCAATGTGCTGATGGCTGCCGTGTTTTTAATTCAATTCTGTTCTGTGTTATTTTCTCTCTCTCTTTTTTTTTTTTTTTTTTTTTTTTTTTTTTTTTTTTTTTTTTT
>JGI26051J44788_1000149_pt1 | contig 42724 bp, 47 predicted proteins | sample HigsolmetaGSP13D_FD_44788 | JGI IMG/M metagenome (IMG submission 44788) | reverse complement strand
GTGTGACGGGTTGCGAAGCAGCGCTGCACGGCTACACGCACACGCAAGCACCTGTCACATCGGATCTCGAGGTTTGCCACGCCTTACATATATCTCTACGATCTGTCAATGGTTACTCCGACACGTGAGCAAGGAAAAAATGATATACTGAAACAGGAAACGGCTGCAACTGCAAGGGAGGGAGTTCTATCAAGCACCAAATCAGCACCAAGCAGGCCTCCCAGTTTGGGTTCAGACTTACATCTCGTATAGAGACAGATCGCTCGGGATGCATGTTTACGCAGCCTCCCTGGAGGTCAAACGGGATCAACGAGATTGGCGGATGCCGTGCCCAGGTTCCATCTTCCGCTGTCTGGCCTCCGGCCTACTTTCAAACCTGGCATCATCACTGCAGCTGTCTTTAACCACGGTTGTCTGCGTCTGCAAATGAGCTGGCTACCTCGAATCTACAATGATCAGTAGTCCCGCACTTGATCTCACCGAATCGCTTCAGACAATTCTTTCCCTGCCAGGACCTATGCACAGCTGTTTGTGTCACGTATTTCCGCATCATGAAACATTTGTCGATGTTTCATGGCATCCTCTTAATAATCATATCATCAAACAGCGTGTCCGGGCTTGCTGACCGCGATATCTATCCAAAAGCCAGTCTAGGACGGTTTCAAAGCGCAGAGTACCAATAATATCCTGGTATCTTTCAGGAGCAGTATATCCTTCCGTCAACCGAAGACCTTGTTGTATATCTGGAAGTCAAACAGCAGTCATAGACCCGCCATCTGATAGTAGATCCCAGCCTACTTGCATAGAGCCTCCAGTATCTCCTCAAACATCCGCCGGACAGCCTCCTCGACCCCCGCTTCTCGGCAGGCCGCGACCTGTGTCTCACTCACCCGGCCCTGCTGGAGACACTCATCTAGCGTCGTCCTCGTCGTGACCAGCGCCGCCGCCGTCGGGACGGGCCGCATCCTCAGGCCCTGCAGGATCTCGCGCAGATGCGCAGCGGCCTTGCCGCCGCCGTGGCCGCCGTAGGACACGATTCCCGCGGGCTTGCCCCTCCACTCGTGGAACAGGAAGTCGAGGGCGTTCTTCAGGCTGGCGGGCACGCTCCAGTTGTACTGCGGGGTGACGAAGATGAAGGCGTCGTGCGGACGCACCTTGGCGGACCAGGCGCGCGTGTTCGTGGCGATAGCACGGCGTCGGGTCCCTCTCAGGCAGGGTGGCTGGGATCGCGGGCTCGTCGTAGAGCGGGAGGTTTTGCTCAGCGACGTTCCAGGACGTACAGCGACACGTCCGCGGGCAAGGCCGGCGTCAGCAGCGCGCGGACGTAGGTGGTGATGAACGGGTTGAGGCGGGGGTTCCGCGTGCTGCTGGTGACGAGCGCGACGGTCTTGGGCAGCATGGAGGGGTCGACGTCGATGTCTGCTCACTCCGTCTACCACAATCGCATCGGACGGAATCCGCTGAAGATCTCGTTTTGATCACCGGATATTGCGGCAATTGCGGGGACGCACAGGGTATAAGACCAAGCTGTCAGCATGTTGATCAACCATGCCTTGTCCGCTGCGCCCTTCTGTCCACCCATCGCGGATTCGCTCCGTCACGTGTAACTGTCCATTCAGCCCGGACTGCGCTATTTCCGATCTCTGTTGTCTCCTCTGAAGCCCCGCGGCCAACGAGATGGACCGTTAAAGCCCCGTTATCTCCGCCAACAGTTGGTGGGTCAGCGGGGCTTCTCGTGGAGATACGCTTGCCCCGTGTATTCCACTGTGTCAGATAATCGGTATTTAAGGCCTGAGCCATGGCCTTCCAATGTCTTGGTGCTACTGCGGAACATATCACAAAGATACCGAGAGCCAAAATCGAATCGAGACATAAAAGACAATGGCATCATCGCAGGTCTGGCTCATCACCGGCGCCTCCTCGGGCTTCGGCACTGTGTTGGCAAAAGCTGCCCTGAAAGCCGGCCACAAGGTCATCGCGACAGCCCGCAACCCCGTCAAGGCCGCGGAGGCGCACCCGGAGATCGAGTCTCTGGGGGGACGATGGCTGGAGCTCGACGTTACCTCTCCGGACACGAAGGAGAAGGTAGACAAGGCCATCCGGGAATTCGGGCGCATCGACGTCGTCATCAACAATGCGGGCTATTCAATCCTCGGGAGCGTCGAAGACATGAGGTGAGTCAACATATACTCCCCGTCCTTTTCAAAACCGGTGGATCAATCTGACAAATCTGCACAGCGAGGAGGAGATACATCAGCAGGTCAACACCAACTTCTACGGGCCCATCAGGGTCATCAAAGCGGCCCTGCCGTACATGCGATCGCAGAAGTCGGGCACCATCGTCAACGTCTCCAGCATCGCCGGTCTCGATGGCTATCCGTCATGCGGACTGTACGCGGCCAGCAAATTTGCCCTCGAAGGTACGAACGGCTCCGGCGCATTGCCGCTCATCTGCCCAGAGTGCTCCTCGGAATGCTGACTGGCGCACAGGCCTCTCGGAATCCCTCTCGCGTGAGCTTGCTAGCTTCAACATCCGCGTCCTCCTTGTTGAGCCAGGCGCGTTCAGAACGAACTTCCTCGGCGCCTTCCAGAGCCCTGCTGCCGGTCTGACCAAGGACTACGAGGGCACGGTTCTCGACGACATGCTCAAAACCTTCCACGCAGCGAACGGCAAGCAGCCCGGAGATCCCGTCAAGGCCGCGGACCGGATCATCGAAGTGATCAGTGGCACGGGAATGGGCGCAGGCAAGACGCATCTTCTTCGACTCCCTCTGGGGCCGGACTGCATGAATCGGGCCAGGGCCAAGGTCGAATCCCTGAGCAAGAATCTCGATGAGATGGAGGCCATCGCCCTCAGCACGGATCTGGAGAAGCCTTGAGCATGTCAATTGCTTCAGGATTCACCTTTAAAAGAATTGAAGCAATGCTTTCCCTTCGAATGGCGCTCCGTGCAATGACAACGGCTACGGAAGACTTGATCGAGTCCGATAGAATGTACTCGAAGTCCTCCCTTCCTACATTAGGAAGCAGATTAGATAGAACAGCAGGATGACAAAAAAACACTGCTTAGAAATAAAGACGAATTTCAAACCCCAAACTCGATTCCTTTCTGATATTGATTAATTAATTGCTGGTTTTTTTTGGCGAACGGGGGTCCCCCACTGGGTCACATACGGAGTTGCTCTATACGCAGTGGAATGTTATCCCTTTTTCCTCTGCTCCGTTGTAGACTGGAGATTGCTGTATTTTGAGGCAGAGACGAGCTCTGCGGTTAGATATAGTAAAATCATGATTGGTTATTCCCAAGGTCTGGAATTTGGAGCACGGTGACCCACCAGAAGCGTCATACGGCCGTCACCGTTGATATAGTTGATACATCCTAACGGACATCTCAACCCAACCTCACTTCGCGGATCGATCTGATAGCTAGCTAATAATCTCGATTCTCTCTGCATTCTCTGCTGCAGGCCCGGCGTTAGAAGTCATATGCTGTGTAGATGTACATATATAACGCTCCATATAATGGAGCTACTCGGTTGCCGAGATTTCCGGCTTGATAGTTACGGCCACGAGGTATGGCTCGGGGGCGCGCCAGTACTGTGTTTGTCAAACTCATTTCGTTATGCTGCAAAAAGTTGTTGATTCAGATATTGGTATAAAGTGTTAAGCAGTCTCATATGGATGAACGGGATAGGATGTTTGAAATGGATCCGTTACGCCCCTGGAGATACCTACCCAATGCTCATAGGACAAGCTTGGATGGTCATCACTCAGGTTTGTGGTAACATGCCTGTGATGGTAGATGGAAGAACGAAGAACTGAGCGCGCCTACCTTCGGCTTGGTGGCAAAGCCCGGGGGACCATCTTCAGTCGGAAAATACTTCCTTGACGTCCGTCCGCCTGCTAATAGGCCTCCTGGATCCGCAATTCCTATACAGCCAGGCTTCCTACCGTGGACCGTGCCCGAAGCTTCTCCTCGATTGATTTGCGGCGTGACAATGATCTCATTAAACCTTCCCTGTTTATATATGTCCAATTCCGCAGGGCCCCGTCAATGAGGGTCGCGAGCTGGTATCCCCTCGCAGTGTGCATTGCAACTGATCGTTTCACGCCCATCTCAGGTCGTACATCCCTCCACTAAACATGGCAAGGACGGTCGAGTTTAATTACTTCAAGGGTACGGAGTCCGGGCAAGTCTTCGCGGCCGAGACCCGGCGCACACTCGGACCCTTTGATGTCTTCGTCGAGGTGACACACGCCGGACTTTGCGGGACGGATCGGTTCTTCAAGACCAAAGGTATTGCTCTTGGACATGAGGGCGCCGGCGTCGTCCGCGATACTGGCGACGCCGTCACTCAGGTCAAGAAGGGTGACCGCGTGGGCTTTGGATGGGTCCAGAAGGTGTGCGGGCACTGTAACTACTGCATCAGTGGTATGTTTGCACTAAGGGGCGTGTGCAACCTCAGAGAAGAGCGCCAACGCTGACGATATCCCAGACAGAGATCAGTACTGCGACGAGCGTCAACAATACGGTTCGCACGACTTTGAACTCGGCTCCTTCGCCAGCCATGCCGTGTGGAACGAAAGCACGCTCATCAAGCTGCCCGATGGCCTGGAGCCCGAATATGCAGCCCCATTGATGTGCGGTGGTGCGACAGTTTGGGGTGCCCTGACGTCGTACGATCTCAGGCCTGGTGATCGAGTCGCAATCCAGGGGATCGGGGGCCTGGGACACATGGCTATACAATTCGCATCTCGGCTGGGATGCGACGTGGTGGTGCTGTCGAGCAACCCGACGAAGAAGGAAGAGGCCATGGGGCTAGGAGCGCACGAGTTTCACGTCACCAAGGATGATGCTCCAGAGTATCCTATCAAGAAGGTTAATCACCTGTTCTGGTGCGGGAACAGGCATCCCGACTTCTCAAAGTCAGTAGTTGCACCCTTTCCGTATCGACAGGATAATTTAGACTCACATCCACCAGGCTAATCCCTCTCGTGGCCTGTGGAGGCTCCATCTACCCTCTCACCGTGAGCTTCGAGTCCTCTATGGTCCCAATCCAGCAGCTCGTCAGCAACGGTATCAGGATCCAGGGGTCCGCGGTGGCCTCCCGCGGAGCCATCCGGAGGATGCTTGACTTTGTCGTCCTACACGGCATGCGGCCAATCATCATGACGTGGCCGCTGAACAAAGACGGCATCGAGTCGGCGTTCAAGGTGCTGGAGGAGGGAAGAATGCGCTACCGGGGTGTTTTGGTGTCTGAGCGGCATCTGACGGGAAGGTCAGTCGTTGAGAAGAAATAGATAGTAAGAAAAAGATCATGCTTTTATATGCTGTTGGATTGGACGTCAAGACAATATAATATAGACTTAGCATTTTCTATTTCCCAGCAATGCCAGGAGACGATAACCAAGGATCAAGGGTCCTGAGTTGCTGAAAACGAGACTGCGTAGGATAGTTGAAGTAGCTGATTTAAGACTGTCGACGAAGTATTGGTAACAGAGGTTCGGGGAGGCCTTGGGAGGAGCCTTGAGTGTCTCGATAGGAGAGGCAATGGATGCCCTGCCGGAGGTCTGGACCCTTCCTATTCCAGAACAGGAGCTCCATACATACTTGGTAGTCTCAGGTATGAACGGTAAGATGGGAGAAATCAATTCAACGATCTCTGCGGTGATGGATCCGGTGAACATTCATCTAGGGCACGCAGGAGTCCATGGAGGTATGTCCAGGACGGAGCGAGCACCTGACTGATTCAGAGGCAAGGAGTCACTCCGAACTTCCCACCCTCGAGCATGCGGGAAACGTGCCTCGGACATTCTTCAACTTCTGCCGCGCTTCGCAAAGGAGGAGCGTATCAGAGTCTCCAGACCAGTGAGATATGCTTTGGACGGAAGGTGTACGGAGTACTCCCTTTGTCGGGCCTCCGTACGATCTGTGCTCGACGCCGTCCTCCGCGGCAGCGCGGCTGCACGCATGGCCGGCAGTTCGACTCGAGATCCATGCTGGTAGATCTTCGACTAACGCAGATAAGACCATACACGGTTGCACGCCGTGTATTCCTTATGCAGCTCCTTACTGGCCAAGAGCCATGTGGCGGGGGGCATCCAGGCTATTAATTATTGCATGCAGCAGTCTGAAGGGCGCACCCTGCGCCGCAGTTCAAACTCCACGTGTTGACCACGTCTCGAGCATGGCTGACAATTCAATTTAGAACAGCACAAATTCGACCTTCTCCTGTGAGAAAAATGTGCGATGCTTTGTTTGCTGTCCAGTTGCATTGCTTCAGAGAAGCTCAGTCTTGATTAGGAAACAAGGGCGTTTACTACTCCAATCCCTAGTACTATGTACAGTACCCAACTGATCGGCCATGGAATCCTCAGAGAACACCTCAACTCGTGCACACCGCACAGCCTCAAATGAGAAGATCGATCTGTTGGAGCCTGTTTTCCACTTCTTCATTGGATAGCATTTGCCAGGGACCCATGAGGCTGGGCCTAAAACTGCATCGGAGCAACATCCATTCAAACAAGAACCGCCACAGCAGGATCCCATGCACCGAGAATAACAAAACAAACTACTTCCAAGGGACATGTATATATACATGGAACCGGATCTACGCAGTTGAAAACTCAAATGTGGCCCTCACTCAGCTTCACAGAATGCAGGTGGTACAGTATTAGGCCTGGTCGTACGGAGGGCCATGTTGTACAGTATTATAATCCTTGTGGATCCGGGAGGTACAGTAAATCTACCATGACGATCATTTCTTTATGAAGCTTTTTGACGTCTTTTTTGTTTGATATCTATTCCAAGCTGCTTCTTTGAGGTTTTTTTGATCTTGACGCTTTTACCACAATCAAAGATGCATATACGGATATACGGATAAGCAGCAGAATAATATACTTGAATGTACTGTACCATACAATAGATACGCGGTAGGAGAATCTCTTTATTTCGCAGTTCCCGGGCGCCGTTTCATTTTCTTTTATTAGCTGCGCAGAAATTTAACAGGACTCTGTTGCACTTACAGAGAGCTATAACTCATATTGTCTCTTTTTAATTCCTACGTGCCTACCTATCTACAGTACATACGTACCTATGCAGAAGGTAGTAGGTACGTAGGTAGTCTCACAAAGAAAGACAGCCAATACTGGCTAGTGGAGGGTGCAGAACTCTCTATATCTACCACCTCCATACCTACCTATGTTTACCTAATTAGATAGTCAGGAACAAGGGCAGGACCAAAAGAACAGCGGGCAGATGCATGAAGGCATTACAGCATAGTGGAGTCGAGTCAGTGAGACACGATCTACCAAATCTACTGGAATATGCAGCATGTAAATGTACATACAGCATATGTGACGGCGCTCAGTCATAGTATTATTAGCTAGAACTGTGGTAGCTAGTCATACAGAATCGAAAGCATGAGGGGAAAGGAAAGAATCTGCAGGGCTTCATGTAGTGTGATATACGTAGGCGAGTAGGACCGGCAGTATCCCAGAGACAAAGGGATGCTCAACACCGCCTACCTTACCGCCTAGGTGTGCCGCGCCGTCACAGCATATATGTATAAAACATGTATAGTAATATAGCCCGAGGCATCCATCAAGTCGACGCAGGACAGGAATGTCCCTTTCTATCTCAGGCAAGTTGATACAAGGAGCTCGACTCGAAGCCAGCATGGGAATTGGATGTATAGTACCTGTATCCTGTTTCTGGAGCAGCAATTAAAAGGCTGTTTCCGGTCCTCAAATCGCGTTTTTACTATTCTTCATCCAGCCGGGAAAAAAAAGACTAAATTCACGACGAGAGCGATTGGGGATGTCGAGCTTCTAGCTCATGTCAAGAGTTCTGCAAGCACCTGTCTAGGATAGGAAGTAGGGAGATAAGGAAAGCGCTATTCGTCTATGGGTGCTGTGAGCCACCCCGCTCCATTGGAACTTTTCAGGGCTTCGAGATACTCCCCGGTCTCTAACCACACACTTTAAGATTGTATCATAATGATCTTCAGAATTCAAAGCTGAGCATTTTTTGAACTCAGCGCAAAATGCGTACAATCGTCGCCTTGGCACTCCTTGCCAGCATCATCTCAGCTCACGAACACGACCTGCACTCCAGCTCGCTGCAGCACCCGATTGCGGAGCCCCATCTAAGAATCAATGGTGTTCCCTTTTCGACCAGGGCATATTGGATACGACGAGCAAACCAGGTCCTCGCGGAGCTTTCCTCACCGTGTCCCTTTGCAGCCTTTGCCACTGTTATCGTGAACCACACTAATACCGATGGATTGGGAGAGCTGGTCTGCCTTGGTATCAATTCCAGCGGCGAGACGGGAAACCCGACGATGCATGGTACGGTGTACACAACAAATTTTGTCCATACCTATATAAAAGACAAGAGGTACTGATAATTCGAGAGCAGGGGAGATGGCCGCGATCAACAACTGCACGAGCATCCTGACTGATCCATCAGGAAAATATAGAATGACACCATCCGAGGCTCTAAACGCATTCTCCAGTCTCAGCCTCTACACAAATGCTGAAAGCTGTCCAATGGTTTGAATCCTCAAACTTCCTTCCTAGAATTACGAGATCAGTAAAACTAAACCATCCATCTCAAGTGCGCTGCCGCCATCCGTTGGGCCGGATTTAGGGAGTACATATACGGTACCAGGATCCACACGCTCATCAACAAAGGATGGGTCCAGATCCGTCTCTCGTCTCGACACATCTTCCGGCATACGTGGGAGCTCCCGCACCGGGTGCGGATGATTGGGGAGATATTAACCAACGAGACGGACCCGTATTTCTCGTGGCAGTATGATGACTCGCACCCTTGTCCGCCTGGCTGTGCGCGGTTAGGGAATACTTGTGAGAAAGTATGAGTGATTGGAAAAGCAATTGATAATGACTGTGTCACGAGCTGAGGACTGCTGTGGTCACTACATTGACGATCATAAAGAGCTGCAAGAGGGAGGCGTGAAGAAGATTGGTGTAACCATAGAGAAGATGTTCCGGATGCACAGAAAGGATGAGTTGCAATACTTGTTGTACTGCTTTTGGATAATGGAAGAGTACACTTGAATTTCTCCTAGTCTCTGTCGTTGCTGTGCTCCTAGGAGCGACGAGCAGCGCGGTTAATGACCTAGACACACAGATGCGCAATGCTGAAGTTCCCGAGGTACATGCTTCCGTCATACTCTGACGTCTTCTATTCTCATCACCAATAATCGACTTCAAAGATCTCTATATTACGCGATCTTTATGATTTCTGCTTTATTACACGACTTAATACTGGCTCCATCTGACGCTCCCTCTGACCCTCTAGAAGGCGAATCGTTAATCAATCTACCTGGTCCCTTACATTCTCAACTTCGGACTGTAGAAGACGAACGTCCGTGTGGAGCACCATTTGCTCCCCCATTACACGGCAAAGCTCCGCTTGCATTGCTGACTCCCTCTCCTCAATTTGCGATTATGAATTAGCACGTGATGACTACAAGTCACGGAAGAAGGCGCTGGAGACAATCTGGACGAAGATCCAGGATACCGTGGCTCGCGAGCATCTGCAATTATATCTGGAGGAAGAATTCGGTTTATGACATGCTCGTCGCTCTGAAGAGACGATTTAAATTTGAGCCTGATGAGCGCGACGAGGACCTGACGGAGAGATATCAACGCCTTCAATGTGCCCCAAAGAGTGACAACGGTATCGATAAATGGCTTGACCAATGGGACAGGTTCTATGACGACTGTGTTGAGGCCGGTCATTATTACACAAAGGGGAATCAACCGGCGATAGACTTTATAGACGCAGGCAGAGAACTAGATGATGCCTTTGCCGCCTACTATTTTTGCCGTCTCAAGGAGGAGGATATGGATCTCGGGAAGATGGATGTCGATTTACATGACCTTGTTCAACACTATCGAACTTGGAATTTGCTAAAGTGGGATAGGCATAAGGCGACCTGGAATCAATAGGTACTCTCAATCGGAATAGCTGCCTCTACTCCCATTTGCTCCCATTTTACAACCCCATCGCGCAGAGCCTCCCAGCAAGAAAGAGGCCGAGGCAGAGCAGTATTAACGGCTTAGGAATTTATTCAGGTCAGACTGCCCAATCAATCCTTGGGACCGGACTCTGCAATAAGAGCCACCAGGGAGCAACATATAAAAAACTCGGCCGGAGCAACATATGTGATCCCAATCAATCACCGCAGCAACACAGGTCAGCAGAGGATATTCGAAGGGCGAGAGTCGTCACAGAACAGGGTTCTCTTGTTCTGCACATATCTTTCGAAATTGTCAGTGCGGAGTACAATGAATTAGATGATATGTCTGTCGAATTGAGCGGTCAGGCGCCTTGAGAGGCCGATATGGGTGACGAGGTGACGAGGCAACCTAGCCCTAACCCTGGGCCCTAAGCCCTAGGCTAGTCAGTCAGTCGGCCCGGCCGAACTCTACGAGATCTAGCCTAACCTACTCCACACCCCGCAGCCAAGAGTGGACCGCGACAGGAAGAGATCGCCCAGGGGATCCCGACCACCTGAGACCAATTTACATCCTAACACGCTAGAGTTGCAGCCGAGAGAGACGAACAAGCCAACTGGAGCGACCAGCAGCCACATACTTTTAGAAGATGGAGTCATACAGAGGGGATCAGAGATCCAGCATTTTATCTACGGGGTAATGGTCCTCGAGTGTCCTCTCCCTTACTTGCTCCATTTTGAGACAAAATTCATCCAGATTGCATCGCTCAAGAGTGCAATGCGGTCCTCGATCGATGTGAAATCACCGTAGTACATACTGTCGATGGAACTAGACCTTGCCGCCAAACATACCCAAAATAACCCATTCTCCAAAGACTGCTCCATGCGTATCGATAAACGCTGTGATTCCGAGAGCATCCCCTGTTCCATCTGCTCCATCACACAGTCCCGCAGAGCTTCCAGGAAGAGGTGAAGTCGGGGTGTGTAACGGGTCAGAAATTCATTCAGGTCTGACTCCCAGTCTTCCGGGTTTTGCAGCAAGAGCCACCAGGGAGCAACATACGTAAAATCAGCCGGCGCCGCGTACGTGAACTCCCAATCGATGACCGCAGTGATACAGGCCTTGTCTGTATCTACGAGGACGTTTGAAGGGCAAAAGTCGTCACAGTACAGCCGGAACGGGCCTCGACAATGCTCTTTCGAGATACCCCGCGCAATTCTGCGGAACAGACAGCGGGCCGCGTATTTCTTTCAGCAGTCAGCCTCGTCAACAACAGCGTCATTACGCTGGTTCCGGAGCTGGGAGAGATGCTGCGTGGAAAGGGCTTCAAAATAATCCACGACCGACTTGAAGGTGCGCGAGGGAAATTCCTCCGGAGGCAGATTCGCACATGTCGCCAGCTCGTTCATATTGAGGGTGAAAGGTCTTCTTGCAACAGTAATCATCATTCTGCTCCAGCTCTCCGATACGCGGGAACTCCACCTTGGATAGCTCGATCACAAGGCTAGCCATCTCGCGGCACACTCTTTTCAGGGCGCGATCGCTGATGTTCGGGTTGAGAATGGGCCTGTCCTTCTCAGACGGATCCTGAAGGATCCTGGAGAGCGGCTCCCCCTTCACGAACGACATGACGATATACAGCCCCGCCCAGCAGTCCCCGGAACCGAGCACTTCGGGAACCGGGATCGCGGTGTTCTGACGCAGGTACTCATCACGACCACCTCGTTCTCGACTTTCTCCCTGCGAAAAACGGTCCTCCCAAGGGCGGTGAAGCGCACTATGGCGAGGAATTCATCTTCGTATTTGACTTGGTAGCAGATGTTGAATGCGCCGTTCTTCCACCGGCGCGCGGCTTTGGGTGGTGGCCCCGGGCGATGCTTCGCGGCCAGCTGCATCGTCAGGTGCTCGGGCGATCTGTCCAGCAGTACCCGCAGCCAGATTGCGAAGTTCTTTTCCTATCGCTGCTCGGCGATGTTGTCGAAATGCATGGTTGTTTCTCGGCCCTATGGCGAAAGACTGACCCTCCGTTTCTCACTCACGAGGAGCGGAGTGAACCTTCCAGGTATGAGTGCAGTCTTCTCGAGGCATTAATTTTTCCCCCTGGGAGAAGATTTGAAATTGAAACTGGATAAAAAGTCATGGAAACATGTACGTTACAAAATCCAAAAGGGCAACTAGGGTGTCGTTTGTTGCCCGTCTGGCTCCTGAAAGCACGTGGTCGGGGAACCAACGGCGCCCGTTTGCTCGGTCGATCTCTGCTTACATAAGCCAACCTGCTCCACACCCCGCAGCCAAGACCACGAGCGAAGAGACCGCCCCGCGGATCCAGAACGGAGTCGATCTTTTCTTCTCTCTGGTCTCTTCGCCGACACCATCACTATGACCGTCTCTCCCTCCACCCCCCTTTCACTTGCCCGTCCATCCCGCCAAAGCCTCGCCGCCCTCTTCACCTCTCTCTCCCGTGACAGCTCCGGTTCCGCACCCCGCCGCTGGACACTAACCCGCACCCTGCGCAGCGATAACCCGAATGACATTAATGGCGAATTGAAAGGCACGGCGACGTTCACTCTACTCCGCGCGCAGGCCACTGATGGAGCTGAAACAGGGCCAGGACCAAGAGTCAAGGAGATGGTCTACAAAGAAGAGGGCGAGATGCCAGCGGCAGCGGTCCCGGGGCGGGGGATGCAGATGGCGGGGTTGAGGTGGTCAAAGAGGTATATTTGGCGGTTGAGCGATGGCGGCGACGATAATGACACTGGGAGTGGTCGTGGGAGTGCTGGTGAGGACGGAGGGATCAGCGTCTGGTTCGTCAAGGTGTCCGACAAAAAGAAAAGCACCCAGACCCAAACCCAGGTTCAGGAGGAGGAAGAAGAGACAGACTTCTTATTCCACAAATTCGAGTTCGACTCTGTCCGGCTCGAAGATGCTAGCAACACCACAGCCACAACAAGTACGGACGACCTCGTCTCTCCACCTGAACCCCCTCTCCCATCCTCATGCTCATCCCCATCCTCATCTGGCACAACACGAAAAGTACAAACAACGATCCTCACAGCGCGAGGCAACCACCTCTGCATCAACGACCTGTACCGCACCGCATACGCCTTCCGCGTCCGCACCGACACCGGCGAAGTCGTCAGCTGGACGAGCCGGCACGTCGTGAGGGGGCCGCGGAAGAATCAGGATATTGTTAATGTCTATACGTGAGGTCCATCCATGGGATCAATGATATGTATGAATGATATCTATCTGGTGGGCGTGGATGGGAAGAACAAAAGAGAAGCGATGACCCAAGGATCGTGGACGAGATCCATACCTGCCTGCTAGTGCATCTAGCGGAGTGGAGCAAGGCAGAGTCGAGAAGGAACAGGGACCAGCCAGTCAGTTAGTCCATAGTTAGCCCACCCTATTTAAGCTCGAGGAGAGCGACCTCCCTGGAAATGGGACGGCAGATGTGCTGGGCTTGGATGGGCTTTCTTGGCCTGATTCCTGAGATTAGCTATCTATTAAGTTATCTGCCCGTCTATCTATTCTATCCATCTATCTGGTCTCCCAGATAAGTAAATGCAAAAGGGACGAGACCAACGGAAACGAATCAGGGGAGAGAGGGGGGGAAAAGCAGAGAGAAATGATACCGCTGGGGGAAACAGGACGGATGGCTTTTTTCCCCTTTTTTGTTCCACCGTGCTATATATACACTACGCTATCCCACACCATACCACGCCGCATTACTCTTATTCCTGCGCTATGCATGCCTGTGCTACGCTATGGTATATACTATGCCACGAAACATGTATTCATGTCGATATACCACCTACCTACATAACCTAACCTAACCTAACCTAGTTAGGTATGTACAGTCGCATGCCAGAAGTCATGGAACGCGCTAGTGATTCCTAATTGAGGCACTACACAACCCCTTCATACCAATGCCCATAACTGACCCAATATTAATCCATTTAACTTCAACTTCAATATATGACTAGTCAGATCATGCCATTCATATCTAGGTTAGTATTTAGTAGATCCCCCCTAGCCTTCTTGCAAGCTTGACAGCAATCCTCCATAGTCTCTATAAGCTCCTAAATCGATTGTCACCATCTTTGGCAACAGTACACAGTGCGCTGGGGAGAGACAGGGCAAGTTGTTGCGGCAGCTCGCTGGAAATGTCAAAGGCCGAGAGAAAAGTGCTCTGTATAACAATGGATGCCAGGCTTGGGACGGCCGTCACCGTCCTTATACGTTCGACCTCCTGGAGGCCCGGGCAGACAGGTGTTCTTCAAGTCAGCCCCAGCGCTTGTTGGTCGTGCTGCCCGTCCGCCAACATCATGCAATCCGCTGTCACCATCTCCAATAGAGGCAAGGAAGAGTCATGGCATAAAGGACTTCGGCTTATGGGCGGGGGGCGGCGCGCTCAGCGGAGACTGGTGACTGCATTTGCTGGCTATCAATGTTCCAAAGCGTGTGGCAGTACATCTCTGCTGCAACCAATTTCTTGCAAAAAAAAGAAAAGAAAAAGAAAAAAGAAAACTGCTTAGACCACAATGCGAGATCTGTCGATTTAATAGCATGTCCTTGCATTCGAGCGCCCGTATCAGCGTCACAAAAGCAGGCAAAGTTTGACGTCGAAAACACCGTAATCAATCGCCAAATATTTAATTGCCTGGTAATCTCACGGCTGGGCGCTCCCAGAGACTTTACTCCGGTCAGAGAGCTCCTCGAAGCTTTCCGGGACGCCGTTAAAGATTTAGCGAGGTATACGAGCTAATTACTCTATACGTCTATAATCCGACCTCACCGCCGTAATCTTGTTGCCGCGCGCTCGAAGAACGCGAGATGCAAATGTGGACGCTAGATGCCGAAAATGTTTCTGCACTTATATAACCTGATATGCTCCCATATACGCCCGTGGTATTATTCCAATCCGTAACATAAATCATAACAATCGTTTCAATAATGCCATCTCTATTGTTAGGCCAGGACCAAAGCTACAGGCAATGACATCCTGTCTTCCTTCTTCCATTGACCGAAGCTTATCTAATACTGCAAGGACAGCGACACTGGATGTATTGCCTCGCGTCCTGTAAATCTCGTTGGTGGCTCTCAAGGCGTAGTCAGGCAGGCCCATGGACATTTGTACACCTTTGATGATGGACAGACCGCCTGGATGAAGTGCCCAGTCAAAGTCTGCTGGGGAAGCTGATGCCATTCCATGTGCCGTTTTCAAGCTCTGGAAAGGCTGTTGAACAGCAACCGCAGCAAGCTTGGGCACTTGCTTTGACAGTGAGAGGAGAAACCCATATGTAGTTACTTTGTAGGACATCTCGTCATGTGTTCCTGGCGTGATGCCTGTGCGCCAATCAACGACGGAGAACCTTCTTGGTATCGTCTCGTTCAAGCCTTTAGAGCTGCATAGAACGAGTGCGGATGCACCGTCACTAAACAGAGCTGGTCCAATTCCGACGTTCTGAGATATTGATGCCGCGTGCAACTCTGCACGAATCTGGATACTGCAGAGCTCACAAGCCACAATCAGGACCCTGGCTTCCTGGCCGCGAAATGCGGCCGCAGTTGCTAAGTTTGAGGCTACTCTAAGAGCTGCAAGCCCTCCTGCACAGCCAACGCCACTTAGAAGGACTCTCTCTGCAGTTGCTGGGATACCAAGTTTGCGCGCAACCAGCTGATCGTAGCCTGGACTACCAGCATTAGTAGCCGTCACTGCCACCATGTGTGTGATGGAGGCTGGGCTGATATTGCTGTCGTTCAGAGCTTTGAGAGCAGCTCTCTCTGCAAGCTGAGTTCCATAGTGACGAAAAGCTGCATCGACTTCTTCTGCTGTAGGTGGATCATCTCGATGCCATCGAGGGTCGTTCCAGAGGTCTACAATAGCTCGAGATTCTATGCCTGTTTGCTCGTTGATCTTCAATAAAGCTTTGAGCCTGGACATGCATTAGCTGGAAACTTTTTTTGGAGCAAGAGATTCACTAACCACGGAGCATCTTTAGAATAACACTTCAAGGCATAATTTCTCAGCTCATCCGGTCCGATTAGTTTGGACGGCCATTCTGTGCCGAGTCCGGTGATTATCAAGTCATTACTGGCCTCCTGCGGCGGACTTGAAGGATCTTTTGTAGGACTGGAAAATGCAGCACCCATCTTGATTTCTGGTAGGTAAGAAGCACGGCTCTGACCGGTAAGGTAGGTGCGTCAGATGTTTCGTTTCAACAGCAGTAACAGGAACTCAAAAGAGACGGTCTTAAAGCATAGGGATAGCGGTGGCATGAGGCTCAAGTCTAACTACCCACACCGACGGCAACGCCATTTATCCATAAAGCCGCGGAACCCCATGCGCAAGCGAGCTACATGAGATTGGGGGCGCAATCTGTACGATCCACCCAATTCTCGTAATCTTGCATCATCTGTTGGTCGATCTGGAGGGTAGCAAGGCTAGTTAGGAACAGGGCCAGGGGCCAAAGGACAAGGAAACGTCTTGCGCTGTCACTGCGCCCGCTTGTACCACCGAGGGGACCACAGCCCAAACATGCTCATTGCTCACTTGTCCGGCATGGTCAATCATTTCAATTACCAATAAGCACTAATCAAGGATAACTACAGCAATTGTGCTTAAAATAGAGCACCAAGACGAACCACATTCCCTTTCTTATACCCAATCCCGCTGATCCCGACATTAGCTTCCAAGTCTCTGATGTTGAGGGTAGTGGACTGATTCCGCGTGCCAAAGTCTGAAGGCCTGATCTGCATGTGGATGTTTCGTCCCGCAGTTCAGCCATCGCCATCCATCATCCTCGGATCTTACCTCACTGAGTTTCGTATCATCGCATTGTTGGTGAGAACTTTGATACTCCTTCAGAGTAATACCGCCGAAGGACTCACCAAGCAGACTATCCTTCGCAATGGGTTATACTCAGAGACAGTCGACAATCGTAGGAGTCCACTGGTCGCTCTTTGGGGTGGCTACGATAGTGGTGGCGGCCCGTCTCTTCGTGAGGACGAGGCTTCGGCCTGGATCGTTAGGATGGGACGACTGGTAAGACAACACAGCGGCTTCCGACGCAGAGTAATCAGGCTGACTTTCATAGGACTATGTTGCTTGCCTATGTAGGTAAAAGAGATGACAATGTGAGATTCAACTGTGTTAACAAGCTGTTAGGGGCTCACAATTGGGGCTGGTGTTGTTGAGACTCTTCTCGTCGAGGTAATTCCACTATCCAACCGTCTCGAGATCAGGGAAGCTGACGCATGGATTCAGGATGGTGTTGGCAAGTACGCAAAACACTCATGGTGAAATGCGTTCACCATTTGCTCACATCGTGACAGGCATATGGAATATGTCAACCCTGAAAATCTCCCCGAGGTCGCTAAGTTGACACTGATCAACTCGATCATCAACCTTCTGGGAACGATGATGGTGAAAGTATCAGTCTGTCTCTTCTTACTTCGCATGGTTCACCTCGCCAACCGCACCGTCAAATGGCTGGTCACGATCAACATGTTGGTCCTCGTTCCGGTCACCATCGCAATTATCATTGTCGATCTCGTTCAATGTATTCCACTCGAGGGCTACTGGAACAAAACCATTCCCGCAAGATGCATCAATGCGGACACAGTGAACATCCTACTTAAGACCGCTTCTGGTCAGTCTACCTCTGATTAACTCCATCGAACTATCTCTAACTCGTGCATCACAGCCGTTGGCGTCGTGACAGATTTCATGACAGCAGCAATCCCAATCGCAGTAGTCTGTCGCCTCAAAATGCCCCGCAACCAGAAATATGCGATCTTCGTGGTCCTCGCACTCGGTTTCCTGTATGGATCCCATCCTCCTCCCCCTCCAATCGCACTCCTATCTCCTCACACACTAACACCCTGAACAGCACAGCAGCAGCTTCCATAGCCAAAACCATAGTAATCCACTGGACACCAACAGACTACACATGGGACAACTCCCAAGTAGGCTACTGGGGCGCCCTCGAACACGAAGGCGGTATCATAGTCGCTTGTTTCCCCACCCTGAGACCGATACTCCAGTACTTCCAATCGCGCTTCGGCGCCGGTCCGAACTCAAACAATCGCGAGTTGAACCCTGCGACGTCGTGGACGTTACGCGGGACGACGAACAAGAAGAGGGCGAACAGTGAGGATGGGTTGCTTCATGATGAGGATGATACGCAGATTAGGAAGATGACTGAGGTGAAGGTTTCGCTTGAGACGAGGGAGGCTGCTTCTAGACGTGGAGACGTGCCGAATCTGCATTGGGATCCGAGTGGACGGAATAGGGAGGCTTCGAGTCAGTCGGCAGCGAGTTACGGGGGTGCGACGACGAGGGCCGAGGTGGAATGAAGTAACAATGGGAATGTGCATGAGCATGAGCATGTTGGGAGAGTTTGAATGTCAGCGTTGGTTTCATGATTGGGCAATTACGCGTCCTGATGATGTACTTTGAAATGGGGTATATAGCGGAACACGATGGCTAACATGTTGATATCCAGATACTCCCCGGTTCTGACACTGCTCAATGATGTTAGTATTAGTGAGATACCAAAGATCCCAGAACGTCATGCCACTCGATCAATTCCTATCCCGTACGACTCTACACAAACTAACTGTTAGCACTACTGCAACTTCGGCTCCCTCGCCTCGAAAATCAAGACCGAACCAACGACCTCAGCTTTCACATCACCAAAATTGTCCTTGAGCGCATTCACAAACACCTCCACTCCATCCTCGTAATTTGTGAGTCGTTTCTCCCAGTTCAGTATCCGCAGGAGAATGCGACCGGCGAAGCTGTGCCACGGGCCGCGACCTAGGATGGTGGCGCCGAAGACCACTCCTGAGGGCTTGATGGCGGTTCTGAGTTTTGAGAAGACTTGGACCTTCTGGGATGGAGGAACGGGGAGGGTGTGGAGGAGGTAAGTCAGGGAGATTGAGTCGTATTGGTCCGAAGACGTTGCGGCGGATGTGGATGGCGGCGGAGGGATTGGTTGGGCGGACAGGATGTCTTGTTGATGGGATTGGATTTTCAGATTTGGGTGGGATTTTTGGAGGCGGTTTCTGGTCACGGATAAAGGGGAGGGTTCAATGTCGAGGAGGGTGATTGTGCTTTTTGGTTGATAGGTGTTGTGGACGAGGTAGTAGCCAGTGCCTTTAGAGGAGGTCTGTTAGAACCATATTCCATTGCGGGCCCTTACAGATCAAACTCGGAAACGGATGTACCGCATCCAATATCACAGTGGTGGAGGCCTATATTGCGCTGGTGGAGGGGGATCAGGACGTCTTTGGCGGAACAGTGCCAGAAGTATGGGTTGCCAATGTTCATGAGCCACGCATCATAGAAGTAGAGTATGATCGAGGGGTATTTGGTTCCACAGAACGGCCACATCCTGGATTGATTGCGCGAATTGCTTTGTGCTGAGCCTTGCAGTGTTCCCTGTAGAGGATCACTTTGAATGAGCAGGCTTTACAGAGGCAGCAAGAGTGACGTTGTTAAGTTTCCGAGCCAATGCAGTAGTTATTGGAACATCACTCATACAACAGGGAAGCGACACGCGATTCCCCTGCTCGCGTACTCGCTCTGAATGTTGGAATGGGAAAATGGCGCTTTCACAGGATATTGGAAGTTGGCAGCCGAATATTACCACTATAGTTAACTTATCGGTATGCCAAGGATCTTATCAACCTAGTCAGCACACGCCGATCCGGTCAGAATCCCTGCAATAAAGGAATCATACTGCCTATTCCCATAGTCGCCTATTTTCCTTTGTCATGACTTTTGACATATCAGATCTTTCGGGTTTCCATTTCCATATCCGGAAGGTCATAGGCCCTAATTCGTGAGATAAACAGTCAATTCGCTAGGTAGATTCGAATAATCAGGGATTACTAGGTTCGCTCAGCCCGACAGAAGTTTACCTTGCAGCCGGGGCCAATGTAGGAGGACGTTAGTACACGTTACACACCTTTTGGGGGCCAAATCGTTCTTGACGTGACCAACCGGAGAGTTGGCGAGGCCACCCACCACTTGGCACCCCACGGACAAGCCTCGGTGCGACAACGCGGGCATGCGTTACGATTCGACATGCACATGGACATTTGTGCCACATGTTGACAGGGACGATTATGTTGCTTCGAGAATACCCTGGAGCCAGCAAGTAAGTGAAATTACCAGCATCTTGACCTCGCAATAAACGATCGACACGGAAACAACGCCATGGCGGACAAAGCACACCTAGAGCAGCTGGCTGCCGACATCCAGCAGGCTGTTGCTACTTACGACCCTCATGACAGAGTCGCATGGATCCGGATTCAAGATGCTATGGAGAAGTTGCGTCGAGCCACTGAACCTCCTCAGGTGTTCATCATGAAGCAACGATTTCATGTACGTTCGAGCCTGGGCACACGTATCACGCGGGGATGCCTTCAACCATCCGAAGGCAAGTCGGACTGACAAGCGGGCGGGTTCAAAGACAGTCCAAAACGTTTGCATCGTTGCGGCCATCGAAATGGGCCTCCTCCAGCTGCTGGCCGCAAACCAAGGCAAGAGCCTGACTGCTTCGGACTTGGCCGAGGCCTCGGGATACGATGAGCTCTTCATAGGTGAGTGACGGGCATCGCAGTCCGATCGATGAGAGTATACCCGGTACTAATGCCTATTTCCAAAGCTCGTGTGATGCGAATGATGACCGCGATTGGCTTCGCCGACGAGACGGGATACCAAACCTACACAGCAAACGCTAACACGATCTGCCAAAGCGACCCAGGCTCGATAGGAGGTCTGATTCTCTCGTAAGTTGGCGCCTGCATCTGGCCCACCACTGACGATACGACAACTCTATGCTGATGCCGGGTCTCATCTTACGCAGCAATGAGATGATATACCCACTAGCAAGCAAAATGCGACAGTACCTCCGACAAAAGAAACCCTGCAGCATTAGCGAGACCCTCCCGGCATACGACTTCGCCATGGGAGAGACCGTCTGGGAAACTTTCAAGAAGGATGCCGAATGGAAAAAGGGTTTCGACGATAACATGACAGCTCGCAACAAAATGCTATCTATTCCCTGGCATTTGAAGTATCCGGTCAAAGAGAGACTCGCTTCTCGGCAGGTCGATGTCACATTGTCGTCGGCAAAGCCCGTTATGGTCGATATCGGTGGCAATCAGGGTGTCGATCTTCAGCGTTTTGTTGACAGCTTTCCGGACTTGGACTGTGAACTGATCCTGCAGGATCTACCGGAGACTCTGAAGGGGATCCCAGGGCCACTGGATCCGAAGATCAAACCTACAGTGTACGATTTCTTTACTGAGCAGCCTGTGAAGGGTGAGTCCAGCAAAGCATATTCCAGATCGCCGTTTTTCTTGCATGATCTTATATTTCGACACGGTACAAATATCTTGATGAATGAGGCTGACATATATGGTTCAGGAGCCGATATATACTACCTCAAATCCGTCCTCCATGACTGGGACGATATCGCCGCACAAAAGATCCTTTCAAATACCGCCAAAGCAATGGCGCCTCACTCTCGCCTCCTGATCAACGAGATGGTACTAGCAGACACGGATGAGACTCTAGTGAGGGCGGACATGGATATGCTGATGCTGTTCTTGTCTAACGGCATGGAGCGGACGAAGACGCAGTGGAAGGAGTTGTTGGCGAAGGTGGAGCCGCCTTTGAAGCTCGTGGAGGTTTGGTCTGTGCCGGGGGATCAGCAGAGTGTTATCGAGGCTTGTCTTGCGGACTAGATGATCAGTTTATGGCATTGTCGTACGACTTGTAATTGATATGACGCTTGTTAACAGAGTACATCACAGCTTCGCATACCCAACAGCCGGCCCCTTCCAAACATACTTTGCAAGTTCATCCCTCGCCGCCCTCATCCTCCTCAACACCTCATCATCAGGAATATCCAACAGCCCCTCAAAGTCCCGCTTAACCATTTCCAACTTCCCCAACCTGACAAACCAAGCCTCTGACTTTCTTTCTTTGGCGTCATCAGCGGCACCAAGCTCCTTACAAGCCTCCCCCCAAAGCTTCACAGAGTGCCGACTCTGAGGTAAGAAAGGCATGACCACATTCCAAACGTGCGGCATGAACTCATACTCCACGAACGTCACCGGAACACCAGACGCCCTGATATTCTTAACCAGGAACTTGATCCCATCGGAATACGTCTCCTCGCCGCACGCAATCCACATAGGTGGCATACCCTCCCAATCCGTCCACGTCGAAGGGTCAATCAACGGGTGACACAGCGCAGAATTATCACAGTGCAAGTCCCCTCTCGGTGGATCAGAAGGCCAGATAGAGTCCGCTGGGAACTTAGCCTGAAGCCACGGCGCGCCCTCAGATAACCAGTCGAATGGTTCGAATTTCTTAACGGATGGTAATGATAATGCGAGGTCGGCGCCGGGACTTACAAATGCGCAACCCCCGGGCATCTCGATGGGGATGTCTCGGCCGTGGAAACGGATTGTTGGGTTTGCGATTCCGGATTTGTGGGCGGAGCGGAGGAGGGATTGGAGGAATTGGAGGAGACCTAGGTGGAGGATTGCGCCGCCGGATTCGCCGACTAGAATTAGTTTCTTTGGATCGATGGGGTCGTGGAGGGAGCCGGGAGGCGGGGAGAGGAGGTAGAAGTAGGCGATTAGAACGTCGAGCAGGAGAGTTGGGAGGGTATATTGCGGGACGAGGCGGTATTGAAATGTGAATGCGCGGGAACCGCTGTAGTCGCAGAGTTGTTTGATAAGTGGTCGGGCGCCGGGAGGGCCGGCACGGCTGTTTGGATGATGGTTAGGTGATGGTGCCTTGGAGATGGACTGGTGTGTCAACTTACAACCACGCGCCTCCGGATAGGTAGAAGAGAGTGATATCGTTTTGTCGGTTCTGCTGAATGCCGTTGAACTTTTCCTGCTCGCCCACGTCTGGCTGTGGAGCTTTTGGATCTTTCACATCTTTCCTCACTCCTATCCATTCACCATCGTAGCTGGCACAAGGCGCTGGAGGGTCGAGCTTCTCCACACCCTCACTCTTGGATTTGAAAACGTCCCATAGCTTGGAACGTAGAGCTTCTCCCTCCTCGTCATTCGGACGTGGCATTTTTACCTTGCTGACCAAGATGGATCCCTTCAAAGGTCGTTCACGGAAAGACTGGGCCTGCATTCTCGATATCGGGATCCATGGAGCACTCTTGAATGCCTCTCGGAAGCCTAGAACGGCCTTCTTCTGGCCTTCTGCGGTGTCCATTTTCTGATAAATTGATGATCGGAGCTATTCAGCTCTTTGAAATGGACACACGCACTCACAACTGGTATTAGACTGTTGGAGTGTGCTTATCACGGTCTGCTGAAGAGGATGGGATATGAGTGAATGGTCACGGTCGATTGATTGATAGGATCCAGTACAAAGAACTCTCTGAGATGGAGGTGGGGCGCGGAGTGGAGCGCGGAGTGGATAACTGCGGAGCGCCAGGCCTCGCGTCACATGAGTGCCCCTTGCGGCCGGCCCGTGACAGTGCTGATCGCTCGGACGACCATGCGAGCTTCACTACGACACTGATTGACAGCAGCCGACACCAATTGCGGCACACATCCTTTGGGCATGGTCCTCAACTTTCCTTTCAGTACCTACTCCGTTCAGATATACGGCACTTGAACAAGAAGAGAAATGCGGAACAATCATCTTTATATAGAGTTTTGCCAGACACCACACGCGTACCAACGTCTCAGGACGGTCCTCCCCCAGCACCTTCTCGCTCCCTGCCAGCGCTCGTCGATCCATCACGTCCGCTTCTCCGGACCCGCGTTGATTCCCAGACTTTGGATGATTGCAGTGGCTTGGAAAGCGCGTTCAAGAACGTTCCCGGATGCGGAGGATGGAGCAATTGTTCGAGGGATACAGCTCGAATCCAGTTCGGCTTTTCGATTCTTGAGCGCACTTCTCTAGGTCAGCATCGATTCCGCAGCATAATGACAATAACTTGCATGATCCCTCCCAAAACTTAGTGCTCAAGCCCAGGTCTCCATTACAGTATTGATATGTAGTTGTAACACTGTCGAGGTTCATGACGCTAAACTCAAAAGCCTTGCGTCAGCCAGATAACTAAGTTATCAATGAGACGGTTAGCGGGGCGCTGGAAACGGCTGCCTGCCAACCCACTGCTCACCGCCTGCTGGAACAGTCGCCAGCCTGCTCAGATCAGGTTTAGCACATCCATATTGAGACTAGTATGTCTTGTTCTGGAATAGCGTTCCCGCTTGCTGCTCTGGCTGGTCCGCAATGGCTATATAAACCCAGTGTGCAACCTTGAATAATGTGCACGACTTCATATTCTTTTCTCCCACGGCCTCCCTCATTTTCCCTTTGCTGGTCAATGCTACTGAAGGGGGCGCAACTGAAAACATGACACGCTGGTGTCTTCGCTCCCCTGCTCTTGCCCCACCCCTAATGCCTGTGATGTTACATTGGATTGCAGCCATGGTCAGTCTCACTTGTTGTCCAGTGAATGCCTGCAGGCCATTGTCGCGGCGATGGATCTCTTTTCCAGCGATTCCTTGGAAATTCCAGATATTATTTTCCTTTTGGTGTCAGTTAAACAACTCTAGTAAAGAGAGTAAAGAGATCTGATATGAGGGATTTAAGCCTTGCTTCAAGTAAAACTAAAGCAAATCCTTCATGTAGGAGCGCTGTGTCTATAAAAGTAGATAGTCAAGGTACAGAGTGTGGTAGTCCTGATTTGCGGAGCGAAGCGTAGCAATATATAGTGTCAGTTCGTCCACTTCAAAAGTCGCTCTAATTGGATCTGATTGGTTGTTCAATTTCACAGTAATGTGACTTAAAAGCTAGACTCAATACAGCAGGCGGTAATCTATGGCAGACCTGTTTGTCATGTTTGTTTCTCACCACCTTCCTAATTCAGAATCTCTGCTGCTCTGCCCCTCCTTCACCACCTGCTTTCTTCTGACATCACTGTCTATGTGATATATATTCTATATCATCATCTCTTCACTTTGTCAGGTAAGTCATCAACTCTCTGAGTTCAGGTCCTGACTTTCTTCACCCTTAATCCTACTACTATTTGAATCCTACTAGGTGACATGGTCAACCTACTGCCTGCCTAGGCCTGCAATAGGGTGCGCGAAAACACATGTGTTTGAATGCGCCCAAAGCCCCTACTGACCTGCCTGCCTGCCTGACTAGGCTGACCTGGCATAGGATTCCACTAGGTGATGTGGTCTGCAAACCTGAATTCTAGGCTCCGCAATGACTTTGGCCGCTTTAACCCCGGCCAACCAGTATTGTGACGGCGCTCAGTCATAGTATTATTAGCTAAAACTATGGTAGCTTGTCATACAGAATCGAAAGCATGAGGGGAAAGAAAGGAAAGAAATTGCAGGGCTTCGTGTAGCGTGATGTATGTAGGCGAGTAGGACCGCCCAGCACCGCCTACCTTACCACCTAGGTGGTCTGCCGCGCCGTCACAACAGGCAGATAATGACTTACAAAGGTTTCACAAGCACCCCTGATGAGATGGCAAGGCTGAGCTTGAGGCGGTGGCTGTGTTAGCTGCACAGGAGGGCTGATTGTCCTGCATTTCACTAAAGGATCACAGGCTCTGAGCAGCTCCGCCTTGGGCGATCCTACCCTATCACTCGAACGGCAAGTGATCAGCTCACTCTGCTTCAAGGCTTACGCTTTAGCTTTCTCACTTTATCCGAGCAACACAGGAAGAGAGCCACGTTGCTAGTTGTCACAGGCCCCCTCGTCCAGCTTGCGCCCAATACCTAAAGACGAGGCTGAGCGCAATAAAATGGTTCCCTATATATGCCACTTCCCCCCACAAGGTAGATTTACCGAAATTACCAATGCTCTGATCTAGTCGAACATGCTGTAAAGATGGATCCCTTCTCCCTCTCAGTGGGCATCGCGGGTCTGGCGGGCTTAGTTGCAACGACAGTTTCAGCGGTAAAGAATTATTTGGCCGGAGCGAAAAATGCAAAGACATCGATAGCAGCGCTGATCACCGAGCTTGAAATGTTGCAATCCACCCTTTCGAGTCTCGATCAGTTTATCAACCACAGCTCCACAACAGGCGTGGTCTTCCAGGAAAACTCAGTGCTTCGATCATGCATGTTGTCTTGTGAGACTAGGTTGAAGACATTGTCTATGAAGCTGGCCAGAGTGGGTGAGAGCCGGACTCGTCAATATCTATGGCCCCTCAATGAGAAAGAACATCAAAATACAATGCAAGAGCTTCGAGCGTTCGGGCAATGCATTCAATTTTCATTATCAGTCGACGGACGCTCCCTTCTCTCACGTACTTCACACGACGTTCTGCAGATTTTGGAGCGGCAGCTGGAGAGTTTTAGAGCATTGCAAAACCTAGAAGATCAGACGGTGCAACTTCAGGAAGCCGTCAAGGATCAAGCACGCATCATTCTAGATGACCGCAACGCAAAACGGCGAGAAGAAATTCTCAACTGGCTCTCAAACCGAGGTCATGACCAGAAGCACCATGCTGTCCGCTCAGCTCGAATCGAGGGCACAGGTATCTGGCTGCTAGAGCGACCGGAGTATGTGCGATGGAGAGACGACATTGCTGCAACCAACGTCCTTTGGTGCCATGGAATTCAAGGTTCTGGCAAGACAGTTCTAACGTACGTGGTGCTGCTTTTTTATTGTCATGCAAGAGCTGACATCGCCAAGGTCAATAATTATTGATGACCTGAAGAACTCACGGGCCGGTCCTGAGTCTCCGGTTGCCTTCTTCTACTTTGATTACCAGGAGCAACACCGTCAGACGATCAGTGATACACTGCTAAGCATTCTCAGACAAATCACGGAAGCACTGCCAGAACTTCCCAAATGCGTTACAGATGCATATGACAAGTTCAGTGGCTCTGGATCTTCACTGCCGCTACATGAGCTTGAGAAAATCATCTTTGATATCACTGGAAGCATTCCACGCACCTACATTATTATCGATGCTCTGGACGAGTACGGCGAGTCGAGGCACCGAAAAGCCTTTCTTGGTTTCTTAGATCGGGTAAGGCAGATTCAGGGAGTGCATATCTGCGTTACCAGTCGTCCACACCTCCGGGATATCCATGCAGCTTTCCACGCATATGCGCAGATTGAAGTTGGAGCTCACGAATCTGATCTTAAAAGATACATGTATCATGAACTGAAGTATGCTGACGTTGATGATATTGTGGACGAAACATTCGCCGCCAGGATAGTCGAGACAGTCGTCAACAAGGCACAAGGAATGTGAGTAAAACCCTTTTGCTTGACATCCAATGTTTAGTTAGTTATAGAAACGAAGCCAACCATTGCAGGTTTCTTCTCCCCATTCTCCTTCTTCGCTCTGTGCTCAACCAGCCCACTACCGGTGACATGGAAGACGCACTTGTTTCTTTGCCACAAAACCTTTCTGGTGCTTTCGAAGAGACCATCACCCGCATCCAGCGACTTCCAGAAGCTCGCAAGGGGCTTGGTATGAGTGCTCTCATGTGGATATGCCACGCAAAGCGTGCCCTAACGGTGTCTGAATTGAGCGACGCCTTGGCCGTCAAACTTGACCGAGCGGCGATGAGTCCAAAACATCGTCCTTCACACAAGGTCATCGTGGAATGCTGCCAAGGTCTTGTAACCATTGATCCGGCCACCACGAGCGTTCGCCTTGTCCATTATGCAATTCAAGAGTACTTGGCGGAACATAGCGGAGAGCTGTTTCATCATGCAGATGCTCGCCTGGCGGCAGCTTGTCTAACGTATCTGCTTTGCGAGCCCTTCACGAAGGGTCCACGCCGGGACAAAGATGCGATCAACTCGCTTATCGAAAACAATCCTCTTGTCTCGTACGCGGCGGAATACTGGGGTGTCCACGCACAGAAGTCAGAGACAGACTCTGCTATCCAGCAACTCACAGTCACATTTCTTTCTCATCATAGAGCATTAGCATGCTGGAACCAAATCTTGCGATTTCAAAAGAACTACAAAGAAATATACTGGACGCCGGAGGAATGCTATAGCACGACTGCCCTTCATGTCGCCTGCCATTTCGGTCTTGGAAGCATTCTGTACCAGTTGCTTGATCGGGGATTTCTCTCGGTAGATGCCGCCACAAAGATGGGCACGACCCCAATCATCAAGGCAGCTTCCCGCGGACATGTCTCGATCGTGAGGCACCTCTTGCAGAGAGGTGCGAACCCATACCTGCCAAACTGGTACGGCGATGCTCTTCATTGCGCTGCTGAAGCGGGGCACTCGGCCACCATACGTGAACTGGTCCACTACGGCATGGATCCAAACGGCAGCGGGTACCACCATCGCATTCCTATCCATTGCACAGTTGACAGAGACAAGGCGGCAGCGTTCAAGACATTAGTGTCCCTTGGAGCGGACCTTGATGCCTTCGATAAAAATGGGTTGTCAATCATTCACCTAGCTGCTCTATATAACGCAGTGAACATCATTGACATGATCGTGCAACGACACCTGGTTGATCTTGAAACCAAGACCGAAGACGGCTTCACTGCAATGCACTTTGCTGTAGTTGGAAATAACACGACCATTCTTCAGCGACTTGTCGAAGCTGGAGCGGACATCAATGCTCGAAATGATATGGATAAGACGCCATTGGACTATGCCATTCAGCATGGCTATGAAGATGCTACCAGTCTGCTCTTGAAGTATGGTGCTTGTGCTGCAAGACAGACAGGTGAAGTCAGTACTACTAACTTACCATTGAGAACATGTGATGTACATCAGTTGCATGCGTGTCAGAGTTTCAAGCGGCGGACGAAGAAGGAGCCTAGGTTGAAGCCGGCGCAGTCTTGCGGGACGACTAGGTTGATTGAGGAGGGGTCCTCGTCGCCGTTGACTGCGCGGGAGGGGGTTCCTGGAATGGCGGGCAGCGGAGCGCGGGCGAAGGTACCCGCGGACAGGCCCGACGAAGTGCCCTCGATCTCACGCGCAGGCGACGACTGTTGCAGGCGGAGGGTTGGGAGATTGACCGAGGAGCGCCGTCGCCGGTGCGAGCCCGTCGAGGGATCGGGAGCCGATGAGGAATCCAGCGTGGTGGTGTCGGAGAGGAGGAGGAGGAGGATCGAGGGAAGAAGAGGACACAAAAGTGTCAGACGGGTACAAGGTCTTGGCCGAGACGAGAGCCAAAGCGGAAGAATGTGACGGTTGCACCCGCTTTTGAGAGACAAATTGCCCCCTCCCGACCGCAATTCACAATCTCTTTATGTGTCGGAATCGAATGACAGACGTTGCAGGTCCGGAGAGCTTCTTGACGGTGGAGGTGAACGGCGGAGGAAATGCTGCCAGGCTGGACAGGAGGTCAGGGCCTCGACGCGGTCAGGGCACACGGGCGGAAGAGGGTCTCTGGACAGAGAAAAAGATGGATCGCGATGCAGATCAAGATGGGGAGAGAGATGGTCCAAGAGACATTCCGCATGATGCATCAGATGCCTTTTGTTCTCTAGTTCCACACGGCAGATATTGCATTTGATTGTCCTGCCTTCTGGCCAACGAGGCCTCACATGTGTTTGCCGAACATGTCTACTTAGGGACCCCGGCGTACTGTATTTCCTGGTTCGCTTCTCCATCGGCAGTCCAGGGTTCGCAACACAGAGGAAGCAGATCATCGGTCGTTGGCCTGGTGAGCTTATCTGAACCGATGCGATAGCCTGGTGGAGAGTGACCACATCCGCATCCTCCTGGGAGCACTCTTGCCTTTTTGCATGGGTGGATGAACAGCATCGGTGGTGGGACGCTTCCGAGACTGGATGGGCCGTAACGGCGCGCCCTCTTCCACATCACAAAACGCAATCACCGCATTGATCGCTGCAATCGGGCGGCTATATTCAGCTTCGATCGTGGCGCCCGGCATGGTCAGAATGGTGTCGATCAGCATCATATGCTGCGGTGTCATATACCCCGTTTGCTGCAAAGCCCCGATCACCTCCTCATCCACCACCTTTCCAGCGAGCTGCCGTTCGCTGTCGATCACCGGCTGCTCATTCTTATACCGCTCCAGATTCTCCCGCACTTGGCGGTTGCGTTGCCGCTGCTTCTCGTTTCGCAGTTCACGGAGGGCACGCCGATATTTCTGGTCCGCGCGTTCGTACTTTTTTTTGCTTCCCAAAGCACAGATTTCGAGCTTGCTTCCGTTTCTGAACCAGTTCCTGCAAGGCACACACGCGAGGGAGCTTGTTGATGGCATTGGAGTCTTCTGTGGCCAACTTATATGGACGCCGGGGATCAATTGACCGACTCATCGAACATGCAAAACGCATCAATCGCTTTTCTTGTGGAAGCCCACGGACAATTCCTGTGCATTGACGTGGATACCTACGCTATAGTGCCGAACGAAAGTGTTGATGTTGGCATGTTGCAGCATCACATTTTGAAGCTCGTTCGTCACGTCCGCTGCCCGATCAGACCCCCGTTAAAAAGACTGACACTAGTGAAAATGAATTCGGGGGGAGGGGGAACAGGGAAAGAGGGGATTGCTTACGGCTGTCATTGAATGCCTTAGCCGCTCCGTATCGAAGGCCGTACGGCTTGGTGACTTGTTCAAAGCCGGTGATCTCACCTCCCCGTTTCATCCGGTATCGCAGAGTTGCCGAAGACAGTTGTTGGTCCAGAGCGATTCGAACCCCATCCGCTTCCCGAATCGCCTGGCAGAACACGAATTGATCTAAGATCTCATCCTTTAACTTCAATTCCTGCTGGTTGAGCCCATTCAGAATGCCAAGATTGTACAGATTTTCTGGGCAGTTCACTGTTGGGCCATCCTGGGATATATTCTTAAAGGCTCCAATCCGGAATAGCATGCCTAGAAGGAAGACATGAGGGCTGAGGGCTAAAGTTGGATCATAGATAATCTCAGGAATGGGAAATGTATTCCTATTTAGTATGATTGGCCTCGTTTTCGCACAGGAGACATCTTCTCCTGCCTCTTTCCTAATACTGATAGCAGGCACAGGAAGTAGAGAGGGAAGCGAAAGAAAGAGAGGAAGAGGAGGGGAAACGTACGGCTCCTTCTTACCCAGAAATGTTTTAGTAAACTCCGGCGTCAGGTAAATGAACAGTCGAGGGCGCCCTCCATCTGGATCACGGATCAGGTTCAATTGGAGGTGTCGATAGCGAAGGTCTAGAAGTGACTGGGGACGACTACCAGTGATAGAGGCCAGCTGGCAAAAGAGAAGCAGCTCGATCCGGGGCCAGCCACATGTAAATGTCAGTGGTCGTCAGGAGGACCCGGGCAAACTCGGCCACGTCTTCAATGTACATCGTCGCTTTCGGTCGGCGCCCGAAGCAGAGATTCTTTTCTTTGGCAACGATCGATAGCACCTAGAGATCATCAGCCATGGAGTCCCAAGTTGTAGGTGAAACAGGTCTGCTGGTCACATCTTCTATCTTGATAATGGTCTCCTTTGTAAGCCCGTGGCCCACTTCTCGTTTGTAGACCAGATGCCAACACTTCCAGAATGTCTCCAATGAGCTCTTATACCTGATTCCAGGAGTATGGCGTCCATTTTTTCCCCCGCCGTTGATCGCAACGCCAGCTGAAAAAGGCTTTTAGATACCGGACTGTCTCCTCCGTATCAGAGAGCCAGAGGAAGCGCTCAACTGGATTAAGGCGTCCGCCCCGGCAAAATCTGCCAGACATACCATCTGTTAGCCCCATGGCGTATGACACGGGGAGTGGGTTTCTGTCTGGTCCCAACAGTCCCTGGTCTCGTCCAGCTTCTCCTGAGTCTTGGGACTGTACCGCTCTTGTCGGAGCTGGGAGACATCAAGACATTCAGCCTCTGCCAGGTAGTATTCCGGCGGGCGTTGTTCTTCGTCGTTGCAGAGCGAGTCATCATCGGAATCATCATCAAAGTCGTCACCGTCCGGCTCCGACTCACTGTCAGAGGAGTCATCGGATTGATCGAGCTGGGAACGGTGATGCATGGTGAGAGGGAGTTTCGGAGAGAGGAGCACAGCAAGGGAGAGTGAGGACCAGGTAGGATACAACAGAATGGAAAAGGGAGACCTCAGGGTCCGCAAATCGGCTAGAATGATTGAGATGGGTGCAGGTGATGTATGATAGTCGTTCTGAAGTGAGGGGAGATGAGTTGGAGGATACCATGGTCATCACAGAATTTATAGAATCGCATCGAACGGGGGCAGTCGAGGAGGGGAGCTCAAAACGGCTCCCCTCCTCAGAGGAGTGATGAGATGGTTGAGTGAGGAACGAGCCCTGCGGCAGCATCATGAGTCGTAACCAGGAACGAGCCGTCAGGTACAGAACACGGCGTGGCCAACGTGGAGTTAAGGATGGTCGGCCGTGGGCTTTGTTGCACGTGATAGCAAGACCGAGACGGTTAGCAGGATGCTCAAAACAGCGTCAGGTGTAGCCGTTTTGGGCAGCCGGCTAACCGTCTCATTGTTAATAGCAGTTATTTTTGTGCATGAGAAAAGAAGAAACCTGGGTGGGAAGGGTAATGAATGCTGAGCATGCTAACACCTGTCAAGAATCCCGACAAGAAGGCGGCTTAAGGTCCACTACCATCCTGCTCACACTCTGGATAGTTGCTTCTGTGATACGTACATAATCCCCCGTCCATAAGTCTGGAACGCATGCCCGGATCTGAAGTGATAAATGTCTCGGACGAATCCACCTAGATAAACAGTGAGGCCCTAATAAACAGCTAGGTGCAATCGACCGAGACGTCGGATCAGTATGGACGGGGGGATCTTTGTGTCGATTTCAGGATTTGCAATTGATGGATCAGAATAAATACCGTTTGATCACAGAAGGATGGCATGACATCTCCGGTTAGCAGTCACTGTTACACTATATATCTTGGTTGGCATGGTTTTTTTTTCTCTCTTGATGACAGGAAGAAGGAACAGACAGAGACTAATATATATATATATATATACAATCTGCCTGCCTAGGCTGTGCAGGGGACTTTTTGATATCCGAGAATACGAATGAGGCATATGAATAAACCTTTAGACGATCACATGAGAGTCGATGTGGTTCTTTTGGAAACAATGCGCTACGATTTCGATACCAAATGTTTCCTGCGCTGTGTGGGAGGCCGGGACTCCTGTCTTGTCAGGGCCTACAATGTTACTTAGATCTGGCATCAGTATTATTATTAGAGGACAAGGTTACGGATGACCACCTCCCCATTCGGATCTAAAGGACTGGCCCAGGCCTAATAATGCTTACAAAGCTTCTTCGGACTACAGATAATAACCTTATTGGCTGCAACTCAATTGGCAATCTCTACTTTTCCGCCAATCCCCATTCACTTGGATCATGAGGTGTGTTTTTGATACCTTACCCCATGAGGAGAGGTGTAAACGACATTCGTCACTGGATTTGTTCCTCAAATTGACCTTCACTCCGCTTTCTGGACATGGAAACGCGGCTGCGATGCTTGCAGGATGACGAGCTCACACAATAATTCTCGAGCATGCTCAAGGTCTCTCCTCGAGAAGAAACCTGGAGAGTGCTCATTTTGCATATGATTCTCCAGAATCACAACCGTTATGTGATTTTTTCTAAAAAGTAAGCACATTGATTAACATTGATTAATTACCGGGGATTAAGGTCAAGAACGTTGCGTTGTCGACATGGATGGTGGTGAGATATGCCGAACGCATCATTCTGCCATTACGCTTTCCAGCGCCGAGATACTGACATCTCAACGGAACATCAAGCCCGCGGACATTTTATTCCAGGTAGCAGTCAACTGGGATTCGGATCTGTCGATGATGCCATTCTGCTGTCTGTTAGAGCAGGCCATTTGCCTCCCATTTTGCGTCGAGGTGGCGTTGGAAATCAACAACATACGTCATATCTGAAGACGATCAAAAGCTTCGGCATTGCCCATTAATGCTATTCAATCCCGCTGTTGCACACCACGACACGTCGCATCGTATCCCTTTCTGTAGAATTTCAGTTGCCTCTTTTTCTTATCCACCAAGATGGTATTCACCAAGCAATTGACGACTGTCCTGCTCGCCAGCCTCGGCGTCGGGCTCGTCATCGGCTCGCCCCTGACAAAGCGTGACCCCCCAACGGTCCTTTCAGATCTCGGTCTCCTCGGCACTGACTTTCAGACTCTCGGCTCCCTCGTCCGGAGCTTCGATGGAAACATCGCCAACTCCATCCCCGTCTCCGACGCCGAAAGCGCCGTTGAGGACGGCCTGGTCCGAGCGATCAGCGACACGGACGCCTCAGACGCGTTCAGCGACGGTGACAGCGCGGATGTGACCAGCGCGCTGAACGATCTCCAGCCGAACATTACATCGGCCGTTGATGATATTGTTTCGAAGGCGAGTACTCATGACCTTAAATTGCTGCGTCAATAATAATAATACTTCGTGGAATACATATGTTATATTGTTAGTGCTGACGGCATATATAGAGACCCGATTTTGACTCTGCCGGCCTCACCGGCACTATCCTGTCGAACCTGCAGTCGCTCCGGAATCTGACTGCTCAGCTGTCCGGCTCGCTCCAGGGGAAGCTCACTCCGACGGATGCTGCGAACGTCTCATCAGGCTTGGGTGATGTTGACACTGCGCACGCGAGTGCCATTTCGGCTTTTTCTTAGATGGATGCTTTTGAGCTTTTGAGAAGGACATGAGAAAGATGCAGCCTGGAAGTTGATCCCTGGTCATATAAAAATAAGCTTGGAATTGACTTGATATTGGAACGAATAGTATGCTAGGTGCCTAGGTATATAGGATAAGTAGGAACCTAGGTAAACATGATTCGGTTAAGGCATGAATAGAAGCAACGGGCTTTATTCTCTATCTCCCGCCCAAGAGAGTTCTGGACGACCGGTTGAGGATTGACAGCTGTAGACAAGACATAGATAATGACTGCTCGACTACAAAGGTGAAGTTATGATGGTCTTGTTTTATTGTCTCTAGCGCCATAATAGAGAGCTGCTCCACTCTGTGCGGTGTACTTGAGACAAGCTTATCATTGGCCGCTGACCACTTGTCGATACTATCAGACCTAATTATAAGTGGCCACATTGAGGGTAGATAAGGAAAAGGTTGCTTTGCTAGGTAGGTCTCTGTATGCCAAGTGATCTTGGAGAATAAAAAGAGCTTGTGGCTTGGAGTAATGCGTAAATAGCTCCAATATGGATTTAACGTTATTTAAAACATGTCATTCTAGCGTCGAATTGCTTCCAGTTATCTGGGATTCTCACTTGACGTTGTATGGAACGCAGAGGGTGTTACCCAAAAAGGAAGGTAAATCCTCCAGCCACAAGAGCCCTAACTTAAACAAGACGTTGGCTCCAGGCTTAGCTGATATTTAGAGCGTCGTTTATCTTCACCTGCACATCACTACTTATCGCTGTGTCCATCGCGTCGTCATGGCCGATATCAACGTCTCAATTCCTTGCTATCTCATTGGTTGTCCTGATAAGACCTCGAGTAAACATGCATCGGAAGTTCTCGTCAGTCAATGCCAGTCGTCCAGGCCCTCAATGTCTCTGGCTCGAATAGTATATATAAAGCCGTCCATTGCTCATCCATGTAGCGGCCGCTTCGATAACCACGTGGCTTTACAGCCCGGGAATACAGATATTTCGTGTTGAGCATGTCGGGGGACGAACTCCACGTCCTGCCCGCCGGGGCTGGATACGGCATCGTCATCGGCATCGGAGGAGTCTTCGCCCTGTTCATGCTGGGACTCACCTGGCTGCAGAACCGCTATACGGCCTTCTCGACGGCGCAGGCCGAGGAGTTCAGCACGGCATCCCGATCGGTCAAACCCGGTCTGATCTCCGCGGGTATTGTTTCCTCGTGGACATGGTCTGCTACCCTCCTGACGAGCTCGACGTTCGCCTATGAGTATGGCGTCTGCGGGCCCATGTGGTATGGTGCCATGGGGACGCTCCAGATCCTCCTCTTCGCCCTCATCGCGATCAATATCAAGGCCAATGCCTCTGGCGCGCACACGTTTCCTGAGATCGTCCTCGCCCGGCACGGGAAGTCGGCCCAGATCACATATCTCTTCAACGGATTCGCAACAAACATGTTGGTCGGTGCATGTCTTGTCCTTGGTGGCGCGCAGGTCGTCGAGGCCCTGTCCGGGATGAATGTCTATGCCGCCAACTTCCTGATCCCAATTGTTGTTGGGGCCTATGTCATCGCGGGCGGCTTGCGCTCCACCTTCATCGCCGATTATGTTCACACGGTGATATTGTTTGTTGTGATCCTGGTCTTTGGGTTTCTCATTCATGCGACGAGCGATCTCGCTGGAAGCCCTTCCAAGCTCTATGACTTGCTCCTCGAATCGTCTAAGAATATGCCAATTGACCGGAACACTGACGGCTCGTACCTGGCTTTCCGGTCCGTCGATGGGCTGATCTTTGCGATTGATATCCTCATTTCCGGGTTCAGCACCGTCTGGCTTGATCAAGCGTACTGGCAGCGTGCAATCGCCTCGAGACCAGAGACCTCTGTGAAGGCTTATATCCTGGGCGGTCTCGCCTGGTACGGTATGTGACTACCTGCCACAAATGCTGTTTCCTATTCTTGCTAATAATTTGTAGGAATTCCGTTTGGATTTGCTACAGCCATGGGCTTAGGCTGCGCTGCATTGACTTCAAATCCTCGCTTTCCTACCTATCCCGACCCGCTCTCCCCTGAACAGGTCAGCGCGGGTCTATCAGCGCCTGCGACAGCTATCACACTTCTGGGTAAAGGCGGTGCCGTGTTGATGCTAATCCTCCTCTTCATGGCTGTAACAAGCTCGACGTCGGCTGAACTCATCGCAGTGTCATCGCTCCTCACCTTCGACGTATACAAGACATACTTGCGTCCAAAGACGTCTTCTGCGAAACTTGTAACAGTCAGTCATTATGGGATCGTCGTATACACCATCTGCCTCGCCGTCTTCTGCTGCATCTTGAATGTCGTCGGTCTCAGCCTCACCTGGCTGCTGACCGTCTTGGGAATAATCGTTGGTGGCGCTTCCGTGCCCGTCGGTCTGATTCTTCTCTGGGACCGCATGTCGACAGTCGCTGCCATCGCGTCTCCGTGGATCGGTCTCATCTGCGGTGTCATCGTATGGTTTATCACGACGTGGAATCGGTCCGGTTCTATCACTGTTGCGACGACGGGCGACCCGACTAATGCGGTTGCGGGCAATATCACCTCCTGGGGAGTGGGGATCATTTCCGCGGTCATTTTAACCTATCTGTTCCCATCAAAGTACACATCCACGGACCCGAAGCACATCGAACGTGCGAACAAGATCCAAGGCATCTTCGTTGGGACGTCCCCTCAGCCCGGCGGTAGTAGCCCAGTTGAGGAACCCCGTACCAACTTTAAGGAAGCGTCAGTCTCTGTCGGGGCTGAGAGACACGAGAATGAGAAGCCTGCTCTATCCAACCAAAAGTCTTCTTCTCAACAAGCAGCATCATTTGTCCCCACCGGGAACGAGCTCATCGACTTCCTCGAATCGAAGCAAATGGAGCCGATGGACCCGGTACTTGTGAAGAAAGGCGAGCGCCTTGCCTGGGGCGCGGGCATCATCTTCCTGCTCGTCGCAGTGATCCTGGTCCCGTTTACCTTGTTCGGGATGGCGTACGTCTTCAACAAGGCTTTCTTCACGGGGTGGGTCGTGGTGTCGTTCATTTGGGTGTGGACGAGCGTGATGATTTGCGTTGTTTATCCTGTGGTATGTTTTGAGATTTATTCCCTTTGGCTTGTTATCTTTAAAAGTATTGGATAGAGCTAATAAGGTGCCACAGGTGGAGAGCGCGCGCGCCATGGCTGATATCTCAAAGGGTCTATTTGCGGATGTTAGGGCGCTGCTTGGATATAAGAAGCCAAAGGTGAACTCGGGTTTGAGTCCGGCTTGAATAGATTGAATTAGACCTTTTTTTCTTGCCATCAGACAAGGATGCAGCACCGATAATAACCTATTCAACCGGAGAGCCGACTTCTCCGCATCTATTGCGATTTATACAGTCATGATCTGCACTGGGAGGATAAGTCATGTAATGAAATATCGGAGACATTTATACATTGTACATAGATGCAGCATTTTTTCAATGGGAATCAGCAGAATATGAGATGAACGGGGTATCTTTACCTTTTTGAGAAGACCATTGTTTTTACCAAACCAGCATTCGACAACAACCAGGCCCGTCCCATTGTAACCAGCCCAGAAACGCCAGTAGAACACTTCGCACAAACACCTGAGGGGAAAAAAAGGAGATTACCGCATCATCAATTTTCCTAATCTCCCCGCTCAGCTTTCCGCTTCTGACGGAACTCGCGGAACTCGCCCAATGGGCCTTCATCGATAATTCCGCCATCTGTCGGGCCGGACGGTGCTGTGGAGTCTGGAGGGAGTGAAATCTTCTCCACTACGTAACCCCTGTAAGAAGGAACCCAGTGCTCGGTGAGCTTCTCGTAGACTCGCTTGCGAAGATCTTCGTGTTGCGGACAATCGTGCGGGAACCCCCAAGGCCAATAGGCCCTGCTATGAGTGCCCTTTGTGACGAAACGTGTTCCGAACAGTTCGCTGAAGGCCGAGATAAACGCAAAGCAGCCAAGGCAAGAAAACTTCGGTACTCCTACGTAGGAGTATGCGGGAGGTCTGGGAAGGTTTGTGGACTGGCGACGCTCATTGTACAGATGGAGCAGAAGCTTCACTTCACAGTGGACGGGAGCGCTGGAAATGGAAACAGCCGGACGCCTTGCGATGTCCAGACAGTCGCTACGGATCACGGATAGGTCCATCACGAGGTGAGGTCGTGAGGTATGTGTGGAGTGATTATTACTATTGAAGAACGCGACTGGGCGTTCCGTTGCTTGCTCCCATTCCTCGGGTGAGCGCGGGAGCCGGTCAATTTCTGTCTTGTCCACTGAAAGTCCCTCCATGATTGGGTCGGCCTCAAAGATACGTCTGCATTGCGGCGAGATTGCCGCACGTGTTAGAGTCTGTATGTCCGCTATACTCGATATCAGTTCCTTCAGGTATGACTCGTAGCCGCGGAAAGAAGCAGTACGACTTGGTTCGAAAGGCCGGTTGTCGTTGTCTCGGCCGTCCAGAAAGATTTGGACGGCTTGAAATGTTTCCGTGAGCACGGTGCGCAAGCCCTTCCAGGTTTGGTGGTCGTTAGCGGCGGGTTTCTCGCGGAGCACGCCGTCGATGCGCATGAAGCGTTTGTCGAAAAATTCAACGCACTCCCAGACTTGATGGAATGGGTGCCGGACGTCAAGACGATCTATGGAATGGACCAGAACTTATCCAGTTTGGAAGTGACGCGTCTCTGGATTTTTGGAAAGGTGAACTTAATGACTTCAACTTCAAGTCGGCTAACAAGTTCAACGATGCGGGGGTCTCTGCTGCGGAGAGGGGTATATGGGCTGAGCTTGAGTACTCAGGATGAAGGGTTCCAACATATGCGGAGATCGGTTTCAGCAAATCCCAGATCCCGATGACATAGTCTATGGTGGTACGAGGAACAGTGTAGTTTTTGCTGGCGATAAAGATATTGACAGAATTTTCAGCGATATCAGGACGAATAGCCGTCACCACCACCTCTTTCTGGGATTGCGATACACAGACATTGGCGAGGGAGTCAAGGACTTTGGAGAGGAGAGAGGGTTGTGCGGTTGGAAAATCAGGCTGATGTTGAATATCAAGAGTGTACTGATGCTCCAGAGACTGCACATGGTTGGCAAAAGCCAAGGAGTATATGACTATCCTGGTCTTCTGGGAGAAATACTGGGAGGTCGACTTTGTGGTACCGGAGAGGGCTCTGCATGGTTATCATCTTTCAGATCCTCTTGCCGAGGATCACGTCGATTTCATGTCGGGAACCATATCGGGAGCTCTAGTTAGTGCAGTATAGCAATGTCACTAGAAGATGCAAAGTTAAAGAACAGATGTTTAAGATATCAAGTCACCAGGATCTACCCCATTAACTGTCAGGGACTCAGTATGAATGATAGTAATGATGTGGAGTGAAGTGGCTAGGCGCGTGACAGTTAGTTTCAGGCCCTAGCCCTAAGTCGTAAGCCCTAGGCCTGGACGAGCGTCTATCTCCCAGATTGGCTGGGCAGATTGCTATTTTCTACCCACGTGCTTTTGAAGCTATGGAAAGGTAATTATTAGACACTATGATAGGAAAAAGACTTTAAGCAAATTTGGCAAAGGCAGTCCAGAGCACAATACATAGAGAGAAAGCAATGGGGCATGCAACTTTGGTAGGGGACCCTTGTCAATGAGAGTTTTGGCAACCTACTTTGTAGTACAGGAACACTCCATAGAATTGCATATGACCATTTCACCTCTTCCTAGTTGGAGTTTTTTTGTGACAGGTATCATCTATTACTGAGGCATGCACTGCTGTACTTGGTATAAGCTTAAAACCTCATTAGACTGGGTCACGATGGCTATTATTAGTCTTTCTTTATTTCCCCTGCTTATCTTGATCACCCCTGATTACTACCCCATACAGGGATTATGTGTGTGAGGCGACCGTGCCACGGCCTGCTGCATGGAAAAATGAAATCGGGCAATGATCTGCGTCTGGTGGCGTTTGCCGTTTCACCGGTGCGTTTCTTTTTCTTTGTTCGCGTGTGCCTGATGTAACTATGTATGGTGGCTGGACAGTACTAATCGACTCATGTATCCGATGACCTACTCGGCTATTAGATAATTTGATATATCTTCTGTGCTCTCCATGCGTGGCTTAGAACAGGTTGTTAGGTTATATATGGGGCACTAATCTATCTGCCTCCGCAGGACTGTAGAAGCTATACCTGGTAGTGTACCGAGTGAGGCAAATCAGCAAGTTCTTCTCCAGTTTATGATATCGGAGGTATGTATACCTATTTGGGGTTCTTCAAGAATATCTCGACTTTTTCTTTGCTTTGCTCTCTTCCTTCTTTCCGTCCTTCTTTCCCTCTTTTGAAAAATGAACTAAACCGACAAGACAAAAAAACATCAACATTAAACAACATCATCATCATCACAATGCGCTTCACACTTCTCCTCGCCTTGCCCTTCCTGTCAGCGATGACAGCCATGGCGGCAAACGTCAACGTCGACCGCCTCGACAAAAAATGGGGCGCTAACGATGAATGTGTGAGTACCATGCCTGCCTGCCTTCTTACCTACCTACCTACCTACGTGATCTTTCCCATCCCATCTCATGCAACAATCCCAATATATAATTGTGCCCATTACTTCCTTTCTTTTCCATTCCCCTCGTCCGTTACGACTGATGTGACTGATTGATTTTACTGACTGACTGGGCGATACATAAATAGTTGCAAACCTGCCTAAGCAGAGGCTGCTACACGGCCCAGTGCTGCTGGGACAAGTGCACGCCGCACAACGACTACAACTGCGTGCATGAGTGCTGCGACGGGTGCATACCGAATGGGCCGAAGATGGCGCTTGCCTAGGTACCTACCTAACTGTGATAGGAATCTATATGATAAGTCCATAAGTACGGTATATACAGTGCCAGATCTGCCATGCTTTCAATGAAGCTGGATCTGCTAGCATAGGTGCTGATGTATCACTGGTTCTAGTCTCGGACTCGACGGCCCGGCTATTTACGGCTCTCTCGTTCTACCTTCAACGGTCGTCGATGGTGGTTTTACGTTGAGGGAGTCATGCACAGGCACACATCTGTGGTGTTTCCTAGCTAGCTGGCTGTCTGGTTGCAGTGATTGGACAGGAAGGAGTTAAGAATGCCCAATCAAGCACGGCACTGATTGATTTATTACATGACAGAAGAAGAAAGCATGGCCTCTATACGGCATTTGTTTTTCTGAATCAAATTTGTTCAAGTGAAGTACACGAATTCAGGCAGCTATCAATCAGCAAAATAACATTTTCTTCGAATCCAAATGCAGGCCTTGATACAGTGCTGTATCTTCCATCTCTTCTTTCCTTTCTATAGACACGCATGATGGCGAAAACCAGACAGCCATGCTGCACTGCAGTACGAGCTCATTTCGTTCCGTTTCAGGGAAGGCAGCCGGCAATCGAGTTGGATTTCAGATATACTTTAGTTCTGTTCTTGTTGCGATAAGTGTTAAATGTTCATGAACCCTCTGTCCGTTCCAGATTCTGATTCGGATCCATTGCTCAGTTATGGTTTTGATTGAATCGGATCGGTTTGTTTTGCTCCGGGGAATGAGCTGCATTGTTATTGCCTTGGATGATGTGTCCGTTGGCTGTAGTTCTGGCTTTGTCCCTTGTCTGTCTGGCGAGAGCCCGGAGGATGCAAAGATTCAAAGGCCATCTATCAGATAGATATAGACAGCGCCGTATGGGCGTATGAATGTGTATAGATAGTTCATCGAATCAAATGGCCATGTCCATATTTATGTGTATCTCTACAGCCTAGAAGATCAGAATCCCTCCCTCTGACCCATCAACTGGGATTCAGAACCCCATGATATCTATCTATCTATCTATCATTCGTTCCTTCCTACAATCTCAATCTATGGCTACTGTCTGTTTGAACACTGCTGACTTACCACTCATTACTGCATGCATCTCTCTCTTCACCTGCCGCAGTGAGAAGGATCACAGTTCGAGATAATGTATGTACAGTACAAAGTATTAGATGTAATGATGCGGCCATCTCAACCACCTACTTTCAACCATCCATGGTTCGTCCTGTTCCCCACCCCCCC
>JGI26051J44788_1000124_pt1 | contig 45340 bp, 52 predicted proteins | sample HigsolmetaGSP13D_FD_44788 | JGI IMG/M metagenome (IMG submission 44788) | reverse complement strand
AAACCCAGGGGGGGGGGGAGGTGTTGGTCATGATTTCAATAACTCTGTATTTTGGTTTCCCATTTCAGTCAGGACTGCCGCAGATCTATTTATTCCATTGATTTTTTTTCTCCGCGCTCATGATTTCGAGTCCCGTTGAACTTTTTTTGGTTTGATAGCATTGGGGAACATCCCACATACGCAATCTGATGACGTTACCGTCCAACACCTTGTCCGTCTTTAGGGAACCCCACTGATAGAGGCGGTTGGAATTGCGTAATCTCATGCAGGTAATGAGAGAGGGCTTTTGTGTGTGCTGAGTCAGATAGATACCCAGGTCTTTTTTAGCTGTCTCTTGTTAGATTAGATTAGATAAGGGAACGGAGGTAGTTAATGCGCGATCGAGGAGAGAGGATAATAAATATGGGTCTATGTGAGTACATACTCAATTCTATGACATGCAGCGGAAGGAATGCGGGTTAAATACCCTATTTGCAACAGCGAAGCAGTGATTTTGTCTCCACAGGATCAACAGAGCCTAGCTCAAGTTCATGGGACGTTCCCTTGACAGTAACAAGGTCATACTCGAAAGTACAGTATCCGTCAGGGTGGATCATGCGGACGTGGAACATCAAACAATCTGATTCCGGTCTATCATGATTTCTGGACTAGTGTCTGGGTTCTGTGTAGGGCTGCTCCAGGCAGGAGATGTTGCTATCTAGGTTGGAACGGGTTGAAGCCCATCGAATGCACCCGTGGTGTCAGCCTTGCCCCAAACTGGTACAGTACCAGCGCAGAGCGCCTACGAGCACGGTGTATCTGGGACGAACGTTGGCAGGAGCACAGTCCAATTGGATGTTTGTTGTCGATGATCCTACAGGTAAGAGAGAAAGAGAGAGAGCGGCGCTTCAAACGGACGCATTCAGATGGTGTAAATGGCAGATCGGAACAGACCCGCAGATATAAGGCGCTTCTAGAAGCTCTACGACAGGATATATGGACATGCCTTGCAAGTCGTGACGCTAGAGGTCAGATGGTCTCTGCGAAAGACCTGATCAGATAAAAGAACATGAACAGAAAAAGGGTAATATAGCTTCGAAAAGAATAACGCGAGAGGCTCCAGCAATGCCAGTTGGGGAATTCTCCCTTGTGTCGCCTTCTCGCGGTTTGATCGGATTTTGAGTCTCCTCGATTGAGCATTTTTCTGCATGTTGAGACAGGGCTGGGAGCTTTACGGAGTACATACAAGGCAGCCCTAGTATGTTTCCATCCAGCTGGGCGGTGTGGTCGAATTCCAAAGGCTTTCTCAAATCCCATCATTCTAAAGCCAATATCAGCGGATCTCTAACCAACGGGGTTTCAGCAGAATTTGGCTCAACGTTAGTTGCATGGCCTTTAGCGTCTCTTGACCTGCGCGCTCTGACATGTTCTACATAGTAACAGCTCCAGTCAGAAGAACACAACAAACTGGATCTTGTCCAGTGCGCAGCGTTTGGGGGGAATGTTTGGATCGGCGAGTCCGGAAGCCGACATGCTGATTTGACGACTGGCGCTGCTTAGACGCCGGAGGGATAAGAGGTTGGCCACAGCGCGCCGTCTTAGTAAGTGGTGTGTCAAGCCCTAACTCCATCCTCTCTGCCCATCCCCTCATGTCCGTGCATCTGATGTGTCGTCGGTGCGAATTCGGAGGGACGAGACGAGCCTTAGAGGGGCAACAGAAACACGAAGAACGCCGCAGACAGGAGATGAACGGGTGGGATCCGCGGCCAGGACGATGGCGGATGAGGTTGTAACTTGTCGCTCCAAACTACTCCGTACGGAGTAGACTCGCGGAGACCGATGGAGAGGACGTTGTTCCCTTTCCGTCTCAGGATTTCTTGGCAGTCTGATGCTTGTTTCCAGATGAAACGGCTGGCTCGCGCGCCTCTGCAGCTCTGCTCTTCGCAGCGGTCTCTACCCCGCCGCGCCGCGAGAATCGAGATGCTCGAGGTGGAGTTGCGTCACCTGTACAGTACCTCTCGGATGATCGACCGAGGATTGCTTGCTGGCCGGCGGTGACGACGTCCATATACAACGCCGAGCTCAAAAGTCCAGGCACACATACTACCTACCAGGTCGCGGGCTGGTCTCCCCGATCCTCCAGCATCGTTCCAACCAGCGCGTACGATGCAACCCGCTTGTTGGTGAATCTGTGCTCACGGCTCAGCTGCTGCTGAGCCCCAAAAAAACAGTCTGAACCGAGATTGGTAGCCTCTGCTGGGGTGATACACTCGCCTCCGAGATAGCCAGACGTCAAACCCTAGAGGCGCGACTCTAGCCTCAGACCCCTGTCTGAGCGTTTTGGCGAGGGCGTGGGACAGGCCAAGCCAGGTCGCTAACCCTCTCAGACCTCTCTCGAGCTCCCCGATTTCCGACCTTGGGGTCAAGATTCCTCGGACAAGGCCCGGCGTTGCCAGTGTCGGCATGTTCTGCTGTCAGGTCTCCGTTTTGGGCCAGGCCCGTGGGCCATGCTGTAACCGCCGCGCCCACTATATACCCTATTATTGCCTTCGTTGTTCCATCGACGATCGTTTTTGCTGATGTTTTTAAAAAGTCTTTGCTTCTCTCGTCGCTCTTTTAAACGGCCGTATTGTTTACTGTTTTTTATTCTAATTTATTTCACTTCGTCCCCGGAGCTGGCTCCTTTTCAACACCTTACTGGCAGCAGTAGCTGGAGAGCATCGGAAATTGGTCTCTTGACTACAGCGCGCCGCTTCCGTTTCCTTTGATCCAGCAGAGGTTCTCTTCATATCTTATCAGATACTATTGATATTAGCTATTCTTGCAGCGAGATCATTCCCTGAATTGCGCAGCACGACCCTCTTTGGCGAAGAAGACTAGTCGATTTACTGTAAGTATCCGATCGACCATAGGATGGATTTCGTTGGTCTTGCTGCTTCCAAACAAATCGATCACAATCGCAGAACTGACGAGGTCCTGTTCCTGCAGAGTACCGGCACCACCGGTCTGGATGGATTTTAGCAATGCAATGCGGCGGTATGGGCAAGGAATCTGAACTCGCAGTCGCGTTTGAATAATGCTCGTTGGCTGCGTCAGCTAGTGGGCGAGGCTGATGTGATTACCACAGGGGACAATGGTCACCGCCGACAGAAACATCATTCGACTCTCACTGCGTTGTTTCAAAGCCAGAACTCCAGGGGGGCTGCAGCGCAACGACTGGAGCGACCACGGAGAGCATGTCAACAACAGCTGGGATGGAGGCTTTGGGCATCAAAATATGGCCACCTGCTCTGCAACCACCGAACCTCTTGGCTGCTGGTCAGCCCAAAGCAGTTCCCGATCAGATGTATTATTCCACATATCCGACGATCTATCCCAAGCCAGCATCATGGAACACATACGGCGTTCACCTACCTCAACATTACCCGCTGCAAGCAGATATGGGAAGCATAAACGACCTCTCGTTTTTCAATTCTCTTGATGGGTGTACGTGTCGCTGAGCGCGAATCATTCTAAAGCGACTTAACTGACAACCTCACAGCTATGAATGACCAGAAAGTCGCTGATGACGCTTTGGACTTCTCGAATTTAGAAGCTAACTTGGGCATCTTCCAAAATGGCCTCGTGTCTGCGGAAGAGGACTCCTCAGTGGTGAACACGAGGAAGCGCCCTCTTGAGTCCGATCAGGAGCTACTCACACCGGACACGAACTCCTCCCGACGCATGTCGGGATCGTCATTCTCTCTGTCCAGTACCGGTGCCACACCCGTTGACATTACGGACGTGTCCACATATTCCGACACCTTTTCCTATCCGTCTGACTATACTCCAAGAAGCTCACTCACCCTCTCTTCTTCTACGCATCTTTCCCCTGTTCCTTCGCCGAGATGTCCTCAGCCTGAGAGAGCCGGCAGTCGATCAAAAGCCTCTCCTTCTCCACGACCCAGCGCGCGTACAGCCCCTTATTCATTGGATAGCGCACGGAAGAGATGGTCGACAGGTTCCTATGCGCCGTCATCTGCTCTCCGTACCTCCCCATATTTGTATCACAGTGCGGAGAGCTTCCAACGGACGGCGAATCCCTCCCACACTTCTGCACCCACTGTCACATCTGGCAGTGTCCTTCCTTCGTCAAACCTTGCAAACACGTCGATCTTCGGCTCTATTCCTCGCTTCCATCCACGGCCATTTTTACTGCCGTCGAATTCTGATAGCAACGGCAAACTTTCCAGCTCGGTCAGGCTGCTCTCACAAGGTCCTTTCCGAACGCTATACAGCAGTGTAGATCCTCACGGATATGGCCTTGACCACTATACTAATCTGTCAGATCCCCCGGATCTGTTGGGACCTCTCCGGGAAGAGCAGGTTCCTCCACCAGAGGAAGATATGCATCCTGAGGATCCAGAATTGGTTCCTCATGAGCAGGAGCTTCGGTTTGAGAACGACCTGTACACACCTCGGTGGGTCCGTGGCCACGGAAATAAACGTGAAGGTTGGTGTGGCATCTGCAAGCCGGGACGGTGGCTAGTGCTCAAGAATTCCGCATTTTGGTATGACAAGAGCTTCACACATGGGATCAGCGCAGCAACCGGGCAGGCGTTTGAAGGGCCCCGGGAGACACGGAGGATGGAGGGCAATCCGGATATCTGGGAAGGTCTCTGCGGAAGCTGTGGGGAATGGATTGCGCTTGTTAGCAGCAAGAAGAAGGGGACCACGTGGTTCCGGCATGCATATAAGGTGTGTTCCGTCTTCCAGGGCGCGATCCTGCTGTCGGATCTACTATATACTTTTGAAGGTCCCCACTGACAGTGGAGTATAGTGTCATAGCCATCCGAAAATCAAGGATGCCCCGAAACGGCGCCGTGAAAGCGGTAACTGCTGCCGTCCTTCAACTGCGAACTCGAGTTCCAAGTCAACATCATCAACATCTTCTGTCAAGACTGAATCTCCGACTCCGCCCCAAGCCGCGGTCACCCTAGCTGACAGCGCGCTCTCTGGTGTCAAGACGGTTTCGCCTCTACATACTATGTCCTCCATGATCTAGTGACGAAACATCCATTCGCTATATGGCATAACGAACTGATACGAGTCAGGTCTAGTGGCCTTTTTCTTGGATAAAGGGGAAAAAAAGAGCAGACGGCGGTTGCGATGATACAGGTTCTGTGAAGTATATATGGGTGGCATATGGTATGGCTCTTGCGATTAGTTAACTCACGGGTTGAAAGGGACCTGGCTGTGCTATCTTTATTCCTACTGTGCTCTCCATCTTCTTTCTTCCTGTAATGACTGCCAGGCCATGCTCATTGATCTCTTTCCTCTTGTATTACTCTGTCTCTATCTAGTCGCATGGGATTGTCGGATGGGACGGCTGTGAAAGGTGATAGGACTTTGGCGCCATAGTGAAAAAAGGAAAAGCTACGGGAAAAGGCGTCTGGGAGTACTCGGGACAAGGAACATCCTGCATCAAAGATTTTGCGGGCGGGTATGGGAACTTGTTACACTTGTTGCATACAGACAGGATAGAGGTACGCTTCAGAGACCCAATGATAGTTGCATATCAAAACAGGAATGTCCATAGTGAGTTGAGATGGCTTGACCTGCATGCGACATGTGTACTTCTCCAGTAACATTGAGTCTGTAGGAGGGATATCTTTTGGTTAACGTTACAAAGGCGCCTGCCAAACTAGGAGTATATTCCATGGATATCTCAAGTCTTCCTTGGGAAGCTTTGGAGTATTTTTTATGTTGCAATTTAGTCTATTTTTCATGGTGTCAGTGTTACTTTTTTCCACGAAGGGAAATAAACAAACAGATAAGAGGCGGGGAGAAAAAAAAAGCAAAAAAAGACCGCAGGTGCACCGTTAAGCCGTGTCTCCACAAATGATTGGACAAGCCATTTGAAATTTCGCATCTGAATGGCATAGCGGCCGAGTAGCCTGTGGGCTGTGGATATATACTGTTGTATTATCCATCTGGAGGGGGCTGGGAAGTCGGTGAGCCGGTGCGCGGTGGATGTTCACACCCTGCCACCTTTTTTTTCCAGCGCGACGGCTCAACATGCGACTGGGATCGATGTGATTCCATCAGGAGACAGGCCTGCACGCTAACACAGGCCAGCATACGATCACCACCAGCCTGGCGGACGGGCAGGGTCGGCTATCACTCACTAGAGGCGCTCCGGGGGGGAGTGGTGTGTCTCCAGGCCGTGTCTCTCAGCTGTTGCTGCTCCACCGCAACAGACCGACGACGTAGTCTCCTCGTCCGGGCTGTTTTCCACCTGCTTTTGTGTACCATGGCCGTGCATTTGTCCTGCTGAAAAGCGTCCAGACCTGTTTCTCTGCGTGCCAGTGCGTAGTTCTCTGTTGTCGCCGCTGCTGGCTCTCGCTGCCAGCCCGAGCTTGACCCGCCATCTTTCTACCGCTTTCGTCGTAGTTCGATCCGGCATCCGCAAGGCCTCATGGTTCTCAATCATATCTTTTCCAAGTCGCCCGACAAGCACAAGAGCAAAAGCAAGGACAAGGAAAAACTCAAGGACGACAAGGAGCGCAAAGGGAGCATCGACCGCCCGCCTGCTTACAGCGCATCTGTCGCCGACGCCCCTGATCCACGCTCCTCGCCGAACGGTTCGCCCAAAAAACCGTCGTCCACCTCGCCGCGCAAATCTCCCACCAAATCCTACCGCTCTCGCCGCGACATCGATCACAGCCGTTCATCCTCCACCACCTCCAGGTACAGTTTCACCACCTCTTCTCGCCACTCACGCGACCAGGACACGCATCCGTTGAATCTTCCGCCCGACGAACTGCGTCGTCGTCTGACGGTCATGGCCGCTGCTCGCGATGGGATGCGGAACTCCATGGACATCGACCAGGAGACCCCATCCTCGCCTCACGCGCCCGTTACGCCTGCCTCCCATCCAAACTCCGTGCCCATGAGCAATGGCACCCATCGTGCAGATGAAGGGAGGAGTCCGACTCCTCCTCCTCACCGGTCGAGTCCGCCCACTGCCGATGGCGAGGCCTTCAAGCTGGCGGGGAACAAATTCTTCAAGGCGGGTGATTACAACCGGGCCATCCTGGAATACAACAAAGGTTCGTTTCACTTCCCACTGGTGATCCTAACAAGAAAGGATGACGATGAATATTAACTTTTTCTTTTCTTTTTTTTTGCAGCTCTCGAGATCAACCCCAACTCGTCCGCTTATCTCTCCAACCGCGCTGCCGCTTATCTGTCCGCCCACCGGTACCTGGAAGCTCTGGAAGATATCCAGCGTGCCAACGAGCTCGACCCGTCCAACCCCAAGATCATGCACCGGATGGCCCGGATATTGACGAGTTTGGGACGACCGCAGGAAGCCCTGGATGTGCTCTCAAGAGTCCAGCCTCCAGCGTCGGCGACGGACAGAGCGCCCGCTGAGAAGATGCTGCGCTTCATCAAACAGGCCGAAGAGATATTGAGCGAAGACAAGGGTGGATCCATGGCACTATATTGCCTGGACCAGGCCCGACAGCTCCTTGGAACCGGCGTGAAGGAGCCGCGCAAGTGGACTCTGATGACTGGCGAGGCACACTTGAAGATGGGCAACGACAACGCCTTCGGGAAGGCACAAGACATTGCCATCTCGATGCTGCGAGAAAATGGCCAGGATCCTGATGCTCTCCTGCTCAGAGCGAAAGCGTTCTACGCCCAAGGTGACAACGATCAGGCGTTGAAGCACCTGAGGATGTGTCTCAACTTGGACCCGGATTCATCGCAGGCCGTCAAGCTTCTACGCATGCTGCAGAAGCTCACACGCGCCAAGGAGGAAGGAAATGCCGCCTTCAAGGCAAAGGATTACCACAGAGCCATCGAGCTGTACACCAGCGGTCTGGAGATCGATCCAAACAACAGAGATATCAACTCCAAGATCCTGCAGAACCGTGCGCAGGCGTATCTGAACCTGAAGAATTACGATGCCGCTATCAAGGACTGCACGGAGGCGCTGCGACTCGACCCCTCCTATATCAAGGCACAAAAGATCCGGGCCAAGGCTCACGCTGGCGCGGGCAACTGGGAGGAGGCAGTACGGGACTACAAGGCCGTCGCTGAGAAAAACCCCAACGAGAAGGGTATCCAGGAGGACATCCGTCACGCCGAGTTCGAGCTCAAGAAGAGCAAGCGGAAAGACTACTACAAGATCCTCGGGGTGTCCAAGGACGCGACGGAGCAGGAGATCAAGAAGGCCTACCGCCGTCTGGCTATCCAGTACCACCCGGACAAGAACCGCGACGGCAATGGCAACGACGAGAAGTTCAAGGAGATTGGAGAGGCCTACGAGACCTTGATCGATCCTCAGTATGTCTCCCCTGTCCCGCTCATCTGCAGGATATGCTTGCTGACCTGGCTTTTCACACAGGAAACGTGCGGCCTATGACAACGGCGACGACCTTATCGACCCCTCCGAGATGTTCGGTCGTGGTGGAGCCACCTTCACGACCAACATGGGCGGTATGGGCGGAATGGGCGGAATGCACGGTGCGAATATCAACATCGACCCCAACATCCTCTTCAACATGATGAATGGGATGAATGGCGGTGGTTTCGCGCACGCAGGCGGGAACCCGTTTGCGGGCGCCAGAGGCGGCTTTCCCGGCGGATTCCCATTCTAAATTAAGAAGAGGAGTGCCTTGATCCTCGATAAGGAAGATTTGCAGAGACTTTGGAGGCTGAAGAAGAAAGTACATGGGTTAACGACGTCAAACGATGATGATGATGACGACGATGATGACGGGATTGGGGCTGGCGATCTTCCCTTCCTACCATGTCTTTTTGTGCACTTTTTTGTTATTTTTTTTCTTCCTTCGTCAAGAGGACATATTTTTTTCTTCTATTCCAGTTCTTTCCCCGCTTCGTCATCATCTTCAGTTTTGGCCCTTGACCCTGCTCTGTGGTCTCTGTGTTCTCGCGGGTGCATTTCTCTTTTGCTTTGCCAAACTGAGCGATAGATGTTCACCATACTGCCCATTTCATTTTCCGTCATGGCTGATAGAGACGGGATACGTGTTTCATTAGGCTTGTGTGCAATCATCACCATGCCTCCTTGGGGGAGTGCATCGAAGCGTGGGATGGAAAGGAAACATGAAGGAAAGAAGCAAGGCGAGCTAATGGGAGATACCCGTCTTCAGGTCCCGATTCTGTTTTCTCTTTTTCTCTTTTCAACTGGAGAATTATCATGCGGCGTACATACCTCTTCGCATTGTTTTTATTGTTTACGGTTCGTTTCTTCCTCTTTTGCTTGGGAGGGGGCGCGGACTTTTTCTTGTCTGCTCTTGCGGATCACATCTGGTATTGTAGTGGGAGTTAGTCGTGAATTTGACAATCGCTTGATATCTTGATATTTTGAACTCGTATTGTTTCAGCAGACACCGTAGAACAGCCGGCCACGTGAGAACCTTTAAACAAAACCATGAAAGCACCTGTGTTCCCAACCCAATTCCTGGCATAGTCCTCTGCCAGTAACACCGCAGTTCTTGCATACCACAAACAGGCTTTCGTAGGATTACTGTACTAGGTGTATTACTGGCCAGGCTCATCTCAAGCTTTCGTTGTCATCTTCATTTCTTTTTCTACGAGGACGGCTTGATCTCTGTTCAGATACGGTCTGCTCTCCCGTCGGTGGGAGTTGCGATACCGTATACGCGGTCTCCACTTCGAGCTGCGCTGGGTCTCCCCCGCAAAAAAGAAGCACTCTCTCTACCTCCTGTTCTCCGCGTGGCGGGACTGTGGCATCCCCAGCATGGGAACTCGTTGGCCTGAATATCCAAAACGGTTAACTTGCCATATCTTATCATTCCCGAGATCTATTGGTCCGCTCAACAAGCCTACAGACTGTTCTTGTGCAGCTTCACGACCCCAAGAAAATATGAATAAATGGGAACGCGCTAGCTAGGCATGGCTCGTGGTGGTTTTGGGAAACCCTCGAGAGGGGGCTCCTGCTGCAGCTATTTATTTCCTCCTACCGGAAAAATTGACCGCTAGACCTTCCAATCTCTTTGGCTGGACCCCGCAGTTAATCTCCCCGCTCGTAAGCCCTGAGGTATGCAGTTTTTGTCCGACCCGCCTGGGGTCGGGAATAATTACCTAAAGCTGACTACCTACGTCAATCAATAATAGGCCATGCGTCTCGACGATCTTCCGACTACCGGTGGGAGTCTCTGCCAATGATCGTTGGGCGAGGAAGAGAGGCTACTAGTCACAATACTCCGTATGCTTGTCTCTGGACCGCCGCTGGACACGACGTCGAGATCCGGCTTACTGACCTCTTTTTCATGATGCATCTTACGGCGCTCCCACTCCGGGAACTTACTCGGGGCATGCTTGTCCGAGCTGTCTAGGCAAGATGCCGGTGGGATGACTGGCGATGCTTTGGTCCTCCCCCAGGTCCATGACATTCTTGTCCAGACGTGTCCACTACTCCCCTTCCCCGTAAAGGGCTTGCATGCAAGTATCCGACCCTTCGGAAGTTCCCCATTGGGGGTACGAGCTTATGAGACAAAAGCACCTGGGGGAATGCGGGGAGTTCTGTTCGGGGTAGCGCCATGCGTCCGCATGCATATTTAAAAAGCGTCCCTAACCTGCTGCTTCTCTGCGCCTCTTTACCGGGCATCTTCCGAGTTCTATCTCTTGCTCAGATTCTTTTTTTTTGCTGATCTGTTGAAATTGTTTTGGCTGTTGTGACGTTTAATTGTGTGACTCTTTATCACCCGCCCCTCGACTACCCCCACCATGGGTAGAAAATTCTTGGGCGGTAGCGGCGAAGCGCTCACCGTGTGTATTTCGGTGGCTGCGTCCACGGTTTTAGTTTTTTACGGATATGACCAGGTCCGATTATGACACAGCATTATTCTATGATTAACGTAGTATTGTTGGCACGGCCCCGTTCAACTGACTTGGATCTTGGTAGGGAGTCTTCGGAAATGTCATCATTGGAGAGAACTTCCTTCGGACGATGAACTACCCATCTACGAATATGCAAGGGACGATGACATCGGTGTATAACTTGGGCTGTTTTGTCGGGGCAATGTCCACCGTCTGGACCGGTGACTTCTTCGGGCGTCCTCGTCAGATCCTCGTTGGAAGCACGATCATCGCCATCGGGGCAATCATCCAGACGGCTTCTTACAGCGTGCCACAGATGATGGTCGGACGGGTCGTGGCGGGACTTGGGACGGGAATGAATACCGCGACGGCTGGTGTGTGGCAGGCCGAGACGAGCAAGATGAGAAGTCGGGGAAAGCTGGTGATCATTCAGATGGTGAGGGTCACGCTCTATGAAGCAAATATCCCAAGCACGATGTCTTCTCTAACCTGAGATATTGAACAGGCGAACTGTATCACCGGATTTTCCATCTCCAACTGGTTGACACTGGGTTTCTCCTTTGCCAAAGGCAGCGTGGCGTGGCGTTTCCCTTTGGCGTTCCAGATATTTTTAACTTTTCTTCTCTACTGCTTGTGTCCCTTCCTTCCTGACTCACCTCGTCTTCTGATCCGCAAGGGCAAATATGAAGAGGCGTGCGAGGTTATCGCAGCACTTGAGGGTAACGGTGCAACCGTAGAATCGCCTTCCGTCAAAGCTCAGTTCAATATCATCAAGGATATTCTGGACCGCGAGCATATGACCACTTATACATGGTGGCAGCTGTTGACGGGGAGAGGTGAGCGATCGCAGAAAGGCTGTTGTCCTGGCCAAACTAACCAGATTCCAAATCCTTCAATCTAACCCCAGGTCCGGCTGGCGTTCTCAGAAGAATGATACTGGGCGCTTGGATGCAGGCGATGAACCAACTCTCGGGTATCAATATCACTTCGTACGTCTCTGGCTTCCTGACCACCAAGACAAAGTAACAAGTATACTAAATTGAAATGACACAGGTACTACATGTCCTATGTCTTCATCAACGCCCTGAACATCAACGAGCTCCTCTCGCGCATCCTCGCCGCGGCCGGGAGTGTCGACTACCTGTTCTTCTCGTGCCTGGCGTACCTCTTCATTGAGCGCTACGGGCGGCGCAGGATCATGATGTCCTCCGCGGCCGCCTGCTGCACCTGCTGGGTCGTGATCGCCATCGCCCTCTCCATCTCGGACACGGGGAGAGGGGACCCGTACAAGCTCGGCATCGTGGCGGTCTCGTTCTTCTTTGTGTTCTTTGCCAGCTTCGGGATGGGGATGTTGGGGGTTCCTTGGTAAGTTGCCTGCCTACCTACCACTCTATCGCTATCCCTATACCTATAGGAAGTCCCGCAAATATTCAGTTGACAAGATACCCATCTGCTAACATCCCCACGGGCTCTACCCCACAGAAATCAACGCCCTGGAGATGCGCACAAAAGGCGCCTCTCTCGCGATGGCGACGAACTGGATAATGGTGCGTAGCACCCAGTTTTCATCACGTTCAACCAGGACATAAGCCTGGTTAGAATATCACGAAAGAAACCAAAAAAAATAAAAGAAAGAAACATAATAACGAACGAGCAGAACTACATGGTCGTGCAAGTCACGCCCCCCGGCATCGCCAACCTCGGCTGGCGCTTCTGGATCATCTGGGCCTGCATCTGCTTCAGCTTCATCCCCGTCACGTACCTGTTCTACCCGGAGACGGCAAACCGGACGCTCGAGGACATCGACCGCTTCTTCGCGTCGCGGCCGGGGATCGTTGTTGCGTGGGATAAGAGTGCGTTTTTTTTCTTTCTTTTTTTCTTTTTTCTTTTTTTCTTTTTTTCTTTTTTTCTTTTTTTCTTTTTTTCTTTTTTTCTTTTTTTCTTTTTTTCTTTTTTTCTTTTTTTCTTTTTTTCTTTTTTTCCTCTATCTTTACGATGGAATCTGCCCGGGAGGATGGTCGAAGCATATGCTAATAATACATATTCAGCTGCAACCCAGCTTCAGCGACCGGAGGAGTACATCCGCATGGACGAAGTGATCGGTCGCGGCGGCGGTGGCTCGGGTGGACACGGTGCGGAGGACGGCTTCCCAAATGGGATCGGGAGTGGGAGTGGAAGTCTAGAAGATGGGGAGAAGGCGGTTTCTTTTCACGGCGAGCGGATGGAGTAGACGTAGATGGAGACTAGACTACCTACCTAGGTACGTAGATAGATCGCATGTGGCGGCTGATCTGATGCGTATATAAGTAGATGATACTAAAAAAAGTATAACTATTTAAAGGGAGATCAGAATTGCCCGTTTACTCCTAACACCTATCCATCCGTAGTTATCTTCGAGCTGTCTCTCTTTCTCTTCGTAAATGATACCCACTACTACATATTCAGACAGACGTCTTCTTCCTCCACCTACTTTCAAACAGAGCCCACACACCACTTACTCATATCATTTACCAGGTGTAGACATTTCTACCCAACAAAAAAAGTAATCGACCCCGACCCCTCAGCCGCCAAAGAAACGTTCATATCACCACGACTGCCCCACCACACACGCCTGTCATCATCATCATCACCATCAGCCTCCTTGAACCCATCCGCGAACTGGCCCCCTTGCTTGTAAACCTGCAGCCCCTTGCCGTCGAGACAGATGCGTCCCCCACCGCGTGCCACGGCGTGGACGTCACCGGCCCAGACACGCGGGTAGGCGATGTGCATGCTCCCGGATCCGGCGCTGGTGTGGGACGAGTGGGCGGTGGCGGCGTGTTGCGGGCAGTGGTGGTGATGGTGGTGGTGCGGTTTCTTCTTCTTCTTCTTCTTCTTCTTCTTCTTCTCGGCTTCAGGCTGAGAAGTATCTTCATTGGCAGCCTCATCCTCTGCGGCGGAGACTTCAAACGGCTCGGTCAGACGCACGTACTGGCTGCCGGTGACCGTGCGGGTCTTGATGGTGACGTTTGAAGGGAGGTCAGGATACACGACGGGGATCAGCATCGCGTTGATCGAACCGCTCCCGGACTGGAGACTTGCGTATGTCGAGAACAGGAAGCGGCCGGAGATGGTCCCGGATTCGGTTTGGATCTCGATCTCGTAGGGGCGTGGGGGCGGGATATGAGAGGATGATGAGCGCTTGCTGTTCTTGTTTTTGTTTTTGTTCTTGCATTTGCGGTGCTTCTTGCGTCTGGAGCTGCTGACTTCGTCGTCATCATCTTTGTCCTTAGGGCTGTATCCGTCTTCACCAGACATAGCAAGCTCGGCCAGATCCATCTTCATCTCGTTCTCCGGGATGGACGCCGCATGCGGAGCGGAGAACGAGACCACGATGCTGCCAGACGTGGTCTTGAGGACCAGCCGGGCCGGTCTATCCGGATGATCAGGATCCGCGGGCTGCGGCTCGATGATCACGGCGATGCTGCCGGAGGTGGTGGTCAGGGAGAGGAGATCGTACAGTGGCCAGCGGCCCCAGATGGGCCGGGTGCCTCTGTCGATGACGATATCTCGATTGGGAGGGGAAGGGACGTGTTCATGGTCCGGTGTGCAGTCGTGGTGTCTGTGTTTGCGGGGCCACTGTGGACAGACAGAGTCAGATATCAATCAGCTTGGATATACATAAGATGCAAATTAAATCAGATCACAGCGGTACGCAGTCATGATTGAAGGCACGAAACACTCACAATCCCGAAGTATTCAGCAATATCAAAGAGCAGACACAACACTAAAATGACAAACGCTAGAATCTTGACACAAACAAGCAGGCATATCTTTCTGGATCCCCTTCGCCGACAACGACGCGGGCCCCTCTTGCAGTTCGGAATCCCCGAGTCTCCAAGTTCGAGCGGAGCAGCATCGTCTGCTCCAGAACCGTCGTCGCGCTTCTTCAACGCATCTTCATCTTCATATTGGGGCGGAGGGCCATCTGACAGAAGAGGCGCCTTCTCCTCTGCGAGCAGCGGATCCTCCTCATTCTTATCCGCAAGACTGTCCGTGCCGGCGGCACTCCTATTGTCATTGAAAGAAGAAGAAGAAGTAGGCGTATAAATTTGGTAGCCTGGTTGAGTCTCCGAGTCTGTTTCAGAAACGGAGTCACTGTGTCTGTCTCCAGTGCTCAGGTCCACTGAAGGACCTCGAGCCCAGCCGTCGCGGGACTGGTCGAGATGCTCCTTTGACATTGTTGTCGACACACACACACACACACACAGAGAGAGAGAGAGAGACTTCAGAAGCGACAATCTGCCATTACAGCATAGATAATAGATCGAATACCGGTTAACGGGAGATCTGTAGATAGGTACCCCAGGTAACCGTAACGGATACCTGGAAAGACAATGATACTAACTTCTCAAGGCCCAAGGGAGGGATGGGAACCACTCTTTAAGGTCGATAGGCTGTCAGCAGTACGAGAAGAAGCCACAATCCAGGCAACAGAATTCCGCTGACGCACCACCAATAATATCAAAAGGAAAGAAAAAGGAAGAGAGTAAGACCGGTAGCCTTAGTTGCAGGTTAGGTAGGTAGTATGCTTTTGACTCTCGCAGCCGTCCAACCCCAGGCTCCCTTGGAGACTTGAAGGGTCCTCCGTTCCCGCCACGGACCTGCGCACAGGAAGCCAAAGGACCAACTGCAGATAAGACAAGGAAGAAGCAAAGAGAAACCCAGCTTATCCCGTGGCGTATCCGCCGAAGAGAGGCTGTGTGGACGAGCTGACATGGAGACCTGAGGCCGGGGACACGAGACGTCATCGCCGCGTGCGTCCCGTGAGTGGACAGGCCAGTTCAGCCGGGACGAGACACGGCCCGACTGCGAGTCTACGGTACGGAAGCATCAGGCAGCACAATTCAAGGCGAGTTTCAACCTCACACCATTGGAATAGCTCCCTGTATTTGTGGCTCGCAAAGAAATATGTACATATACAGCTAGCTCCCCCGGAATGCGTTACAGTGCGGCAATGGAGAGCAGAGCATGGGGTCTTCAAGATACAAGAAAAGGATTAAGTAGGTACAAGAAACAGTACTGGGAGAACATCACATCTCGTAATATCAACAACTCAAACATAAGGGGGAATATTCATTAGAACCATTCAAAGCATCTCTCATAGGTCAGGATCGTGACAACAATCATGCAAGGGTATGATTCAAAAGCGTCGAACAATGCCCGTCAGAACTGCATGTGCACCCGAACTCCGTCGCTAACGATTGACATGAGAGAGCCTTAAGACATGGGACCATGGAAAGAGGACATAAACCAAACAATGAATAAGTGAAATCATGCAAAAGGTTCAATGGCAGGTCGTACCTCTTAAAAACACAAGGGCCCGCCAGTGAGAGTCCATCGCGAGCTTGTTTTCATCCATCCGCAGCCGCTAGGGACGACAAGGCTGCTGCCTTGTTGCCATGTTTATTTCATCACCTCACTGCCTTTGAAATTTTGGCCGGGATCAGATGTATTCGAGATTCTGAAGAAGCGTCTTTCGGTCATGGGCAGACATTGCTGTAACGCCCAAGGCTCTGACTTGGGTTCCTCCTCTGAGACGCTGCAGCCCGACGGCCACTTTCCATCCCTCTGTTTCTTCCAGGACAAAGACATATTTTTTGCCCTCCTGGTCCCGCATACTAGCGCGAAGGACATGAAGGCTCTGCACCTCGGCGCTCTCGTCGCTTTCACTTTGACCGTCTCTCCGGCCAACGCAGCTGGATGTAGAGGCCAGGCGGCACGTGTTCTTGCAGACCTTGAGCAGGTTCGCAAGAAATGCATCCGATTCCTCACTTGTGGGAATCGTATGCGTCGCGCCTCGACGTTTCAGAGGGCTCTCGCGGACGGGGGGGGTCGCTGCAAACTGGGGGCACCACACCTCGACCAGCTTCATTGTCCACGCCTTCACATCCCACTCTCGCTGGGCAACTCCCCGCACATCATCGTCTATAAACAGTCCCTCGGTTGTGATACGCAGGATCAAGCCATCTGTGACCAATCCCTCTCCGGACACGAGCTGCGCTATCGGAGTCTTCGTGAAGGCGTTGTTGAAGGCATACACCCCTTTGATTACGATCTTATCAGGATCCTTGGTGGAATATGGTTCCCGCGAAGATGGGGGCGGAGTTGTCCGGGCGGTGGACTGCGAAGGCGCGTACGAAGACTCCGAGAGGATAGAAGATGCGGAGGTGCCACCGTACGGTCGTCGAGCCCGCTCGAACAGGGGAAAGGAATAGGCCTCGTCTTCCGCTGCCGCCGTCCGGGGAGCTGAAGGCGTCGACTTCTTCGGGGAAGGCGTTCGCCCCGCCTCAGAGGCTGTCGGGGTCTTTGGAGATGGCTTTGCAGCGGCCTCCTTCGCCGCACGTTCTTTGGCGGCGGCTTCTCTTGCGGCGCGTTCTCTGGCCTCGGCCTCGCGGGCAGCAGCCTGTTTGGCGGCCGCCTCTTTGGCAGCCGCTTCTTTGGCGGCGGCTTCCTTGGCCGCAGCGAACTTCCTCAGCGCCTCCTCCCGTGCAGACGCGAACTTGGCCTCCAGCTCCTTCTTCCGGGCTTCCTCCTTTGCGGCCTCTCGCTCGGCAGCCTCCTTCTCGGCCCTCGCCTTCGCCTCTGCAATCTCCCTCTCCACCTTCTCCCTGGCCGCTTTCTCTACGGCCTCTTTGGCAGCGGCGAGTTCCCTCTCAAACTGCTCCTTACGCTCCCTGAGCTCTCTCTCCATCGCTTCTCTCTCGCGCTGCCTTTCCCTCTCCAACTCTTCCCTCTCGCGTTGCCTTTCCTTTTCTCTCGCTTCCGCTTCTCGCTTCTTCTTGAACTCCTCCATCTTTCGCCGAACCTCCTCCTTTCGTCTTGCCTCTTCACGTTCTCTCTCCTCCTTTCGCCTTGCTTCCTCGCGCTCTTTCTCTTCCCTTCGCCTTGCTTCTTCTCGCTCTCTCTCTTCCTTCTGTCTTGCTTCTTCCCGCTCTCTCTCTTCTTTCTGTCTTGCTTCTTCACTAGCATTAGGCGGCGGACTGCCAGCGCTAGATTGGCTCCCGTGATGCTGAAAACCTGGGGCTGGTCCACCACCGGGAAACTGGCCACCGCTATTCTGTCCATGATGCTGAGCGCCTGGGGTCGGACCACCACCCGGGAACTGACCTCCGAAATTCTGTCCAGAGTACTGGGCACCAGGATTTGGTCCAGTCGAGTGGTGGCCGCCAGTGCCCGTGGATTGGCCATACTCATTGGTTCCTCCAGCCGCTCCTTCAGGCCCAAAACCACCAGGTCCCCGATCTCCTCGTGGACCGCTTTGTGTGCTGCCTCCAAGTTTACCACTTGCCTGCAACACACCCCATGCCCATCCGGCAACGCCTACACCAATCACAAGAACAATGACCCCAATCGGCCCAATCACACCATTGGCCGCTATTGTTGAGAACCAGATTTTGACAACGGGTTGGATAGTCAGCCAGATCATAACCACAAAAAGCGTACTCAATGAGCCAGCAATGAAGCTGTTCCGGTGGCATTGTAGCGATGGCAAGTAGAGAAACCCAGAGCCTGACGAGTGCGGAGGAATGATAAAGATATCATAGTTTCCCGGCGGGAGGTCTGAAGCTTTTCGGTACTCTCCATGGGTTGTCCGAGGATTGGTGCCATGGGGCGGGGGTGGAGGTGGAGGACTGTCCGAGTCCATTGCGCTCGATGTCGCAGATGCGCAGGCAGAGGAGGCAGCTAGAAGATGGAGCTGCGAAGGTGAGCGGATGCTCGTTCTTTGCGCTCTCTGAAGCCAGACAGTGCTGCCTCTGTCTCTTCTGTCGCGGCGGGTACCTCTGCCCTTCCAGATATTCTATGAATCCTCTTGTTTTGGTGGAATCTAGGGTCTGGAAGAAGGTGATAGTAAGTTCATGTTCACAGCAACATGAGTTTGGCACTGAGGCTGTGGCCCTCAGTGCTTGGACTGTGGCGCTCACAATTAAGGATAAAAAGACGATATAGATAAGGTCACCTTTTTTTTGATAAGGACCCGTCGTGCTTCACGGAGTAGGGAGGAATGCGATGATGTCGTTGATGATGTCGTTGGGAGGGAGATGGGGTTGTTTGGATGCGTGTGAACCGCGGCAGGCAGCGGGGATCCACGCGTGCTGCGAGGGGATCAATGGAAAAAGCCTGTGGACAGGGGATGCTAGCAACTATGACAGCATCCACGCATTCTTGCTCGGAGAACACACCCTCTTGAAAAGATTGCAGTCAACAGTTAATGGTTCACAGTGAAGAAAGGAAGACCGGTTGACACTTCCGGCTTCCTGGAGCTACTTGTTTTCGCACTGAAAATTTTGGCGCCCGGCAGGTCCGTCACAATCACAGAAGCCAACAACACCCAATGTTGTGGCGCCCTTTTTTTTCACTTAGTCATGGCCCCAGATCTGCTGGAACTCATCACCTGTGGCTGGTGTGATAGGAGCCTAAGAAATCGTTACACGCTCTTTTGACTGTGCCGCCCCGCATTTGAAAGACTCGACGCATACAGTAGATCTGGGATATCATCAAGGTACTTTACTCTCTTTTGAAACCCAGAGGAAAATCCTATCCTGCTGCTTAACCATTGCCCAGGACATTCTCAGAATCGTGCTAATCTCCATGGTTGCCAGCTTGTGTTCTGTTCCTCTTGGCTTCTGTTTGTTTTGGTTTTCCTCTTTGCGACTGCCTATCACGCGCTACCGCCAGCCTCCTCTGAAAAGTGGGCCTGATAGGCTGAAGGAGCACGCGCGCCCCCTTAGGCGTTCGCATCACATCACAATTAACTGATCACAATTGAACCATTTTGAGCCTGCCCTCTCCACTGCATGGACATCATGCATGTGATATGCGTGCATTGTACTCTAGTACGGTACATCTCTCCCGAGAGAGAGGTCGCTGACTCGGGGTGGTTTTGCATTGGCAGAGTGGGCTGTTTAAAGTACGGAGTACCTCCGTGAGGCTGTATGGGATACGCGACGCGCCCCAGCAAATCACAACGCCACTCAGGCAGGCGTGAAAACACTACGTGGCAAAAGTTGGAGCGGAAAATAAACAGTGCCTTGTACGCGCTATCCTGGCGGTGTAGGCGGTTGCGAGGGCATCATGATATCTGTATTAATAGCCCCGTGACTTTGCCATGATACTGCGAACACCTCATGAGAGTGGAATCAGAATGAATAGACGGGCTTCCAAGACTTCATGTTTCCCCGTAATCGGACGTCTCAAGACTAACGCGCAGCTTTCTCCGGAACCGAGTTTGATTCCTGGGAAGGAGAGTATCGCGCGTTCATGCTTACCCACGGAGGACCCGGTACTTGTCTTCGTAGCCAGCATCAATTACCTTCTAGGGCTTCTTCAATTCTCGACATGTATCCTGTCCCTTTGGCCAGCTGTTTACTCACACAGCAGTATCACTGCCAAGGTGCGCATCTCCAGGGCAATCATATTATTAGCATAGGTTCCCGTCTCCGACCGCCGACCAGCCTTCGGGTTATCGGAGATTTTGAGTAGAGTTGAGAGTTGCCGATCCGTTCCTTCGTTCCCGCTGCCCCCGCATGGCGCACAACTGGACTGAGAGACGGGGACATCCTTGCCTGCCAAGCGAATCCTCCACGTCGAGAGGTGTTGTGGAACAACAGCCCAGAGGTGTATATATATTCCACAGTCGCACCTCCTTTCTCATCCACTGGAAGCAATCACACGATAACGTCGACTCAGAACGCCATGGACTGTAACATCCACCAGAAGCAGAGGTAACGGCGATGGCCTCGCCTCTTGACGGCGCGGACGCCGTCACCTGTCCGGTCAACTGGAGGCCTGACGATGCCTGACGCCCGTTATCGGCGGCCGCAGATCCCACAGGGTTCTGCCAGGCGGGGCTTGCTGACCGCCTTTCTCTCCGTCTTGGTTTTCGAGAGACCTTGTTCCGATGCCGAGCACGCATCCCTCGGGAAACATGCGCTCACCGGATTTAAACCTGCAGCTCCAGGACCGCTCGTTCTAACAGTGCAGAAAGAGATTTTTTTTCTCTTCATGGTGACATGCTTGGGGAGTCATCCGAGCGTTCCCGGATGGCGACAGTAGACAACCACCATGTGGAACTGAGGATCTCCGGCTACCAGAGAGGCACTGAGCGGCGCGTCGTCCGCAAGCTCGATTATATCCTCCTTCCCTTTCTTTCCCTCCTGTTCCTGCTCAATTCACTTGACCGCTCCAACATTGGCAATGCCGAGACCGCCCATTTCACCCGCGACGCCGGCCTCAACCCCGAGGACCTCAATGTGGCGGTCGCTTGCTTCTTTGCCTTCTTCGTCGCTCTGCAGCCCGTCGGGGCGGCAGCTGGCCGCAAGTTCGGCATGGGAAGATGGGTACCGTCGGTGATGGCTCTGTGGGGCCTTGGCACGATTTTACATGCATGGATCACGCAAAAGTGGCAATTGATTGCCCTGAGGATCCTGATCGGCACCCTTGAAGGTCGGTATTAGCCCCTTAAACTGCTGAAGGAAGATCTTTCTTCTCTTTTGTGGCACGGGAGATGTCTTTCGGAATACCCTTTTGGTGTGTATATGCATCAGTTGAGACGTAAATGCTGACTTTTGATTAGCTGGATTCTATCCCACAACGGTGTCCTACCTGTCCTTGTTCTATACCCGCTATGAATTTGCGCGCCGACTTGCTCTGTTTTACGGTCAATATGCCGTAGCTGGGGCCATTGGAGGCGTCTTGGCGTTTGTTGTGTTCTCCGGCTTGCCTTCAAGTAACGATGCTGATGTCCCAAACAGTCTGTTGGGGGGCTGGAGGCCCTGGCAGATCTTGTTTCTCCTCGAAGGAGCTCTAACGATCCTTGTTGCCGTCACTGGATTTTTCTGGCTACCCAGAAACGCGGGAACTGCCTGGTTCCTCAACAAGAAGGAGCGTGAATTGGCTGAGAACCGCATTCGAATTGACCGGGCAGGTCCTGATAACGGTGACTTCAAGGGGACAGTTGATTCTGTGCCCTCGACTGAAAATGACCCGGCTCCAGAGGTTGTCTCTTCATCGCCGGACGATGAGCAGAGGCGCCGTCTTCTCTCGGCCGGAGATTCGACAAATGAAGAGCAACTGGACTCCAAGAATAACCTGACAGCCGATTCTGGGTTGTCAAAGCCCGACATTCTATCCGCGGTCCTCTTTCTTCCATTGGCCATGCCTATCCTTCTTCTGAACATAGCCTCCGCGATTCCCAGCACGGCGTTCTCCATCTTCCTTCCCCTCGTCCTCGAGTCTATGAGCCTCTCATCCCCGCTGTACAGCAATCTTCTCACTGCGCCTCCGTTCATTATCGCCGCAGTGACCCTTTATCTTTTCACTTACTGGAGCGACAGGTCGCGGAAACGCATTATCCCCATTCTTGCTGGTCTTGGTCTCACCGCTCTCGGGCTGGTTCTGACGCTTGCTCTGCCTTATTCCTCATCGTCATCTCCCCGTCTGGCCGTTGCTCAGTATGTTTCCCTCTGCATTCTGCTTAGTGGCAGCTTTGTCCCTAGCCCCCTCACCGTCGCCTGGCTTTCCGGGAACATTCCCCAGCCCGGCAAGCGGGCGATCATCCTGGGGATCAACGGTTGGGGAAACTTGGCAGGGGTCCTGGCGGCGGTGCTCTTTGCGCCCCGCTACCGTGGAAACGGTTACCGTGTCCCGCTGGCCATCACCTTGGGCTGCGTTGTGGCTAGCTTCCTTGGATTTGCCGTGTTGAGGACCGTCATGGTTTGGGTCAACACCGCAAGATCCAGGGCCTTGGTCCGATGGTCCCAAACGGAGATCGGGAGCGAGCCAGAAGATGATCTGGATCGAAGTAGGCCATGGGAATGCCAGGTGGAAGGCGTCCCGGCCTTTGCCGTCGTTGGAGGCACATGGTGGGACGAGAAGGTGAGGTACTGGGTGGGACAGAGGCTGCTGGGTATGGACAGGGAAGCCTCCTTCCTGACGAGGGGCGATGAGCAGCTCACGTTCAAGTACGGGTTATGACTTTCCTCTTCCGCTACTGTAAAGCTACAGGGAGAATCTTATGTAATGTTTTCGTTATGCCAGATATATCTAGCGGCAAGCTGTATAGGTGGCACCGCGAATAGTGTCCAGGACGACGCTCTTGGGCAGAGTTTCCAATGGATCATCCAAGTAGAGCAGTGCAAGCTCGATGGGCCTCCTCTGCCCCTGCATACTGTGTGCGGAGTAGATATTCTCTGCAGGCAACAACTTGAAACGCCGGGACATTCTGCACAATTAAAGCGGAGACGCCTCGACGCCCCGTCTAAACGGCTCACGGCCTGCAGTCTGTGACCGTGGTCGAGGAGCGACCACCACGTCAGCGGTTTCGCACTGGAAGATGCAGCTGTCGAGGTCGCGCGTCTGGCGTGCGATTGAGAAGTTGCAAGGCAACGTGGAAGTTGGACATGGCGACGGGCGACTCCAGGGGCGACAGCTGTCGGGTCGCCGGGGCCGCAGCCGCAACCGCGCCGGGCACGGTGATTGGGCGGTGAGGAGCGACCCGGGGAGAGAGGCTCAGAGGGCGCAGCAACGTCGAGCTGCGGCATCACGAACCCCGAGCAGCTGGGATCCCAACTCTCGAGCGCATGTCTCGCTGGTTTCCCTTCCCTGCCTGCTGCCTTGGATCTCTGCTTTGATCGCTAGCGATCTCATCCTTCTTTCGTCCCCGCGTCGCGTCTCTCTCGCTCACCCTCCGCTCCCTCGACCCTCCCTGCTCCCTCTATGCAGTCACGATAACCTCCGCGACCGCAAGTCCCCCGGGCCCCTCGAGGGCTCTTTTGCAGCATGTCTTCCTATAACCCCCAAGCCTATCCTAACCAACATCACGCCGCTCTTCCTCATCATCATGCCCCTCCGTACAATCCGGCCGCTGCAATGCAGCAGCCCTCTGCGCCAGCTGGCACCTTCTTGCCGGGCACGAAGGTCCAGGTAGGCAACCACCGCGTCGTCGTCGAGAAGTACCTCTCCGAAGGTGGCTTCGCCCATGTCTACGTCGTCCGACTCCCGCACCCCGTAGATGGCTCGGATACGGCCGTGCTGAAGCGCGTGGCCGTCCCGGACAAGGCTGCGCTCGCGAACATGCGGACAGAGGTGGAGACCATGAAGAAGCTCAAGGGCCACCGGCACATCGTCAAGTACATCGACTCGCACGCGTCGCAGCTCAAGGGCGGCGGGTACGAGGTGTTTCTGCTCATGGAGTTCTGCTCGGGCGGTGGCCTGATCGACTTCATGAACACGCGCCTGCAGAACCGGCTGACGGAGCCGGAGATCTTGAAGATCTTCACCGACGTCGCCGAGGGCGTCGCGTGCATGCACTATCTCAAGCCGCCGCTGATCCACAGGGATCTCAAGGTCGAGAATGTCCTGATCTCGCTATCGGGAAACACGGTGAGCTACAAGCTGTGCGACTTTGGATCGGCCGCTCCTCCACGGCCTCCGGCGACATCCGCCGCAGAAGGCAGGATGATTGAGGATGACGTCCAGCGGCATACGACACTGCAATATCGGAGTCCGGAGATGATCGATGTGTATCGAAGACAGCCCATCGACGAGAAGAGCGACATCTGGGCCTTGGGTGTCCTGTTGTACAAGCTGTGCTATTACACGACGCCCTTTGAAGAAGCAGGACAGATGGCAATCCTCAACGCGAGTTTCAAATACCCAGCTTACCCGCAGTTCTCTGACCGACTAAAGATGCTTATAGGTAGGGACAATGATGCCTCGACTCTCCCTGTTCTGCTGCTGACCACAACTGCTAGCTTCCATGCTGAGAGAGAATCCGGACCAGCGCCCTACTATCTATGAGGTTCTGCGTGAAGCCTGCCATATGCGGGGAAAGGAGTGTCCCATTCAAGATGTAGTGACCCGGTCATTGTCATTCTCCCGACCAGAAAGCTAACACGCCTTAGATCTATCCGGGACGCGCTTTTTCCGAAACTCGTCGTTACCACGAACTTCCTCCGTCTCCAGCGGAGCCCCCCAAAGTGGGAGCGGTATTTTCGCCCCCAATCCAGGAAACTCAAATCATTCCAGAAATCCCTCCAATGCGACGAGGACGCCCGGCGAGGCCAGTTTCACAGCAAAATTCGCCAAAGCCAAGTCCTTCGCCTTTCCGTGGCGTCTCTAACGATCCATTCGCGGCTCTTGACGGAGGTAAAGCGAAGATTGACAATTCGGATGAGCTCTCATCCCGGTTTCCAACGCTCGATCAATTCTCAATTCTGCACGAGAAAGGGGGCAAATTCGACTTCGAGCAGACCGTTGTGGAGACGAAGTCTGACGCCGATGATCTTTCGCAAAGGATTGCCAATGCTCTGGCAGATGAGGTCTTTGCCAGACATTCATCTCCTCCAAGCGTGGCACCCAAGGAACCAGCAGGGAACAAGCAGCCAAACTCTTCACCGGAGAGGAAACATCAAGAGACGCAGACACCAGAACCTGCTGGACAGCAAACCCCGCTCTACCAACCGGTTCCCCAAAGGCCTACCATGGTGTCCACTGGCACTATGACCGATCCGCCCCCTCCTCCTCCACCTTCGGAAATCAAGTCCTCCTCGAGCCGTCCCAGCTATAGGTTCCCACCTCCGGGACAAGAACACCGACCATCAAGTCAACAGTGGACCGCTGAGAGCGAAAGGGTATCGACCGGCCAAGGTAGCGTCCCTTCGCAGACAACGCCAATTTTCAAGCATGAACCGAGGCCGAAACCGTCGTCTGAGAAAATTTCCCAGTTACCGGTCTCTTCGAGACCGTCACTGGAATCCTCGCGGCCCTCCAACCTGGATCTCGACGATCCCGTGACGCGGTCGAAATCTGCCAATTCCAAGGCCCGTCCTGCATCCGCCTTTGTGCCATCGACCCACATCCGAGACCCGGGAAGCTCCCGTTCGTCGTTCGAGTCGTCTCGGATTCAGTACGAAGATGGAGCGCCATTGCAACATGCCCGTACTGACACGGACCGTGACTATGATCGGGCCAACATCGCGTCAGATATTGATTATCTGCGCGCAAAGGAGGAGGAAGAAATGAACAGAAAACGAGAGAAGCGCATGAGTGGTGGCCCGAAGCACACCAAACGTTCCAGCCTTTCGTCGCTGTCACTATCGGGAACCAAAATATTGGCCGGCAAATTCGGGGAAGCGTTTCGCCGTTTTGAACACGGTTCCCATCATGAGAGCAACAACAACAAGAGTCGCTCTCCGTCTCCCGATGACGCCCACAAACCCCTTACGCCTATCACCGGATCCGAAGTGACCGATCCAATTGATGACGGCCGCGATGGGAATGATAATGATGAGGATGATATTTCGCCGGAGACGCGTCGCGAGCTCGAGCGAAGGCGACTGTCACAGGAGGAGAGGCGGGTAGCGAATGCAGCCGCTGAATATCGTCGGCGCCTGGCGGAGAGAGGAGAAGGCGGCCGCCCCGAGATCCCGAAAGCGCCTTCTATTCAAAGCAAGGTCCAGTCCCTCCTTCAACAAGAAAACAACAAGCCGCCGCCCCCAAAGACGGCTTCGGGGTATGGCCGGTACACTGACTCGAATGTTGCTTTGCAGGCAAAGCAGTTTGAGTCGCTATCGGAGCAGCAGTACAGTGCCTCGGCAGCTTCGCGCAACGCTGGATCTGCATACGGCGAAGAAGACAGACCGAAACAACTCCCGCTGAGGAGTAATAATAATAATACCAACAACAAGGAGCCATCGGGAGTCCCTGGAGGCCTCCTCAAACAGCAGACGACGTCTGGCACATCGCCGTCCGTGCAGCGCACCGGTCAACAACGCCCAGCGGCTCCTCCAAAGCCTCATAGCCTGAGAACTGGCGGGCAGCCTGAAACTGCCGCCACCTCCGGCCCTGGCCGTGCGCCCTCGCTTCAGGGCTCACCCACCACCCCGACCGAGGACTGGGAGGCCAGTTTCAGCAGGCGTTATCCGAGTCTTTCCGGCCTCGAGCTGGTGGAGACTGAGATCGAGATACCGAAACTTTCTAGCATCCGGACGAGGGAGGTGTAGTTTAGCCGATTTTGATGTAGCAGCACTGGTGTTTTTTTTGTTTTTTTGTTTTCAGGGCTATTCGTTGCGAGTATTGTTCGCAGTAGGAAGTACATACATATGACAGTGCTCACTGGTTGCCATAGACATATACAGATCTCCATGCTTTTCCATAAATATATAATATGAGTTACTGCCGACCTTTTTTCTTTGATAAGTCGTAAGCTATATCCCAGAGGCCTGAATCGTTATACTGTCGCGGCGTTTTGTACGGCTGGAGATGGTTTTGGCTGTAGGCTGGAAATATCCCGAGACGGCGGAGATGCTCACCGCCCGGCCGCGACCTCCACCCATTCACGCTTTGTCTCGCAGCTTACTGGGAGCTCCGCGAACGCTCCGCATATTTCAAGTCAACTTTACAACCCCTCTCTCCAAACCCCATAAACGGGCGAAACAATTGGGGAAAGATATCTACCAGCCAGCGCAGATGGCGCCGATAACGCTGAGCACGGTTGACAGTTAGTTTTTCCCACCGGCACAGAACTAAAACACAGTCGATCGTTTGGGTGTTGTTACGTGCCTGCTGACGGCGACATGTTACTTGTGTTGCGCAGACGACCTGAAGGATGTGATCCAGCACCTGTACGAGATCCAGTCCGCGGTCCACGGGTACCTGGGGCCGGAGACGCAGCATGAGTTGGTGAGGAAGATGTATGTCCTTCTCTCCATCTTACCCTTCTCCCGTCGCTATTTACTTGTTACAACTACTGCCCTTGACCGCAGCTCGTTCAAACCCACACATATATAAATCCCGCACAATTGCAGAAAGAGAGAAAAGAAGAGCAACTTTCCCACTTCTCTTTTTTGTCAGTGACCATTCAACTAACCACTACTTGTCTGGACAATGCAGAAAAAACCTCACCCTCGCCCTCTCCACCCTCTCCACGCACACCCGCCTCGACCAAACAACCCCTCCACCTCCGATAACCGACCCCTCCGACCCCCCCGTCGCCACCATCCAGCTGCCCCCCGAGATCATCGACTACGTCGACGCCGCGCGCAACCCGGACATCTACACGCGCGAGTTCGTCGAGCTCGTGCAGCGCGGCAACCAGGACCTGAAGGGGAAAGCCGAGGCGTTCGCTTCCTTCCGGGACATCCTGGCGCGGGAGATGCGCAGCGCGATGCCCGAGTGTCGGCGCGAGGTGGATCGCGCGGTGGTGGCGACGGGGGGGAGGGTGGACAGTATTACCATACCTGTACGTGGTGGGGAGGGGCGGCAGCAGCAGCAAGGGCAGCAAGGGCAGGGACAGGAGCAGGGACAGGGACAGGGACAGGGACAGGCGGCGTCTTCGTCGTGATATTATATCATCTCATATCGGCATGGAGCGTTTGGGATGCGGTATGGGTTGGATTGGATAGTTTGTAGGTTTTATCTTATTTGATATGGGCGTTGCGTTCTTTCCTCGGAAAAGGTCTTCTGGGTCTTGGGTCAATGAGTGAAGTTAGGTTAGGCGCTGGTGTTATGGTCGTGGTCATGGTTATGGAGAGGCTGTATACCTGCATGTGCTGTATTGTGCATATCTATATAGGGACACAGTGACTAACTAATGTAATTTTAGGAAGTATTCCAGACAACCTGTCATTCTGGGATGTATGTATTCCAAGATCCTCGAGCGTGCAGCCAGTTGTGCTTTATTTTTCTGGGCTGTTCTTCTAATTACTGCATCTTTTCTCTGTATGCTACTGGGCTAGCTGCTGCATGGCTCATTGAGAAGGCATCAAAAATCAGTACTCTTTATGTTATATAGCCAAGGCGCTTATCTCTTTTTTTTCTTCCTGTACTCTGTATGTATGTGCTGTACAAGTGATGATTTAATCAATGATTAATAGGTGATCTGCTCCGCCAAGGAGCGTGAAGATGCTTGGAGGTATACTATCTCACGTAACTACTGGTTAACATGTATGATCAAGGCAGCTAGCCAACCAAGAGTCGATCCCGCTGCCTTTTTCTCACTCGATTGCTGCTAGTGCGAGTCAGTTAATCTCGAAGCCCTGCTCATACAAGGGAGAAGAGAGGATACCTTAAGTAAGCCGGTTGCTACCTAAGCATTGGCATATCCTGTATCACGACTACGAGTCTCCCTTCACGTGCGGTATGTACGAGGGGTACACGGGGATGGTACGTGTCACTGGGATCTGTGTGCGGGTGGAATCGATCGATGCTATTATTATCATCTGATGTGACATGACAGGACTATTATTATTATGTTACGATACTATCTACAGCTTATTATTAGACCAAGGCAGACTTTGAATTCTGAAACGTGCAGAGGATCGTGTTCATACTACGGAGTATGGACCTGAGGTAGCCGCAGCCGTGGAGACACGATCGACTGACTGCTTGTCACCGTCACTGCGGCTTTTTGTCGCGCGGTTCACCGGTTCCAAGGTTGAGACTTGAGAGCCGTGATGGCGATAGCACTTCCTTTGGATGTGCTGAAGCTTGAAGGACTTCCTTTTTCTGAACACGGTTCGAGTCTGGCGGCTGGCCAGGCCTGTTGCACACACGCCCTGACGATCGATCGACTCCACTGCGCTTAGAGCATCGAAGGCTGAAGCCCACGGTCCAACAGGCGGCATGTCATACAGGAAGGATGCCGGCCATGTCGTACACAGGCCAAGTGTCCAACGGACCTGCTTGCGGGACGCTGAGGCCAGCAGCTGGGAGCCCGAGTCTCAGATCTGAGAACGTGGTTCTGTGAGAACCCGAGGGTCTGTTTGATAGACGCTTGGCCGGGCTCAGCTGCTGCAGCGTCGAGGTCAGACTGCTTCCCGCTGTAGCTTACAGCGACGACCACGACGATGAACGAAGGACGGACGACTGTGTGTGTTGAGCCCTGGAGTATGGAAGGTTTGAACCCCAGACCCCAGAGCCATGGTTCACAACATGTCACGGCAACGTGGAGATGCTTCTTTCACGAGTCTCTCTGCGGACGCCTAGGAAACAAGGCGTCCTTCGCACCCGCACGGGCGACCATGGAGAAGGCCAGACGGTTGCGCCACACACGCGCTGGGACGGGAACCCAGCTGCTACGCCGTCATACCTGAGACTCTCGTGCCCAGACGAGCTCGAGGCGCGGTGAGTGAGAAGAACACGAGGCCAGCAGCCGCTTGGCGCTTTCTGCCTCAGTCTGGATTCCGGAGAGACCTCAACTTTTGCCAGACCTGTAACAGCAGACGATGCGGGAACGAGCGTCTTCTAGGTTATTTGGTGTTTTCCCTTTTTCTACCATCCCGCTCAAGGTTCACGCAGACCAGAACACCGTTTTCCCCTTTGGGATCGAGTTCCACCGGGGCGGGAGGCGGCGTCTGCCACGCCCTGTCCAGGCGTTCTCCTCCCCCGCATGTCTGGTCCAACCCCTGTGGATGATCGCCGGATGCAGCACGCTTCGTGCCGCGCAGGAGCCAGCTCCAGCCTGCCATGGGGACTATGGCCTGTCACGCTTAAGGTCCCGGCCAGCCGTGCCGGGGTTGCGGTACCTTCACGTCCTGCTTCCCCGTGATGCCAGATGTCAAGGGCCTTGACTGCTCATCTACCATGTCTTACGTTTGATAGCTGCAGGGGAAGGGCCCTGGGCAGGGAAAAAATCTCAACTCAGCATGGTGACGATCGGCACCCGCGCCCCTGGGGATGGCATCACCGGGGGATACACCGGAGACAGCCTGGGGATCAAGATCCTCATGGCCACGTTCACCGGCATCGCCTGCTACAACGCGATTGAACTCGTCGTCCTCGTCTTCATCACCTTCAGCCGCTACGAGGGCCTCTACTTCTGGAGCCTCTTGCTCTCCGCCGCCGTCGGCGTCATCCCGCACGCCCTCGGCTTCCTCCTCAAGTTCTTCAGGCTCACCTCGGCCGCCTGGCTCTCCGTCACCCTGCTAACCGTCGGCTGGTATCTCATGGTGACCGGCCAGTCGGTTGTCCTCTACTCCCGGCTCCACCTCGTCCTGCGCAACCCCAAGGTGCTCCGGCGCGTGCTCTACATGATCATCATCGATGCGGTTTGCCTGCACCTGCCCACGACCGTCCTGACATATGGCTCCAATTTTGATGGCAGCAACGGCGCGTTCATCCAGGGGTACAATATCATGGAAAAGATCCAGATGACTGGTTTCTGTATCCAAGAGTTCATCATCTCCGGGCTCTACATCCGGGAGACGGTCAAGATGCTGAGGCTGAATCCGGACAGGAGCAACCGCAAGATCATGTACCAGCTTCTCAGCATCAACCTGTTGATCATCCTCATGGATCTGGGGCTCCTCATCGTGGAATATCTCAACTTCTACATCATCGAGACGACGCTCAAGGGCGCCATCTACAGCGTCAAACTGAAGCTGGAATTCGCGGTTCTAGGAAAGCTGGTTCACCTGGTCCACTCTCACGGCTGGAAGCCCGAGTCCCCCAACGGACCTGCCCAGTTCCCCGATTTCGTGGATCCAACGCGAGTGACCTCGGACCTCGCCCACACCATCCCGCCGGTCAGGCAGCCTTCCCATCCGTGGATGGACCGGGACGACGTCTCCATCGCAATCTTCGAGCATTCGGAGCGGATCCCGACCCGGGAGGCCGGCAGCGCGGACGTGTCGGGATCGTGGAGCGGCGAGACGCGTGCGAATCATGTAGCCCAACGGACACCGACGGACGTGGCCGGTTCACTCTGTTCGCCGACGGACACATCGAAAGCGAAATGTCCGGATCCTCCGGGATGAATATGTTGTATCGACGTTTATTTTCATCATGACTCGGGAGACTGCATCGAAAACCGTTCGGCGCCACCGACACTCCATGACCAGAAGAGGGTGCCATTGAACACAACCCGTCTGTCACGCACTCGGCTCAGAAGGGAAAAACCGGTTTTCGTGGGTTCGAACTTGGAGGACTAGCGAAGAGACTCTCGGTGTGTCTCGTTCTCCATTGGCGCCGAGAAATCGCGAACGGCAGCAGCGGCTTAACCGTGAGCCTCATTTTCACTACACATGGGACTGGATATTTGACCCGGTAGAGCGAGGAGACGGACTTTCTGGAAAGCTCGATGGGGAGAGCACGGACTGGACCTGGCTCGCCGTGAATCCCCGCGCGCCAGCCGCTCTCCGCCAACGGCCACGCGCGGAGCCCCCGCACAGCCGCGCCCGTCCCCACGCCGCCCCCGCCACGTCCGCCACGCTCCTCCCGGGAGGGAAATTCCACCCCGGATCGCCGCCGGGATCCCGCGTCGGGCGGAGGTCGGCGGTGCCGTGCGGGTTTCCCGGGGCGTCTGGGGATCGAGAAGGCGGCCAGAGCGTCTCTGCGCGGTGCTCTTATATTTCACCATCATGGCCCCGTTGAGCTCCGGCTTTGTGCTCGTCCAGTTCGTCTCTTGTGTCCGCTGAGGAGCCTGCACCATGAGACATCTGCTCTTGCTCGGCTTGGGCCTCCTCCCCGGCCTGGGCGCTGCGGTGCCTGGGGCCCGTTCGCTCAGCCGTGGAAATAATGGAAGTGCTCCAGCATGTCCCTCGGACCCAACGACTCTGCACATGAGCGCCCCGCCCTATGAGAACTACTTCTACTCCGACTGCAACGTCGCTGCCCAGGTCGTCGTCACCAGCCCGCTGCCCGACAGCAACCTGACCATCATCGGTCCGCGCCTGATCGTGGCATGGCCGGCCGGGAACAGCGGCGTCTGCGCCTTCTTCGAACCCCAGAACGGCATCAATGGCACCCTGGGCATCGAGCTGGCCAACTCGACCGTCGGAAATCCGCTCGCGGCAACCTACCATGCTCCCGCGGCGTCTTCGGGATCCAAGTACCCCCGGGTCGGGGTGACGGGCGTGCTTCGCTTCAACTCGTCGGCCGTGCTGACGATCCCCATCCTGGGCAGCGTCCGGACGATCCGTGACTTCACTGAAGGCCCCAGTCTGCTGGACCCAAAGATCCAGGATGCTATCACGTTCACTTCCACTGCCGATGGAGGTGCTTCCTTGCAGAGGCTGTGGCTGGACAACATCACCACGACCACTCTGCGTTTCACTCCGGCGGCAGGCAATGGCAGCTCCGTCAAGGTGGACAACAGGACCCTCAAGTTCGATGCCGGAGAGTACATCTTCGCGGCAGATCTCGACTACCCTCAGCTGAAGCAGCTGAAGGCGTCCGAGGTTCTCAACCCCAGTTCTCAGGACCTGATCCAGCAGGATCCCGTCCAGACCACTGCCCTTTCTTTCCTGTCCTACTCGAACAAGCTCCTGGCTGGGGCGTGGAGGTTCCTGACGTACTTTGGGCGTGATTCGATGATCACGGCCCTCCTGATGGAGCCCGTTCTCAGCTATGGAGAAGGCAGCGCTATGGAGGCCGTGATCGGTGCGGTCTTGGAGCGACTCAACAGGACTGATGGAAGAGTGTGTCACGAGGAAACCATCGGGTAGGTCACTCCCTGGATCTAAAAAAAAAAAAAGTAGAGAATTTTGCTAAGTTCTTGCAGTGACTATGCCACATATCTGAACGCGAAGGCCAATGTCACCAGCACCGACCCGGTCTATGACTACAAGATGGTGGGTATCTCGATCCTGGCTCTTGAGAAGCGGATGTTAACCTCCAGACAGGTCGATTCCGACTACTACCTCCCGGTTCTGATGAAGAAGTATTTCATTGACAATGAGATCGGCCGTAAGAGGGCCGGCGCGTTCCTGAAGTATGTGTTGACTAGTCCTCTGGCCTCGAGGATCTAACTAACGCTCTGGAGCATCTCCGCTGGCAGCATCAACCCGGCAAACTCGAACTTGACCTACGGACAGCTGGCCCTCATCAACGCCGAACGGATCATGCGACTGGCCGCCCCGTTTGCAGCAAAGGGGAACCAGACCAAGGAGAACCTCATCCATCTGTTGGACGGAGAGATTGTCGGTGAATGGAGAGACAGCACATACGGTTCGAGCACCTGCTTTTCAACAAAACGTGCGGGGACGTACAGCTGACGAACTTGACCAGGACTCGGCGGCGGGCGTATCCCATACGACGTCAACACGGCATTGGTGCCAGCAGCACTGCGTTCCATCGCTGCTCTGGCGCGCAAAGGGTTCTTCCCTAAGCGTCCTCACTGGGCCACCATTGCTGACAAGTACGCAAAAGTCTGGGAGGACGAGACCCTCCAGTTCTTTGAGGTCTGCTCCTTTCACCTATACCTTACAGTATGGTCCGGTCCATTTCTGACTCTCACCAAGGTCACCATCCCCGAAGACCAAGCCAAGCAGCGCGTCGCCGCATACGCCAAAACCATCAACTTCGCCGGCCCCAACCAGACCGACGCCATCGACTCCGACGTCCGCTTCTACGCCCTCGCCCTCGACGGCTACAACAACCTCACCAAAGTCGAAGTCATGCACTCGGACGACTGCTTCCGCCTCTTCCTCCTCAACACGACGTCCAACCAGCCCCAGCTGACCGCCTTCCTCAACCAGACCGCCAACAACGTGCGCCGCACGTTCCCCGCGGGCCTGCTCACCGACGTCGGCATGCTGGTCGCCAACCCGGCCTACGGCGCCAACCCGGTGTACGCCCGCAACTTCACCAACAGCGCCTACCACGGCACGGTGGTGTGGTCGTGGCAGCTGGCGATGATGGCGAAGGGGCTGGAGCAGCAGTTGGGTCGGTGCGAAGCGGAAAAGCCGGCCCCGGAATTCTGCAAGGACACCGTCGTCTACGGCAACGTGAAGCAGGCGTACAACCTCCTCTGGGACAGCATCGAGGCCAACAGGGCCATGCTGACCTCGGAGGTCTGGTCCTGGGTGTACAGGGACGGCGAGGGGTTCCAGGTCACGCCGCTGGGGGCGCTGCCTCCGCCGCCGGGGGTGGGCGGTGCGACTGGTACGTAGACGTACACCCTAACGGGAGCTCTGGACACAGGTTTCTAGATTGATGGATAGAAGCTAACAAAAATCCCGCTACAGAATCGAACATCCAGCAGCTGTGGTCGCTTGCGTTTTTGGCCGTGACGAGGAACGAGGCGTTCCGGTGAGGTGAGCCACCCAACCACAGCCAACACCCAACGCCCTAACTTCCGGACTATCCTGTCGTATGTAATATATATATAGAGAGAGAGAGAAAGATGGTCCTCTTGTACATATCATGAATTTATTAGATAAACATTTGTTATTATTTAAGAGTAAGATGAAAAAAAAGTGGTGCGGCGGAACATAGTATTAGTATTCAGAGTAATTTCTGCCCTTTTCCCCCTGTTTCATCCAATTCTGATACTATAGATGCCAGATGAGACTCGGCTGGTTTTTTTATGTTTCCCTTTCTCTTTTATTATTATGATCATCTGCATATGTGCCCAGGTACCTACCTACCCATGTAAAGTACAGTATGTACAGCACAGTAGCTATGACGTCATTACTTCCTACTTGACCCGATTGGATAATGATAGCTTCATAGACGAATGATATTAACTCCCCCAGCCCATGCCTATATACCTCCCTCTGTGTCCCAGACCAACAGATCAATCGATTGACCGATCAACGGACCAGCCGAAAGAATCAAGGAACATACCTCCCGCCCTGACAGTGGCTGTCCCACGCGCTGGTGGACGTGAAGACCGCCGTGTCGGAGTTGTTCAGGGCGAGGTTGATGAGCGTTTCTTCTGTAGAGCGACAAGTGGTCAGGTATTGTAACTGAGTGTGGTAGGTATGTTATGTATGCTTTATGGTTTATACGGCGGGTATGTAGATATGGAAGTAAAGGACTTACTATTCGGATCGAACAGAGGCCACCTGTACCTGCCCCCCGCGAGTCCGTTCCACGGGTCCTTGGCGAAGGCGACCCAGGCGCCTGTTGTTTTATTTATACGTTAACAATCTGCAGTCGATGTGATATTGATGCATATATATCGATGGAAGCGTGTTGACATACCCTGCATGTACCGACTCACACGCACCTCCTCGGGCGTCACGCTCGAGGGGTCGTCGACGGCCAGCGGGCTCAGGTCGTAGGTGCCGAGGACGATGGGGACTTCGCCTGCATTTATTTCGCATTGTGATATTAGTATGTATACTCTACTCTACCTATATAGGTAGCTATATATCTTGTTGGATTGGTAGGCACTCAACTCGAATGATATGCCCCCAGCCACGGGACGGGGCTCAGGTTGGAGAAGTTGCCGTGGTAGAGGTAGCGCCAGGTCGGGACGTCCTGTTCTACGCGGAGCCTGCTCATTCATTCAGCATACATACATACATACATACATATATATATATATGTGAAAGAAAGAAGGGAAAGTGACACTTACAGCGCCGCCTCCTGGATCGGACAGTTGAACGACCCCTGTGTCTGCTCGACCTGCTGCGTCTCGTTGAACTCCTTGGTGTCGAGGCTCTGGTACGCGGCGCACTCGCGCTCGTTGCCGCCCATGAGGGTTGGCTAGTATCATACCTTCCATTAGTTAAAACTCCCCTCGCATATACATGTAATGTACTATATATGGAAGGGGGAGGTTCTTACCAATCTCGCAATCTTCCTCTCCCTCGCCCGCTCCGCGTAGTCTGCAAAGACGGTCAGGTTATCCGCCACCGGCACGAACGAGTACGTCCCGTCGGCGGTGACCTCGTCGACGATGGCCTTGAATGGGAGGCGGCGCATGCATTCGAGGCTCGAAGAGTTCGTGTTTGAAGAACTGCTACTGCTACATCCAAGGGCCGCGGCGAGCCGGTTCCAGTTCTCGTACGTGAAGTCCGTGTTGGGGAGGAGCGAGGCGACGCCGGATTCGAGGCCGATTGCGCGGACCAGTGGATTGGTTGGATACTGTAGTTGGCAGATACATAGTAAGTATGAGTGAGATTTAGCTTGTGATCCTTAAACCAGGCAATTGGACCCGCATAATGGGTTTCACATACAGCATAAGAATACATATCCGCAGACGCGGCGCCCGCGGACTGGCCGAAGAGCATGATCTTGGTCGGGTCGCCGCCGAAGTCGGCGATGTTGTTGTAGACCCATTCGATGGCCAGTCTCTGTATGCATTTCAATAACATCAGTCACTTGTGTCTTTTCACGATATTCTGAGAAGTATATATATACATACCTGATCCAGCAAGCCGACATTCTGCTTATTGGTATCGATCTCCGGCGCGTTGGGGTATCCGAAGACTGATACCCGGTAGCTTCACGAGGGACCCTGTACTCAGCAATCGAGTTCCAAAAAAAAGAAAGACAAGAAGGGACCACCTAATGGTCGAGCATGCATACTTGAAAGTAACAAAAACCACATTCTCATTATCCTTCACCAGATTCGTCCCGTCGTAGAACGTCAGCGCCGTCCCGCCCTGGTTGAACCCCCCGCCGTAGATATACATCATCACCGGCGCCTTCTCTTTGTTATTATTCTTCTTGCTGTTACCTGGATGCCTCTCCCCCGGCGCCCAGATATTGACCGTCAAACAATCCTCCGTCATGTCGGGGATGTTCCACGGTATGTACGGCAGATACGACCAGATGGACTCGTTGGAGAAGGAGTAGATCCCCGGACAGGGTCCGCTGTAGGATGATGCATGGAGGACTGTGTCCCAGGGAGCCTTGTTCACGGGGGGCGCGAAGCGGCGGTCGCCGGTGGGAGGCTCCGCGTAGGGGATGCCGAGGAACGTGCGGACGGTGCGTCCGGTGTCGTTGTAGAAGCCGTAGACGGGACCGGTGGTGGTTTCGACGTAGAGCTCTGATGAAGGAGCGGGTATCAAACCGGATTGGACGGTTTGGCAGAGTATGGCAGTGGTAAACCACGATAAGGCGAGACGCCATAGGCCTGAGCCCCATTGGTCTGACATTGTGGTAGATTTGAACATGAAAACGTCGAATGTGATTGAGATTGGGATTTATGAACTGTCCAATTGACGTTTATGAGTTATCATTACAAGAGTCCGTATTCATTATATGCAAGAGGGTGGAGCAGAAATCCAAACGTCCAGCGGGAATTGACTCGACCCATCCAGCCTGCTACATAATAAAGAGCAGGAGACCTGTCAATATAAATACATGCCCATGCCTGGCAAAAAAGACGATGTGGAGACGGCCCCTCGTCCGGAGAATCTTCCAGCGGGAAAATTGTAAAGTAACCAGCACCGAGCGTTGACCACTGTATATCCCTTCCCCAATGAGTTGCTGCGCCGGACGGGCTACAACGATTGGATCCTGGGTTCGGCACCTTAATCCGGATGAAAGACATTTAGCCTTAATAGAGGACGACTAGCGGTTCACAGCCCTTGAGACCGATGGCAGAATCGTGGTTAGCGTGATTAACCGGCCCTGGCTATCAAAGCTTAGCCTTCTCCGCATTTCAACCCTTGCCCCACGGGGACAGCAAGCAAGCCATCTTCACCGATCCGCCGGCAACGGGAAGAATACAAGAACTAGACATACAAAACGCTGAAGGCTGCATTTGGTTTCCATACAATAACACTGGTCATGTCGATGAAAGAAGAGTTCAAACACGAGAGAACATATACACACTGTACTGGACATACAATGGTGGAGAACTTCATACGTTGCTCACCATTTTCATAACCGACTAACCCAGAAAGGATATCAATCACATCATAAACATGGGTACCCGCGGAACTGAAAACAGAATAAAATCATCAATTTTCCTTTCCAAAACCCGTAACGTCCCTTTCAGATCGTGAAAGACCGAATCCCCTCAACAAGTCCATCCGACAACTTGCTAACCGCGACCCAGTCTGGAGCATATTGTCGGATTTCGTCCAAGGCAGGTATGACGCCGGCCTGGTTATTGTCACTCCACAGACAGACAACCTTTCCGCTAAGACCGTCCCTCGGCCATTGAACGTCGACTGTCCACGTATTCTCCCAGGTACGGCTCCAGAGCCTAATCTCCTTGCTCCCTTCGGGGGAAATGTGCGGGAAGCGACCGTCCAGGGCCGATCCAGCAACGCTGAAATCCGAGATCGGCGAGTCAAATAGCAATTTACAGGCACGCGTATTCTTGCCAGATATTTCAAATCGCGCCTGATTCTTGCCGACTGTGTGCGACACATTGAACGACACCCAGTCGCTCATCGGAAGCTCCTGGGACGTCGACCCTGTATCGACAACATGAGGAGCGAGGCCATTCCACGAACATTGAACCCGAGGCCCTGGCCCCACCCAGGAGCAAGTCACATTCTGGCCTGCAGCGCTGGGGAGAGCCTGGATGGCATCGCTGACGAATGGAGGAATACCTGTGAGAGAAGCATGGTTCACACCAGTGTCCAGATCGACCCGCTGGATGAAGAACAGTTTCAACCTATTTGACGAAGAGAAGGGGAAGGCAACCAGGTTATATATCAGGGTTCCAATAAATATGAAAAGCAAAAATACCGGAATGTGATACGTATACCGATGTACAAAGGGCAAGACCGGAGTAAGAAGGAGGACCGTGAACGCCGCAATTAGCAGGTAGACAGTGAGCACTGAGCTGCCATCCTGTCCGGTTTGATGCAGGGCGCTTGTGAGGAATAGACCAAGTTGGCCAATCAGGATAATGACGATGGGAGCCACGAGAAGGAGCTGTAGCACCCACGTCCATTTGGGCATCCTGGAGCTCCATGCTTGCTCAGAACCGTACACGTTCGGATCCTTCTCGTCCTCGCGGTCAGCGTCGCTGCTAGCAATGCCTTCTTCTTCTACCCTAGTGTAGTTTGCAAATGTAGTTCGGTGTCCACCTCGCAGAAGGGACGTCGACTCATTTGCCTCTTCTTCGACATTGTCGTTGCCCCCAACCTCGTCAAAAGTAGGGGTAAGGAGACGACTGCCAAAGCTGCTTGTCCGCCTTGACCCACGTCTGGACTGGCTCGCGTACTCGACCTTCCGGGGCAGGGTAAAAAGTTCTAGATAAGAGATCCACGTAGCTAGGAATACCGCTAGGAAATAGAAAAAGATGAAATATCCGCCGGCAAGGCCGAATCTGTTCTCGTAAACCGTAGCGATGACAAGGAGGACCCACACGAGGGTAAACGTCCAAGTCAGCGTATACGCTCTATGAAGAGCCGACGGCCGGGCGAAATCAGCCACTCGAGACACGAACCACGCCGAGAACACCCATGCAGAGATCATCATGCTCCAGACAGCATACTGACTGCTATGGGCGATCATGGGATTGATCTTAGTCAGCAGGAAAGCCAACGCGACTGTTATTGCAGTAGGCATCCCAAAGAGGAGCGGGAACCGGAAGAGTCCCCTGAGGCCGTACAAAGGAACTTTGTCGTCGGTCTCATCTAGCTGCGTCGATATGCTGAACAAGTACATCCTGTTTGCCTTGGATACAGCGACGCCTGTGATGAAGAGGGTAAGAGGGCCCACTATCAGGACCGTAACCGAAAGCGCAAAGAGGGTGTGGACACGAAACACCACGAATGAGCTACCAAAGAGATCGAACCAGACCGCAGGCGTACCGGATCCGCTCGGGACCTTCCCAAGGCTCTTTGGTTTGCCATCAAAGCGGTCACTGGAATCGGAGACCATTCCCTCGGTGGTTGCAATGGCAGCCGACAACATGTGCCACATGGAGTCCTTGCTGGTATGCCTCGCGTCGTCTTGGTCTGTATGGTACCTGGCTCTGGGCTCCATAAAGGCAACATCCAACCCGCGAAGGCCGAGGTCGCCTTCGAAGACAATGTAATCTGTCTGACTGCGAATCAGACCCATCTCGAACCCATTGGCACTCAGCACGGAGCCGAACGGGTATTTCGATCTCTGGTAGAACCGGGTCACCTCCGTATCGGAGCTGCGGAAGAGCGTAGCGCGACCGCCGGCGCCAGCGCCCTCCAGGTTCAGAAACGTATGAGGAAACCTCGAAATCGGATGCTGGCTGTACACACGCGCTCCGTTGAGGAAGTCCTCTTCGCCATTATTGAAGAGCAGGACCAATCCCTTGCGTGGCGCATGCCCGGGTGTCGTGAAGTACTTGAGGAGCTGAAGGCAGGTTATCACTCCGATGCCATCATCCGTGGCACCAAAGCCGGTAGACACGCTGTCGTAGTGGGCATTGACGAGCACGCCTCCCTTTCCAGAGGGCTGTCCATCGGAATCTTCCCACCAGTACGTCTTGTCGTCCTCCGAACCCCGAATGTAGACGATGATGTTGGTTCCCTCGAAATAGACACCGAGGCTTTGTGTGCTAGCAACACTGCCACCGGCGAATGTCAGATTCGACTGTAAGTCATCAAAGACAAAGACTTCCGGTTTATCCTCATCGACAGCTCGATATTCTTCCTCGGAAGCAGTCGCTGCCAGGATATCGTTGATCCGCTTCAGCAACCACTCGTGAACCTCGTCGTTCCGGTGCGAATTGAACGGATGAAAGCCGCCGGTAAGGTATTGGAGGTCGGCCCAAGCTTCGGTGATATTGACACCCTCGGGACCAGTACTCGGAGCGGAAGGGAGGACATGGTGGATGACGATCAGTGGGACGAGGAGCGCGAAGTAAACGACGGAGGTGATCAGGGTCACCGGCCCAGGCGTGAAGGCCAGCGGGTTACGCCGCCGCGACTTGATGGGAGGCATTGGATACGGTCTTCACGACAACGGGCGTCGCAAGACCGACGAGCAGAGGGCGGCTAAGGCATGAGAGGAAGGGCTGTCGACGAGGGGCCGTGATCGTTGCGCCCTTGCGAAGAAGGCGGAGCGCGGGGGCAGTAACGGCGCACGGGGCACGGTGGAGCCGCGGCCCCGTCGGCGGTTGGCAACGGCGTCGCTGACGTCTTCGACTTGCCTAGATGTCTTTCCCTGCGCCAAAGACGCGTCTTGGTCTACGTTAGATGTCTGGCCGTTGTACATCTCTTGGAACATACGTTCTATAACCTGACCATTGAAGATGAACCGGATTTCCCCCGCCAGAATGACCGGTCTTACTAATAATCGGTGGGAGTATAATACGCCCGCTCAGGAGCAAAACCCCGTACCTTGGTACACTGTTTCTCGGGAAATATCCAGATGCTTTGATTTAGACTTCGATCTTACTCTGATCCAGGTTTGCTGGATCTCGTGATACCGCGGAGCAAGAGAACCTGGGGTTCCGCGAGGGTTCCCGGCGGTTTTCTATATTTACTGTACACAGGCCTAATGCTTCTTGTGCCATGCCCGAGTCACTGAAGAAGCAACAATTATTCACGGAGAAGACGATCGAATGTACAATTACGAATAAACTGGATCTTAAAATTCATTGTAATGCATTAAAGGAGAGGGTCGGAATGCGTAGAGATTGGAAGAATGGCTATAGGATCAATGAAGCAAAGGCTAAAAAAAGTAGATATCGTCTAAACAGTATGAGGAGTCCAGAAAAAAAAAGAATCCCCTGCAGCTTGCTTCCTTGATTTACCCGCTGGCAACACTATGTCTGTCACCAAACCAACAGAGACACCGCATCCCGAACCAGTATCCGGATATTCCTTGGTATCTTTGAGAATCTTCCAATGCACTTTGCCGGGGGAACCCGAGTCACCAGAGCTTGCAACGCATGCAATGACGCGCGATCTGAATGATACAAACGTATTATGGCTAGACATGGATATGTATCTGTACAATAAGATGCCAATTGACTTGTGCCGTTTCGACCGTTAAGGGAGGCGCTTGCCGATTCCAGCAGTCGGTAGTCCTGTTTCTTCTCGCATTGCCCGCAGCATACTGGCAGAGACATCAAGACGCTGCGCCCGTCAAACTTCTTCAGTCTATCTTGCTTGACGGTATAAGATGCCTCTGGTCGCAGATAAAGGACGTGACTGAACCTCCATAATTGCCGAAGCACAGCCGACGCACTCCTCCCGATGAAAACGGACTGGTGATATTCGTACCGTTGGAAGATGAAAGTGTGCCTTAAGACAGCAGACCTATATCATACGGATAATTCAGATGCGAAACAGAATGATGGAACAGATGCAACCCGAACAGACTTCAACAATAGGGTATCAACCATGGGGATGTCGAACGCCGATGCCTCCATCGCCCATTTCATCATCTTCTTCGTCGTGAATAGCAGTCGCGTTCATAAGGCCAGTCACCTGGCCCTCTTCCTCGTCCAATTCTTCATCATCGTCATACATGGTCGCCTCGGTCTCTTCGTGGAAAGGGGCGGCATGCCGATTGAGAAAATCACGGAGCCGCGAAACGCCCTCACCGCTGAAGACACAGAAAACCTCACGCTGCTGGGGCGTAAACTCAGGTGGAGCCTCGCGGCAGAATGCAGTGAGGTCTTCTCGCAAGAATGCTTGAACACCCGTAAGGCTGAGGTGAGTAAGTCGCGGGCAGTGGTTGAGTAGAGCATGGATCCCCTGAGGCAGAAAAAAGTCAATATGGATGCTTCGAAAAGCAGGACGTCAAATCTGACAAACTCACCTCCATTGTCAAATTTACACAATAGCTGAGGTGAACTCGCTCCAGACAGCTGACACCTAGTGGGTGCGGAGAGACTCTCGGCCGTGCCAGGGCCAGAATGCTCCGATCGGTGATCGACTGGCATTTCACGAGGCCTATCCTCCTAAGTTTCGGCAGGGTTGCAAGCTGCTGAACACTATTGTCTGTTAAGCGGTTGCAACATGCCAAGTCGATATATCTGATTCGATTGCAAGACTTCACCAGCTGGATCACTGCAGCATCAGTAATGTTGGAGCAGTGGCCAAGATGGACATAGTGAAGGTTCTTGCCGAGCTTGCAAATTGCCAAAACCGCGCGATCAGTGATGTGTCGGCATTTTGCGAGAACAAGATTCCGTAGACGAGGAGCAGAGTTGACGATCCGCTCGACGGATTCGTCTCTGATGTTTTCACAAGCGGTAAGGTCCAATATACGCAGACTATCAAAAATCATGTGTTCTGGCAAACTCAGAAAGGCAGAATCATTGATCTCTATGCAGTGTGCAAGTCTCAGTTCTCGCAGGTTTCGGAGCGTAGTCATAAGCGTGGTCACCGAGGAGCTTGTAATCAACTTGCAGTCATGTAGATCGATTTCTAGAATGGCCGGACACTTCTCGGCAAAAGATAATACGGCTTTATCCGTGACTTGGACGACGCCGTTCAATTTCAACTGCCTTGGTTTCAGTAAAGCACATGTGAAAACCGAAACACAAGACTACTCACCCTCTTAAGCTGCCGGCAACTCTCAGACACGGCAATCAGCGAGTCGTCGGTTACATTCGCGCATCCAGTGATATTAAGGCCTTGCAACCGTGGGCAGTTCTTGGCCACTGTAAAGAGAGTGTGATCGGTGAGCGATCGGAGTTCCGTCACATCCAGAGCCTGTAGGTACCGATTCCCTTCCACCAGGTCTGAAACGCCCTTGTCCGTTAGTTTCGAGCAATTCGTCAGTGTCAGACGTTCGATCCGCTTGCACTGTGTGAAGGGGACAACAGTCCCATCACTGACTTTCTCCGTCAACGCGGAGAGATTAAGTCTCTTAACAAGCTCAGCGTAGGGGAAAAGACTGTCCGTCTTTCCCACAGATGCCACCACGCTGCGCAGATTGTCCCACTTGTTGCAAGAAGGCCGATGCCATAGTATTCCAACACAATTCGCGGCCCAGCTCCGGCATACCAGCATGCAGTTGAGCAGGTCAGCCGGTGAGCTGAGTCTGGAGAATATCGCAATCAGTATTTCGGGAGGAAGGCGCCCGATAGGAGGAACCACCGCGTTCTGGACATTGTTCACATTGAGGTCCCGGAAAGTAGCCACTCCGACAGAAGACTGTGAATCGTTGGCTTGGGCCATGAAGAAGTCCGTGTCATCATCGGCCGCGCGTTCAGGTGACGTCGAAGACGACGACTCGGAAGGGGCCTCGCTCGGAAATCGAGCCGCAGGCCGTGAGCGGAGCATCACGAATTCACGACAGACTTGGAATCGGATCAACTGCCTCCCTGCGTATGCACAACCGTCAAAATTCCATATACAATGTCACCTATCCGGTACCGACGGCGAGATTATGGGAGTATCGCAAGAGGGGCCCTTCCTCAAGAGCCAGAGGAGCGGAACTTCTTCGGGATTTGAGGATCGAAGATTCAGATGCAGTCGAAAGGAATAGCGAGGAAAGCTAAAACGGTTGGTGTTATATGGAGAAAGGCGCGTCCGACGTAATCGAAGTTGCACAAGGGGGGATGATCGATCAAGGGATGAGGAAGTCAGAGGATACGGAAGGAGAGAATCGTTTCGAACGAAGGGCCCAGATATCTGGGACAGAGCCTCAAACCATCACCGGAGAATATGTACAGCCGAGTGGATTTCGCCGACGTGTATCGGAGTCGGGGAGGGCCGTCCTGAATGCTGGATGCGGCAAGCGATAGTGAGACCGGGCGGCGGAGGTGGGATGAGGCGATGAGGCGGCCGGGTGAACTCGTGGCGGGACTCACAATCAGCCACGAGGGAGGTATTGGGGATGAGGAATGAGCATGGATGTGACGGAGGACTCCAAATATCGGCTG
>JGI26051J44788_1000115_pt1 | contig 48229 bp, 50 predicted proteins | sample HigsolmetaGSP13D_FD_44788 | JGI IMG/M metagenome (IMG submission 44788) | reverse complement strand
GGCGCGATACGCCATCAGATACTAAAAGCCCGCCATCCACAGACTTTGTTGATATGGCCCCGTGGCCGGGCGAATAGACTAGTCAGCCACTGTTGGCACCAAGCGCCATCGCTTCAAAAATCAGAGACAGTGGCATGGTCCTTTGACTATTATCTTTATCCGCCAGCGCTGCTGTTGAAGGGGGGTAAGGGCATGAAACAGGATTCTGAGGAATTGCCGGGCCCGGGATTCGTCGGTCCGGTCGCAATTTGCGTTGCGGGTGAGCAGGGAAAAGAGGCCGGCGGCCATAATAAAACCATGATATTATGACAGTCGCTTTAATAATTTCTTTATCGGCAACGCACAGCGCCGCCCCAATCCCCACAGCAGTCTGAACTGAGTTTGAAAGTCACCAAGGCACAGCAAGACCAGGGCAATTTGGGAAAATGGAGGGGTCCGGCTATCTCCAGCGCCAGCCAGTTGGATGTCTTGCTCACTTGCCTGATGGAGATGGCCGCACCGTGGCAAGAACTGGGAGAGTTGAGAACTGGAGACCAAGACGCGCCGGGCTCTCCTGACGTCCAGAATCAATAATCAGCAATAATAAATTAGATTCGGATAACTAACCGACTCGCGACGAGCAGCCTGCCATTCGCTGATCACACTGCGCTTTCCAAGGAATTCCATTATTCACATTCCCCACCTCTTGCTTTTTTTTCCCCTTCCTGTGGCTCCATTTTGTTTGTAGTCAGGGTTGATGCAACCCAGTCCTGCACCACATACCCCGTACGGCAAGTACATTGACTTCGCAGCTATCTAGGCGCCTTATAGTCTCATCGGTGCCACAATAATCACTCGATTCTGCCTGTGCCAATCATGGACATCAGCTCAAAACAAGACGAAGGGGACACATAGCTCATTTTCTTTTTTATCAGTAGTGGGGTGTGACAAAGCAGATCCTCTTTTTAAAGCACAGCACTGAAGTCTGTTTTGCTGTCAAGCACCCGAGTCACCTCAAAGTGTCTTGAGACTTTCCTTCTTTGAATCCTGACCCCAGAACTACACCTGGCTCTGCAGCTAGTGCAGTGACAGTGCGGATCGCATTCATGGACTGTTGGTTACCTTGGTCCCAGGTCGCCGCAACGTCAAACGGGAATCAGTCGTGGACACATCTTGTTTTTACTAGGGCCTTGAAGTTCCTTCTTTTTCTCTTCCCCCTCTTCTTTTCTCTGTCCCTGGTCTCCCTCAGATCTACAGTATCGGACAGGATCGAGTCCTTGTCCTTGTGCCACACTTTCTCTAGAAACAATCAACGTCGGGTCACGCTTGATTTCGGTTTCTTTTTCCGACTGCATCTAACGTTCCAAGGACATCATTGACAGTAAGTTCATCAACACATTTTTTTTCTTCCTCGCGGGACTGCCATGTATCACCTTTATGGCGTGATTGCATAATTTCTTTTCTATGTCTGGACGCACACCTTCCTCAGTTAATTCTAGTGCACCCCTCTACATCCTCAATGCAAGGTCACTCCCAAGATATACCTGGCAGTTCTCTCCTTTTTCAATATCGTTAGAAATATATCCGAGGGCAATCACTAAGTGTCTGGAATCATAGTCTCTCATCCGTCATGACGGCCGCTGCTGCGTCCGTTGCCCCATCTGTCTCTGACAATGGCCTCAACGGCGTATCTCATGGTCATGTTACAATGAACATGCCACGTTTCCATCCAATCGCAGTGAACCCTAACACATCAGGGCCTCCTCCAGATCAAATGGTCCAAGGTCAATACCGTCCCTATCCTATGATGGAACACGGACCACCACCTGGGTCTCCGTCAGTCCTCGCCCAGCTGGAGCAGATCGAGGCCCGTCTGCGACAGTTGGAACAGGAAGACGCTGCGCGCATGGCTGCTCGCAGTCAGCAACTCGCAATCCGCAAGCGGGAGGATGAAGAGTTTCGTAGAATCACCGAATGTGCCGAAGCTGAGGAAGAGGTAAGACCCTCCGAACTCTGTCCAAGGTACACGCTAATACTTCTTTCGATAGGAATTACGCAGGCAAAGGAAAAGGCTGAAGCGGGAGTCTATGGGACTCACTTATGATCCGTCAATGGATTCCCCTCCTCGTGCTCTATCACATCGTCGTTTGTCAGAGACGAACGCAGCTACCACTCTAGCTTTTTTCAAACAGCAGAGTGCTCCAGAACCTCTCTCAGCACCACCAGCTCCTCCGCCTCCTCCTGCTCCAGCTCCTGCTCCTGTTGCTGCCATTAATGATGCGAGCAGCGGTGCCGCTATCAGGCGGAAGCAAAAGTACACCATCAAGAACGTGGAGGCTTGGGGCGAACGCCATGGACGGCCAGCGACCCATGATCCTGCCGGTCGTGCTCTGTGGAAGCGACCCTCAGATGGTGCTCTGGTGTATCTCACTTGTCCTGCGCCAGGGTGCAGAAAGTCCGACTTTCTCACACTCCACGGTTTCATGTGCCATCTCACAAAGAAGCACAAGGACAGGAGTCTTGGAAGCCAGTCCCGAGCCTTGGAGCTGTGCGGCATTGTGTATGATCCGAATGCTCCTCTTCCCCACACCTCCGGCGTCAATCGAGCCTCCACAGAAGATAGCCGCGTGGGAGAAGGTTATCAACAGGAGCCGGAGTATTCTTCCAACTCGGAGGATGAGGATAGTCAGGAGAGTCCATATCCTATCAAGAAGGAGGAGCAAATGGACAAGGCCCAGACCACCCAACAGGGATTCCCGAGTCCAAGGGTACACATGGAGCCATCTCCACCGACAAACAGCTCGACCAGGCAGACCATCTCGGCCATCATTGATGCCAATCCCGAGCCCGAGTCTCGGGAAACCGCTCACCCTCCTGCAGAAGTATCGAAGGTCGAAGCTCAGACTGCTTCTGTGAATGGAACGTCGCAACCCACTGGGCCCCATGAGTCAAGCAAGGAGGATGATCCTAAAGACTCCACAGGACCAGCTACCACTGAGTAGTTTCATCTCCTGCCTCTTCTCTCTTGATGCCACAAGTCCTGTATTTCTCTTTCTCATTCTCTCTCATGACCGTTATTCTCTCACTTATTGATCATGCCATTTGCATGTCATTTTTTTTCTCTCATAATACCCCCTTCATGTATCATGGGCGGCCTTTTGTTTGCAGTTAAATTTCGCTTCAACGGGCATCGTCACTCTGATTGATTCGTTGACTGCATCGCATATTACGTCGCATGTTCCTTTCTGATGTATCATTTCTCCCCGTTCCATGTATGCTGGTGGCGCGGCTATCTTCCTTCCCGCTTATTATTCACTTCTCCCGCCTCATTCCTTTTTCCCCCCACCCGTCTGTATCATTACATACGCATAAGTATCCGCACCTGCTTGTGCTTGTGTGTTTTGTGAGCTGGCTAGGGTGCATTTGCGTCATGTTTTTTTTATTTTATTTACGTTTGATACTTTTGTCTTTTTTTTCTTCTTTGAATGTTTCTCACTACTATTGCCTACATGTTACTCCTCATCTTGTCTTGACGCGGCATGCTATGCGGATATTTTTTTTCTTTCTTTCTTTTCCTCCTCTTTCTTCTTATCGGCATGTTTTTTTGACGCTAGCGATGGTTTTCAGAAGAGACAATTTGAAATGGAAATGGCAATGGATGTGGTAATCGAGGTTTTTTTTATTTTTTTTAAATAACTTGAGCTGTTATGCCTGTTGCAAGAATGACATTTGACAATAATATTGCTACAGTATTGCCCGGACTGGACGGGATACATGCAGTCTTCACTTAGGTAATAGAGATATCTACATATATGATGGGAATCCATTTTAAAGTAAATGCACTGGGCTTTTCTTTCCTGGATTACCTTCCTTCCTCCATCTGAAATACTCTCGATCGATCATGGAGGTAGGTTGCTCGAGGTCATTGAATCATGATCGACCCTCTTCTCTCTCAACACAAGCACATGCACGACATACCCCGTCCCCAACCTCAGCTTCTCCCCCAGCACCTCGTCCCTCACGCGCCAGACGCGGAACTCGGCGATGGCCGCGCGCAGCCACGCCTCGAAGACGTCCGGCGACCGCTGCTGCTGCGCGATAACGCAGACCGTGGGGTTCTGCGTCTCCGGCTGCGTCTCCTGCTGCTGCTGCTGCGGCGGCCGCCGCCGCCGCAGGCGGCAGATGTCGGCGCAGGTGCGGACGAAGGCGGGGACGAGGGCCTCGTTGTAGATGCAGTCGCAGGAGATGAGCACGTCGAAGCCGGTGAAGTCATTCGCGTCTTTGTCTTTGTCTTTGTCCTTGGTCTCTTCTTCGACCGATACGGCCTGTTTGAGCGTCGAGGGCACGTCGTCGAGTTCCCAGTCGAGGGGTGTGAATGTGATGTTGTAGTTAGACGGTCTCGTGAGGCTCTCGCGATCAGCGTCGCTGTTGCTGTTGTTTCTCCCGCCACGTCTGCCCCCGCGCTGCTGCTGCTGCTGCTTCCTGTGTTGACGATTGGAATCGTGGTGCCGCGACTGATGACGATACGCCGCCGCGGCGTTCGCATCCAGATTCTCCCGCAGCAGCCGATGCACGTACTCCTGGTCCGTGAGGACGTAGCGGCCCACGGACGGGGCCAGGGCCAGGGCGACGAGGCCCGAGATGCCGCAGCCGAGCTCGACGACGGTCGAGGAGGGCGTGAGGATGGAGGAGGTCCAGAGGGGATTGGGATTGTTGCAATTTGACTTTGATGAGATCCATTCCGCGAAGAGGGGGGTGATCTTCCAGAGGACTGTTGTGTATGATGATTAGCAATGCTGTTTCGTGTAGAGAGAGGTGTTTCGTATAGCTCTCAGAGGGATGGAGGGCTCAAGGAGGGAGGGAGGGGGGTCAATGCTCCAGCCTTCCAATGTCAGGTCTCACTGAGGACTGGCTGGATGCCACCAGTTGACTTCCATGCGGTCCATGCCCATAGCCCATAGCCATGGCCATGGCTCATGTCGATCCGCCAAGTCCCAGGCAGACTGTGTGTGGAATGAACGCGAGTCATGGGATGGGAACGGACCGAGAATGGCAAGTAGATCGGCGGGGAAGGTTGGTTAGGACTGGGGACTAAGACCAGGAGAAGATCAGTACGTACCTGCACCGGTGGTGCCCCCCGCACGCGAGGACGACAGCAGCGTGGGGGACTGGTGGATGGCGAAGTCGCGGTCGCCGACGGTCACGTCGAGCGTGGTGGCGTGCGGGTCGACGAAGCCCAGGTTTGCCGAGGGGATGTCTTGGGAGAAGAGCAGGAAGGATTCTATGTGTCGTTTTCATATGTTTTTAGTTTAGTCTTTTCTACATGTTTCTCTTTCTTTGTCTTTCCCATGGGTGCTACGTACCTAGAAAATATGTGCTGCTGTTGGTATCAAGCTCTCACGTAGATGAAAGTGAAAGAAACCAGAAAGGAATCAACCAGACATACCCTCCTCGACATCCTCGACCTCGTGGCCGATGGCCGCGAGGAACTCGTCAACCTTCATGATATTATTCGAACCTTACCGTGTAACGATAGCGACCTGAGAGGCGGTGCGGGTGCTCTTGGCGACGTTCATTATGATTCTGACTCTGATCTATATATAAACTGTATCTGTATCTGTATCTGTATGCTCTATGACGTGGAAGTCAACGCATGAATAGGATAAAGAAGCGCAGCAATTTGGAAGAAGCCCTAGAAAAGAAAAAGAAACAAAGCCGGCACAGCCTGAACGAAAGGGCAGATAGATACTGCGCCTCTGCTTGGCAGCAAGGGTCTCCGACAGACCCTGGATAGCGGGAATTTGATCTTTGCTTCTCCTTCTGGCAGGCAGAGAAAGTTACTCCGCACTGTGTGCTCGGTCGAGCGCGAACGGGCCTCAGGGTGTATGGAAGGATCCGACGACGGCGTGTTGGGCTTTGGCCCCAACAAAACCGCGGTTGCCGTATCGAGCGTACAGGCCTGACGAGCGACACGAACGGCGATCCGATCCCTGCACTCCGCACCCGGCTCTCCGTCCCTGACTACGGTCACCCGTGCCTGTCTACGTACGGGATATGGACGCAGTACTTGTGTAGTTTTTTTCGTGTTTCAGCGATCGACCGTCCCTGGCATGGCAGACCGGGCTCGCCGCATCGGGGTGACCGGTTACGGCCCCGAAACGAGCTTCCGCAGCCGGTCCGGGGCAAGCTGCGGAGCTGCGGCCCAATGAGCCGCGGCGCCGCAAGCTCCAGCAGAGCGAGCGCGGCGAGGCAGAGAGACCGCGATGATGGCTGCTCAGCGACTCTGCAGGACAGCTGTCGGCCTGGATAGTCGCTGATCTTCTGCAGCATCGCATCGCTTCAGTCTGCTATCTTCTCTTTTCTTCACCGCGACCACAGCGTCATCGCAGTGTGTTGGCGTTGGGCGCGCGTAGCTCCATGTGCAGCCACACAACGGGCGCGCTGAACTCCCTCTGACTTCATACCTTGCACTTGCTTCGCTTCCTGTTCGGGCTCCCCTCCGCCGTGCCTTCTCCGGACCTCCCCTGCACCGCACCGCCAGGCCCAGCAGCACCTCCGGTCCCTGGCCCTTCTCGAGAACCCCTTGTGCCCTGCAAAAACCCTCTGCTGCTGCTCTGTCGTCGTCGTCTCCGTATGTTCTCTCCTGGTGTTGTGGCACTGTCCGTCCTGTATCCCGGCAACTGCTGATCAACAAAACCCCCGACACAGTCCCAGCAGCTTACCTGTCCTTTTACATTTTTCCCCCCTCCTATAGCTTTTAGAAGATAACTCGTGCTGCCTCCAACCAAGATGTCGAAGAAGGACAGCACGCTCTACCCGCGCATGGTCAAGAAGCCTCCCTTCACCGTGGAGGCTCCCGGCTATGCTCCCGTCGAAGGAGAGACCATCCCCCGTCGGCACCTCGCGGCCAAGGACAAGCTGATCGAGCGCCCCGCGGAGGACGTCGCGACCACGTACGACATCCTCCGGCGAGGAGCGCGAGTCTTCGGCAACGCCAAGGCCGTCGGCACCCGCAAGCTGATCCGCACCCATGTCGAGAACCGCAAGATCAAGAAGGTCATCGATGGCGTCGAGCAGGAGGTCGAGCGCAAGTGGACGTACTACGAGCTGAGCGGCTACACCTACAAGAGCTTCATCGAGTACGAGCAGCTGGCCCTCCAGCTGGGCTGCGGGTTGCGGAAGCTGGGACTCGAGAAGGACAGCAGGATCCATCTCTACGGAGCGACGAGGTAGGCCCTCGACACCTGCACGGTGATAATTTGGAAGGCTGATTCGACCTCCGCAGTGCGCATTGGCTGGCCATGTCACACGGTTTGTCTGCTCCGTCCTTTTGGTAGCTGGATATTGTGCTGATGAGTTGAAAACAACAGGAGCCGCTTCTCAATCCATTGTCGTCGTCACCGCGTACGACACGCTGGGGGAAGAGGGTCTGAGGCACTCTCTGGTCCAGACCGCCAGCACGGCCATCTTTCTCGATCCCAGCCTGATCCCGTCTCTCGCCAACGTCCTCAAGGACGCCCAGTCCATCAAATTCGTCATCTACAACACCGACACCGAAGCCAAGCAGGAGGACCTCGACAACCTCAAGGCCAGGTTCAACTACCTCACCATCCTCAGCATCGAGGATCTGAGGAAGCTCGGTGAAGAGAACCCGGTCGACCCTGTTCCTCCAACTCCGGACGACCTGTGCTGCATCATGTACACCTCCGGATCCACCGGACCACCCAAGGGAGTGCCATTGACGCAGCGGAATGTCATCTCGGCCAGTGAGTCTCAGACGCGGATCGCCCTTCCGATGTAGCGCGGTTGCTGACGTTCCTTCGCAGCTGCCGGCATCAACAAGATCGTGGGAGAGTATATCAGCCCTTCGGACGGTCTGCTCACCTACCTCCCTCAGGCTCACATTCTCGAGTTCATGTTCGAGAACCTTTGCCTGTTCTGGGGTGGTACCATGGGCTACGGCAATCCCAAGACCCTCTCCGAGAACTCGGTGCGTAACTGCAAGGGTGATATCCGTGAGTTCAGACCGACCATTCTGGTTGGTGTCCCGGCTGTCTGGGAGACCGTGAAGAAGGGCGTCCTGAACAATGTCAACAAGAACAACTTCTTGGTCAAGAGCATGTTCTGGGGTGCCTTGTCCGCAAAGGAATTCCTGCTGTCCAGCGGTCTTCCCGGCGCCCAGCTCGGTGCTGATCTCCTCGATGCCGTTGTGTTCAGGAAGCTCAAAGAGGCCACTGGTGGTCGCCTCCGGATCCTGATGAACGGTGGCGGTCCGGTCTCCAAAGACACTCAGAAATTCCTGTCCTACGCGATCGCTCCCATGATCAGTGGTTACGGATTGACTGAAACTTCGGCCATGGGCGCCCTCAACGATCCGATGGCGTGGAATCCGGATGCTCTCGGCGAGCTGCCTGCTTCGATCGAGGTCAAACTGGTCGACTTTGCCGACGCGGGTTACCTTACGAAGAACAACCCTCCGCAGGGCGAGATCTTTATCCGCGGTCCCAGCGTCACCTCTTGCTACTGGCAAAACGAAGAGGAAACGAAGAATGCGTTTACCGAGGATGGCTGGTTCATGACGGGCGACGTTGGAGAATTCGACAAGTACGGACATCTCAAGATCATCGACCGCAAGAAGAACCTGGTCAAGACGCTCAATGGCGAATACATTGCTCTGGAGAAGCTCGAATCGATCTACCGCTCTTCCCCCGTCGTTGCGAACATCTGTGTCTACGCCGCGGAGGATCAGAACAAGCCCGTCGCGATCATCGTCCCCGTGGAGGCTCAGCTGCGCAAGCTCGCTCAGGAGAATGGAATCGAGGGCGACAGCCTCGAGAACCTCGTCCACAACGAGCAGCTCAAGTCCATCGTTCTCAAGGAACTCCAGCAGGCCGGCAAGGCTGGCGGTCTCCGAGGCATCGAGATCGTCGACGGCGTCGTCATGTCCGACGAGGAGTGGAACCCGCAGAATGTGAGTGATCCTGTGCCCTCTGCTTTCTGTTTCAGTGCTTGGGACCAGCAGTTGACTTGTACAGGGCTTCACGACTGCCGCACAGAAACTCCAGCGGAAGAAGATTGTCGCCCACTTCAAGAAGGACATCGACCGTGCGTATGGCAAGAGCTGAGCTGGGTTGCCGGCTTCTGGACGTGTTTGTTTTGCCGCATCGCCAACATTGCAGATGTAATTCCCTCTTATCGTTTCCTACCTACAGCTTATGTTCATGTATCAGTTTCAAAATCGACTCTTGACTGCTATGGTTCCGCGTCTGCTACGGATGTCACGAGTAGGAGACGACAAAATGGTGTGATCCAGGCACGCTCGATCTGGCGATGGACTCATGGCTACGTCGTGTTCTAGTATTTACTCTGTCTTAGTTCCCTGTTGAATTCACCACATCGTTAGCTAGCTATCCTTCTACCGGCGATGCTTTGGCGATGCTTTGGTTGTTTTTTTTTTATTAATGCGCTTCGATTGATGCGTAGACGAACATGCAGCAGAATGATGTCTGTAATGTTTATTCGTTTCCCGAAGGGGGTAGAAAGGCGTATCCTTTCCAGACAGCGTAGATCGGACCGAAGAGAACGTTAGGAGTCTCATGCTGGTGCTTTTCTGGAGTGTAGATTCTCACATGTAACCATGTAATATGTATCTCTAACCTATCTCATCGACAAAAAAAGAACAAAATACAAAGCCTGCATAGTATGTTCACGGGCTCTTCTCCCTCAGAGTCCAGGTCCCGAATAAGTAAGTGAACAGCGTGATCGATTGAGGAATGAGGAATTTTTAACCCAGTTTGTCGCGGCAAGGAAGAGGGAGGGAGAGGAAGAAGGGGAAGCGATTGAGGTAGAGTCGAGCCCACAAGATGATCTATGATTATGATGTTTGTGTGTACTGGTCAGTGAATTAAGTATACATGTAGTACGGTACGGTAGGGGATATGAATGGCTGGTGATGGTTTTTTTTACACTGTTATGTTAGCATTACTTCCATCCCTCCTTTACGACTCTATTTCTTATCTCATTTAATAATATGACTATTGCACATGCATATATATATATATATATATATATATGTATCTACCAGGTCAGCACATGGACGATTTCCCTTCTGAAGACATGCTAAACTGTTTCTCAGCTGTAGGATAGGATACCTAGAACAGGATAAAATAGATTATCAAGCATCCACAGATGGATATGGTTGATCTGTAGGTAAAGGAAAGAAGAAAAGGAAGGTCCAGGATCTTCCACTGTGTTTTGAAATCCACAGCAAATCTAGTGTGGTGTAGCATTGCATCACATATCAATGAGTTGCTGCCCTCTGCATATCTTCATTGTTTTCATTATGGGTCTGAGAAAGAACCTGACCTGCAATCCATTCTGTCCTGACTAGCGCTTGAGGGACAGTCAGTGGCAGCGTGGATGTATCTTCATTGCTAAGTATATACTTAGGTAGATAGTCGAACATTGAGAATGGTATAAGAGATTTTATGTATGTACTGCACAGTACATGAACAGTCGATGTACATACATAACTGAATTGTATAACATGGTAGTCGTAGACTACCAGAACTGGTAAAGTAGCAGGGGAAAAAAATGTAGACAGTGTAGAAGAGAACAAGGTCATTGTTGACCAGAATAAAACCGATGAGAAATCAACAGAGCTGTGCATCGTAGGCATCGTGAAAAATTCCAAATGCCCTTGTAGAGGAAATACCTAATTAACGTGAAACAGTTTTGGATCCAACAATCATTCATGGGACTGCAGTGCGGAGGTACTCGGTACTCAGTCCGTATCTGATCCACGCTTAGCGGGGATGCAGATCCATCTCCGCGGGGACCTGAGCACGTGCCAAGACTTCGGCCCCTCGCTTTTAGCATCCCCAACTCCCACCCACACCTACCTACTACTATTTCGACGACCAGCTTCGTCATCTCACTCGTTTGGTAAGGCAACGCAGCGGCCGCTCGCTTTTCCGGACAATCCAATGTCATTCTGGAGGTAAGTTAAAGTTGTCCACTTCTTCCCCTGTGCCCTGCGTGGCGTCTTACGTACGTACATACATACGTACTGTACGTAAGGAAGTCTAATAAAATAACATGGGGATGTATGGAACCTTAAAACTGACCGATTGATCCCCGCCGCGCCGTGTCTACAGATCCTACCGCGCCCTTACCCCCAAGACGCGGCTCCTCTTCGGCCTGGGCCTCATGGCCTGGGCGGGGATCGGGCTCTACACTGAGCCCCAGGTCGAGAGAGCGCTGGGGATGGTGCCAACGAAGGAGGAGCAGGAGGAGCTGGAGCGGAAGCTGAGCATCCGCATCTCTAGCGTGGATAGGGACGATACGAAGGGCAGAAGTTGAGTTGAGTTTGAGCGAATATTTTAGTGAATGAGAGGAAGTGGATCGGGTGAGAAACCGATAGACAGGGCACGGCGAGGCAATTCAAGGGAAGGCGGATCTCAGTCAATCAACGTCAAAAGGGGTGGGTATATGTGTGTGTGAGTTCTGAGGTGAGATAGCTACCTAACCTAAGCTTCGTTAGGTAGGTCTAGGTCTGGGTCAGGTCTAGGTAGGGAGCGGGAAGGATTTGCAAAGGCATTCGAGGCGCCGGCTCAGGGCACCAGGACAATGAAATGAAGGTTCAAGGAGGGAAAGCTCAAAGTGAAGCCGGAAGGAAAGCAAGAAGGATTGAGTGAGTGGCTTGGACCGCGGGATGCAACCCCAGCCGGCGAGCTAGAGTTTTTTTCTCCGGTGAGACACAAAGATCAGGGCGCGCCCGCCGCCGTGGAACAGAACAGCTGTTCGATGCATATTTACAACAATAACAACAAAAAAACGGACCTATGCAGCAGTTAACCAAGAAGTGCCAAGAGTCTGTGGTGGAGCTTGAGTTCTGGAAAGAATCGGATTTTCATAGGCTTTACGGCCTGATGGCAAAATGGGCCGAGCGTTGGGAAAGGTTATCTGGTCAACCGCAGCCAACCGAGCCATGATGCATATACGATAAAATGATTTTCGTGGTGATGCAACTTGCATCCTTCCTGCCTGGAAGCCCGGCCGCCAGTGAGAGATGCTCTCGCCCGGGGGGAGCCCTTATTCTGGCCCGCAGCGGGCGCAGTCTCACAACCCATGCGTCGGCCTGCTGACACCGGTGATTCGACAGATGCTTCCACCGGGAGGATCTTCGCTACTGTCCGTCGGGGCGCGCATATCAATATGCGCGTATCCTTGTTGTTGCTGCGATCTGCCGCTGTGAGACACACACCACCCCAACCCCTTCGAAGCTCGGAATCGGATGCAACCAACGGTCTTGGATGATATCTGGACCCGTGCTGCGCATCCTGCTTGCGTCACCCGGGTTGATAGAAACAACCGTGCGCTGCTTGCTGATCGGCTGCCTTGAATCATATGCCAGCTATTAGCTATCTAGGTATACTCATGCGAAGCTGCCCATTTGAGCTCAGCACATGCTTCGAGGCTTCGAATTTTCTTTTCTTGCCTTGGATGCTTTTGCTCTTGTGTAACTCCCTTGTTATTGGGAGAACTCGGTTTACCATTGGTGTCCTTTTTTGGCTTCTCATCACAAGCCCCCGTCGGGCTTCAATAGGGCTTGTGGAGATGGGCCAACACACAAATGGAAGACCGGGACGCCTCTCCCAACTCCTTTCCAGGAAGCCGATTCGCTGCACAGGACCCTTGGAATTTTTGGAAAACGGACCTCTTGGAACAGCCCCGATTTTGCGACGCCCTCTCCCCCCTTCGACTCTTCGAGAATAATGGAAGCGCCGAAGCGGGGACTTTCAGGCAGGAGTAACCGGAACGAGTTGGCCTTGCAGAAAGCACTGCGGCCCTAGGATATTGTTAAACGGTCGGAACTTACCGAGGGCTGGACCTGGACGTGTGTCCTGGGCCTATCATACATACTTTGGCCTTTTTCCCTTTGAAGTCTCCGCCTTGGGACTTTCCCCGGGCTATACTATACTATACAGTGCATACATACAGCTGCCCTATTATTATTGTTCTCCCTGCCCTAGTTCGTCGGTGCCCTTGCCTTTTTGCATACGGGAAGACACGTGCCGTTGTGCTGCCGGGATCTCATTCCTTTCATTCACTGACGATTAACGTCCTACCCGAAAAGGGCTGCTGCAGCAACAGCAAGCTTTCTTGCTGGTCTTGTCTTTTTCATTTTTCGGCCGGAAGCCTGTGAGACGAGCACATGACGACTTATATAATATATATCCCTTTCAGCCTCGCCTCGGCTCATCCGCGATTGGTGAAGTTGCCCCCATATTGATTTTCCCCATCCTTCCTCCTTGAGGCATTTCTCGGTCGAGCGAGTATCCATCCCATTCGGAAACTCAGGGAAGAACAAGTCTGGCTTTGTCTCCCATGGGTTGGGTTATTATTCTCCTGTAGGCTGTACAGTATTACTCCTGCTTCCGAATAATTGCCGGTAGACCAATGGGAAAGGACTCCACGCGGCATAGCCACCGCATTATATATATCGTGGAATTCGTAGCTGTGTGCTTGGCGGCGGTTTCTTTGTCTTGCGCGGCTCATGCCAACCTTCCGCGCCTAGTTAGATCGGAGCTTAATGGTCACGTGGAATGAGATGACCGGGGTAAAGGCGTCTTTTTTACACAGTGATCGACAGATTGGCCTCATGTCAACAGGGCAATTCTTCAGGCGACGACTAAACCCTGCGCTAAGTAGATCCTTTGTAAGGAAGAACCCTGGAATTATGGCATTTCTGAATTTAGGAGGGCGCACGCGGAGAATTTTCTTTTTAGAATTCCAGGATTCTAATGACTCATTCTGTTTCAAGCATCTCTGTAGTCCTTTACCAGGCTCCATGGGCGACTAGGAGCTGGGAAGGAATACATAGGTTCGAGGGAAATACCCCCCCAATGAACATCGAGTATTGAAATGAAACGAGGAACTAGCTTCATGGGGAAAATGGAGTAGAAGATAGTAGAAATTCACCTTTGCTTTTTTGGGAAAGGAAAAACACACTCCTCATCATACGCCATCAAGACAAAATAGTCACTGCCCCTCGTCTTTTTTTACGACCCGGTATGGAGAATAAAGCAGGGAGAAAGGATTAACAACGACAAATGCATAGAGATTGTAGAGATTTGTTGAGCCGGCCGCAGGCTCGGATAAAGAGTGGAGCAACCGAGGAGGTCACCTGTAAAATAGCCGTTTCGCCTGCATGTTCATGGCCGCTCCAGAAAATAGAACATAACTGGAAAGCAGAGGAGCATTAAAAGAGCATATGGAAAGGAATTTCACAATGTGGTGAAAACAAGCTTTCTTTGCCGGACCACGACTCGTTTGGATTTCAGAAATCCAGGCTTGTCAAGTGCACAGGCTCTGTGAACCCTGTATGGGATCGAAACGACCATAAGAGGTATCATGTGGTCGGGGGGAATGACCGGTGTCGTATCCTATAGCACTAGGCTGGCGATTATGGTGCGTCATGAGCCTAGCGGACCGCTTCAAGTACTGCGAAGAATCTTGCTGATCCTTCTGCAGGAGAGAAATCAGGGAATCGAAAGACTCACCAAAGGTGTTCTCAGTTTCTTCTTGATCCCTGGATGAAGAGTCGTAATCGAAGATCGGCAATTGATTGCGAAAATGGCTTTCGGTCTTCCTGCAATCGGTGGATGTCATTGTAAAGGTCGGATCGTGATAGGTGTCGACGTTCGACGTGCTTTTCATAGCTTCCATTGGATCCATCGTATCGTTCAAGATGGTGAACTCAAATGCAGAAGATGATGATGAGGACATGAGCGGACTATCGCTCAGTGGCGAGTGATCGGTAGATGCCATTTGACGGTAGTCACTCCTGCCATAATGAGAACCGCCCCTTTGAGAAGGATCGTAAGACATCAAGGACAAATGGGAACGCGTAGCTTGCCCAAGGCCCGGCGGTAGTACGGTCCCTCCACTACCGTCCCCAGAACTGCCAGTTCCACCGTCTGGGCCCATGCTTGTGGAGCTGTCACGTCTTCCATCCTTGTAGTGTCCCGGCGATCGACCACGTACGACCATGGGATGCGAGAGCCTTCTAGCTATCTTTATCCACTGGCCATCGGGCTCACTGCTTACTGGGGTTGAAATCTCCGCGTACAATTCGACAACGAGGTTGTAATACTGTTGTTGGGCTCGCCGCTTCCCGTTATTTGCGGTGGCCTTTTGAAATTGGATACGCTCAAACGTATGCTGAGTCGGGGGCTGTGGCGACTGTGATGCATTCGCATACGAGGTGCTGTAGTCCATCGTCATGCCCATCGAATGTGTAGGTGCTCCAAAAGTGAGGTGATTGCCTGATGTAGCTGAACCATGGTTGAGGACCAGGGAAGGCGGTTGCTGCGGTTGTAGAGTGATTTTTCCGGGTCTTTTTTCAGATTGCTTGTCACGCTTCGGAGTGTGTTGGACTAATTCCCGGATCTCGCCCTCCTGCGCGTTCACAACTGCCGAGATTGACATGGAGAAAGACCTAATATGCTCGGTGGTATGGTTCGGAAGCTGAACATATAGCGGCACATTTGCAGTCCACGGACGCAATGAAAAAGAGCAGGAGACGGAAAAGTAATTCCGACGGTAGCATGTCCATTTGTCATCAACTTGGAAAAACCCTTTGTGTATTTTTGCTTGGATTTCTGGCTTGATAGTCTGGTTTTTCGTAACGATGGAATGGAGGATGTCTGTGTCATAGAAAGGCGGCGCATCTACTGTCGTTTGGGTAGAGCGCTGTGTAGGCTCAAGCAACATGCTCCCAGAACGGCTATACATTGTGTTTGGAGAACGGTCCACTAGATTTTCAAGCGCTCGAGGCGTGGTCGTATACTGAGAATATCGCGACAGTTCATTGAGACTCGAGTGGGGTGATGGGAAGGAGCTCCTATTGAGTGTGTATGCTGAATAGCTATCGCCCCTCCCGATAAAACTAGAGCTCGCCGGAACTGCTGTGCCTTGTTGTAATGGCGGTGACGAACCCGAAGGTGGTTGACTACATTATCGTAGGAGATACTGTTGTCAGTAATCAATCAAGATTAGAGCAAATAATACGAGTTGACTTACAGTGCAGGTACCCGATGGGATCTGTAGTCCGACATCCTTTCATTCCACTGCAACTCTGCCGAATGGGAATAGGCAGAAGCTTGGGTAGGAGGAAAGCCTTCTGCGGAGGTCACATTGTTCGGGAACACGTTGGCAAGAGAAGCATACGCGAGTGAGGAGGCTAAGACGGGGTTGGTCGAGGACGAACCACTACAAGAATCAACAGGACTCATTAGAAGCCCAGGGGAGGCCGAGAAACTAGGCAGGCATATCAACGTTAGCTAACCAGTACACACCTATCGGCAACGCAAAACACCAGAGGTCTTGTGGGATTGAAGGCAACGAAGAATGAAACAAAGGTCAGAGTATTTCAAGAGAGTCTTGTGACCAGAATAGCAGGCCAGGCCGAGCGCTTTTATGGCAGCTCCAGGCAAGGAATGCTCGGCACAGACAAGCAAGCCGGTATAGTCAATAACGGAGCAATAAGACGGTCATCCAGGCTGGCCAGACGAGAAAGAGATCAAAAGACGAGTGGCCGTGACGTGAACCAAGTGGAGCGGCAAGGGCAGTCAAGATTAAAAGAACCACTTACGGCACATCATGCTGTGCGCTGTACCTAAAACCGTTGGTAACAGGCACTGAGACTGGCGGCGCCAAAGAGTGGCCAAGGCAGCCGACCCTACGATTCTGCTCGTCCTCCTCGGTCGGATAGGCGCCCGATCCTGAAAACACCCGCTGCGGACCGATGTAGTCACTGTCAGAAGACGGGGGACAGTCTAACTGGAACGAACTTTGCAAAAGCGCGGCTGGCACCGATCCTCATTAGAAATAGTCAAGATAAAGAAGAAAAGCGCACATGCTTTAGACTGAACAAGGGGGCAAAGGTCCGACATTCAGCAGGTGATTCCGAGCAAAGTGAACAAATGAAAGAGAATATTGCTCTAAAGAAGGATAAGCTCGGGTGTACCCTTGTCGCACAAGCGTACACCAATGCCAAATCTCGCACCGACGGAAGGCAGGGATTAAGCACGGGAGATAAAACATTGGAGCGAGGAAGGGGAGACAGTCATTAGAATGTTAATCGCCTATCAGGTAGTCGCAGCTTGCTCAAGCTCTAATTCCCAGAAAAATCGCAGAATGAGAAAACAAGCTTACTATGATTCATTTGGTAAGGCGTTTCGACTCTTTTGTGGCCAGCAAAAAAAGATGCTGCGCTCGATTGGTTGCCTCGGCTTCGAGCGAGCCTAACAAAGCGAGCGCGAACGGTGATTCCAAAAAGAGGACTTGATTCTCAACAAAAGCCATGCAGTGGCGAGAGTCAGTGAGGCCAGGTAATGGGAAGGCTTGTTTATAGAACTCACGAACTTCACAGCCAGACAAGATCAATAACTGCAGTGTTCTTTTTTCCCCTTTTCCCCTAGAAAAGGGAAAAAAAATGCCACTATTTTTGACGAGACACTGCTTTAAAGTACCCAGACACAGCAACAAACCTAAAGGAACAGAAATTGCTTGTCAGTTGTTGTCCTGATATGGTTATTAGGAGCTCTCAGCGAGAGAGAATGGCGAATTCGGGATCCTGGACCTCCCAATGCTAAGTGGCCAAAGGATAGCTGTAAATTTTTGAAATCCGATTTTTCCTGCAGTTGTGAGTGGAAATACTTCCATGCGCCCCCCAATGCAACAATCAAGATGTGGAGTAGAGCACTTTCAGGGGAGAAAGTACAAAGAAAAAGAAGTGTGGACAAGGAAGTAGAGCCATCCTATGGAGAATAGTGACGGGGTTCTGAGTACATGGGGTATGAATGTGATTATTGAAAATGCAGCTTGCTTGCTAGTAGCAGGCACGACACAATATGTGTCACGGTATGTGGTTGGCCAGACGAAAAGCACCTTCAGCTGAATCTTCATGATGCCCGCAAGTAGCGAATCAGCCAAACAGGGTGCCTGTAAGATCGACGGCTGGGGCTGTTCCGGTAACCAGTTTCCTAATTGATTGTAGGGAAACAAGAATAAAAGTAGAAGAGGGGAAAAAAAAAGAGGACTACTTACTCAAATAAGCCTGGTCGGCCTGATTTCAGAAATGAACTAATAACTAAGGAACGCAGCGACGACGGGCGGCAAAAGATGCTTTAATAGAAGCAAGGAATCTCACTTGCTAATCTGCCGTCCGACAACTCACTCCACCACCTTCTGGGGATGTATTTCCCTCGTTTCACAGCTGGACAAGTCCACTACCGTGACCTTGGACGAGAAAAGCCTCCAGGGCTTATTCTATCCACTAGCAGTAGCCGGAGCTCGTGGTTGACGACAACAATCCAGGTGGGAATAGATAGTGCTGGCAGAGCGGAAATGGAGTAAGGCGGGAGGCTTAGACCGGTGTCCTTAGATGACGAGCGAGGGACTAGCTGGGTAGATATTTGTCTTCCAGACGCTGAGCATACAGCCCGTTTCTTCTGCATGACCAAGTTCGGGGCAGCCTTGCCTCCACTGTCCCGGCCGGCCTTACGCCCAGTAATTCTGGTGCGCACCACTTGCGGCGAAGCTATCTGCAGGTCAAGGGGAAAAGGTACCTGGCTGTGCACGAGCCTCGATCGCCGGAGGTATCGAGGTCGACTCGAGTAGCCCGTTCTCTCTCGCAAGGATTCATGTGGATCATGTCAGATGTAAGAAGCTTTGCCGGTACGGAGGACACTACAATGGCAGGCCGCAGCAGAAAAGATCGAATAATCAGCTGGCAGAGTACCATTGGCTTCTGGATCAGCCATGAGAGAACTGCAAGTAACCATCCCTCATCCCGGACAGGAAAAGGTCACAAGCTTCTCTATCGACTTCAAGAAGCAAGCTGCATCAACCATCTATTTAATGGATTCCAAGGCCGTTAGAGAGTCGACGAGCATAATCCTGACGGTTTTCCCGTTTCCATTGCCTGATGCAGCGATAGTCATAGGGGGTCCAAGAAATGAACACGCAATAAGATTTCCCAGACAATACAAATTAGAGCTGTTGTAGCTCAACCCAAAATTTCCCTGAGCGAGGTAACTGTATACTGCCGTGAAGTTAGCTATTTTAGGGTAGTGAACGTTAAGATGTGGCAAAAGGGTAGAATAAAATGGCGCTAGGGCAAGTTGGCGAGGATAATCTCCAGGGCCCCCGTCACCGTCAAGTATCCAATGACATAAACGGAGACTGTCGGGACGTCTGTAGCTACGATGATCGCGGCCAACCAATTTAATTGAAGGCTCTGGAGAGACGATCCATGCTAATAATAAGCGAGCAAGGGCAGAAGACCACCGAGGCCCCAACCAACTGGTCAACCATCAGGGCAGTTCGAGGAAATTTTTGACATGCGAAGCGTAGGCGGCTTAAGCTCGTCTTTGCATGTGTCCATCCCGGCAGGGGCAGATCGGACGATCGACGGCTGAAACTGAGCGGCTGCCTAGTGGCCAGATCCTCACCGACAGAGCCGGAGTTTGGAGGAGTGGACCTGAGCAGCAATAGGCCGATTTGGCAATACCAGGTCAGCTTCGGGACGGTGATCAAAAGACTCCCATTGGACTGCCCCACTGATGCAGCCTGGAGCACCCCAGAGCGAGGGATGAATGTCAGATGGAGCTTCGGGCCCAGCGATTTGTAAAAAGCACAGAGAGGGTATCCCGATCCCGTGAAGAGAATCGTCCTCAGCCAGCAGACCAGACTGGACCCATGCTGCCTTCTAGAGTAACCCATCTCATGGCTTGAAGACGGAAAGATGGACGGGTCCTGCATGCTCCGGATGGCTAGCTGTCTAGAGCAAGATGCACAACGCTGGGGCGATCCCTCGGGAAAGTCATTGGCAGATAGCAAGCAGAGCCAGTTAGGATCAGTAGCTAAAGGCGGAAGCAACGCGCGCAGGGGGAAGGATGTCATGCATATGCGGCGGGGTGTGGCGCGTACTGACCAGCACAAGGGGGTGAAAGGGCCAGGGTAAGATGGTCTTTGAATGGAGCAGGCTGCTAGACTGTGGTGTAGGCCAGTGGACAGGGATCGCAGAGGCGACGCTGGTAGGAGCAGAGGCCATCAGCGGCGCAACAAGGACGAGAGACATTGCGAGGAGGTGAGCGAGGTTGGCTGCTCTGGGGGATCGGAGGGCCATGCTGGTCCGGCGTGGGATGGCAAGGCACGTGCACAGAACCCTGACATCTAGCATGGCCGTCTTTGTTTCCTCCACTGCAACCACATGGAACCGCCAGCTTGAAGCATCATCATCCCCCTCTCCATAGACCGTACCAACTCAAAGCTCAACCTGGATGTAGCTTTCGTCTTTTGAAACCCACCAGCGGAAGCACATGGCTGCCTCGGCCATTTTGTCCTGGAACACTGGTCTGCCGCAATGCATTTTATCTCCGTCGGCTGATTTGGAGCCCGGGCCAAGCTTGCTGTGCACGTCTGAGGGCTGGATTCCCTTGCAAATGGGAAGTTGGAAGTGACGGACACACTTCCATCCCATACTGCCCAGGGAGAGAATGATCTCCGCACGATGAAGATCCTGTTCAAACAATTCAATCTACGCGGAGAGCTGCATGGTTCATTTCATCCTGACACGGCTGGTGTCGACATCATGCCCATTCGTATAGGGTAACTACCTAAGGTTTTATGATGCAGCCGTTTCGGCTGTATCTGCCGTTTTGGCGTTGCTAATAATTGCTTCATGGCTTGCCGGTCTCGATGATCCTTCCGCATGGTCTTTCTGCCAGCCGCGGTAGATAGCTTTTCGTGGATGACAACTGTGTTACGGCAGTTCGGTCGCTCAAGGGCTTAGAATCCAGGGGATGCAACTCCCGAAGCGCTCAACGCTGCACCTATCCGTGACGATACTTCGGGCTCGCGTGGCTGTGACAGCTTCCCGCTTCCTTTTCTCTCAGGAAGGCACGCCTTATGGGATTGCACGTATGAGTTTTCATATCAAGATGAACAGGTTACAGTTCCTGAAGCGTCGTTGATTCAATTCCTAGTTCGACAAATGTAATGGCTGACTATCGCTCCTTGATCCTGCTTCACAGTTATTCACATAGCAATATGCCTGCAGATTTGCACGTCCCTTCCGTCAGTTATGCAACCTACAGTCGACTGCAGATGACAGCATAGAGTTACTGCCATGGAGGTTGCCGGTTAATTTGCGCTGATCTTCCTAATACTAGAGCCGGCGTCGGAGTTATCTCCTCTCGATGGATCAGCCTTCTTGGGTCGTGATAGCTCGCATCGAATGGTAGCCCCGAGTTTTCGAGAAGTTGCCACACTGTATAGGGCGCCAAGGCAGCTCACAGGATAACGACTGTTGGGGATCCTGAAGGTCTCCGCGAGAACTCCACAAGTTGGAATCCGATGTCGACGCTCCTGTTGCATTGAGACTCTCGCGTGTGGCTCCACTTGGTTTAGTACCTCTTACGATAAGAACTGTTCTCAACTCATTTTCCAATCAAGAGTCGCAGAGCTCTGTCGGGTCCTATGAGGTGACGCTCAACTGAGTAACGTTTTGCCGCGCCTTTGGCAAATTAGAGGTCTTGCTTGAACTTTCTCAACAATCGGATGAGTTGTCAATTGTCAGCTCAAATCTGCCAGAGCGTTTCTAGAATGGTGGCGTCATGGAGCTTCGCTGCAGTTGCTTATATCGAATCGGATATCCTGGGCCCAGGCTCCCACAGGGGATTCTTGCAAGGTGATTCTGCTGTGATGGTTCGGCCAAAAATGACTCCCCTGTGCCAGACAGCCGTCTCGAGGATCACTTGATGCGGTTGGTGTCCGACTGACCCTCCCCAACCATCCAGTGCGACAATAAGTGAAGGGCGCTTTGGCCAGGGGTTCTTACCATTACGATGGATTCTCGACCTTCTCCAGTTGGTAATTATGCAAGAGCTTCTGTTCTGCATGTCCGACACGTAATCTCAAAGCGGACCTCACGGTCAATCATACCCTCTATCCTCAGAAGAAAATTTTTCAGGTATGCATTTTTGTTATTTCTGCCTCGGATTCGGTCCTTATAGACGAGTTTTGATGCGCCTGGTGAGAACGATCCTACACCATATTCTAGCCTCACGGTCCCACAATCCTTCGATTAGCATAGATACGGTCTAACAACTTTTTGTCCTAGTCAATACGTACTATATACTTCATCCCATTGGCTTTTACTCGGGTGAAGCAGCAGGATACTTCTACCATACACCTTCTCACGGGGAGATGTGGTCAGCCATTCGAGAGAGGTAATTGCATGATCATGTCTTAGAACACTTCATCCAGCCCCGCTTCATCCCGCTTCCTCTAGTCGCCCAGAGCTGCATTCTACCATTGTCTTAGCTCCATACCTGGTACAGGCGTTGCGGGTGTGTCAGATGGTGTGGATAGACTTCGTGCAACCGACTTGTGTTCCGGCCCTTTCGTCACATACTCAAAGTTGAGTGGTTCTTTCAATCTGCAGCTCCAGTCCAGTCCTACGAATAGGTTTATATGAACACTAGAGCGCAGGAAATGAACCGAGAAGCCTGAAGCAGAGAAAAGACCGCTCGTGAATGAGTGATACAAAACCTTCCCAGAACTGCGATAGGCTCCGGAACAATGACGCGCAATATTTGACTCAATTCCGGGACCGGCGTCCAGACTGGGGTTAAGCACATAGCCTCGAGAACATCATCATCTTCCAGACGTTCTCGGATCATCTTGGTGGCTGTGTTGGGGTCATACTAGAGCGATTTGGATAAGTTTGAGAGGGTGTGTGATCTATCCCGTAGTTGGACATTACAGCGTTATTGCCCCATATGTTCATGACAAGATGTGTGAGTGTTCTTATTTCAACAGGATGATAGGTGCAAACGCAGAAGACACGTAGTCTCCATTGTCTTACCCTATACGATGCAATACTAGAAACGGGAGAACCTTAATCGACCTTCCTTTTTCTCGTCGAGGCTTGTGCGATTACATCTCTTACTTACAGTGTGCCCCGTCATGCAAGTGTGAACAGTGGCATTTCATGGCTTACCTCCCCGCCTACGATCAGATTTATTCTTACTATATGTCATGTTTCAAATAAACACTTGAAAGGGATAAGGTTTAATTTCCAGATCTCATGATATATTGATGAATCGCTTTCTAGGGTATTCACTTCATAAGCGAACCTTGAACACGGAGTACGGGCCAGTGAAGAGCCTCTCCGTGCCTTAGAATTCCACTTCCATAGATTTTTTTTTTCATTTTTATTCTTGTTCTAAATAGTCCCTGGTGAATTTTTTTTCCGCAAAATTTATTAATTTACGATAACATTTAGATGACGTCTGAGCGATCTCGACATGATCTGAAGGTGCTACTTGAATGTCGAACTAGTCTACCAGTAGTACCTATCTACCACGCCAATTACCGGAATAAACTTCACTAGATATATCGCTCTAAATGATACTGCATACACTAGGCATATCTACAAACTCGTATCCTATATACAACCATCATGGTACACAGCGCATAGAGATAGATCCTTTCCGGTAACGAGATAAATACTCATCGCAGTGGTCGTGGCACTTTGAGAGTTAGGAGCGTCGCAGATATCGTATATAAGAGTAAATGACATGTAGAACCTTATAGGTATCAGATAAAAGCCACTCAGTTACTCAATAAAGAAAGGGCGATTCGGTAGTCAGAGTACAGAGAACATAGGCAATGTTGTTGGATCTCAGGGTGAGATGGATACTGTGTGGAAGTTATTGTCAATAGATATGATATTGTGACGGCTCGACAATTGTCAGATGTAAGTTATAGCGCCAACAAGTGGCCCTTGCTACATAGAAGTCTCAAATACGTCTATGTCTAGATCTAATTACTTATTAAGCTAATCGATATAAGACAACAGATCGATATGTTCGAGAACGAGGTCGTTTGGGGTATCTCGATCGCAGGATTCATTCGACAGATCCTGTGATCAGACACAGAAGCTCTCAGAACCGGTAACAAAGTTCATCCTAGTGTTTAAAGACATGAAATTCGGCTTCAAGTCTAAAAGGGTTCTATAAATAGACGCATGGCTATGGAGGGGCCCTCCTTTAAGAGGTTTTGAACCCCCAGGGGGCCTATTTGAGGTAAAGTTTTGGGAATACCATCAAACATATTCCATTGTTTTCTATGCAACCCTCACTGAGGCGAAGCAACATGCAATTCAGATCCCTTCAGGAAATCATCATTATCAAACAAGTTCATACAGTATAAAAGTAAGATCTTTAGCCATGAATAAGTCCACCTAAGGAAAGGTTCCAAGCCTCGTGAAAGAAGACATGAACTTAAGAAGTCCTCTTCGCGAACTCGACGCGAAGGATAAGATGGCGGTAACCAACTAGAGAAGCATAAGTTAGCATATGGATCAATCTGGGATTTGGTTTTCTCCAATAACTTACATCCATCCATCTTCTCGCAAGCACGGGCAGCATCGGCCCGGTCCGCAAAGCTGATGAAGGCAAATCCCTTGGCCTTCTGGGTATCTCTGTCTCTGGCCAAGAACACCCTGGTGACGCGGCCAAACCGCTCGAACAGGTCGCGGAGCTCCTGCTCCTCTGCAAGCTCGCTCACCTGTTTCAAAATTGTCAGCCGATAGTTCTAAAAAGAAGCGATGATCTGGAGCAACGAGAAACTCACATTTGTGACTCTCAATGTAGCCATATCGTCCCTCTCGTACTTGCCACCCATCTTCTCGCCAGAAGCAGCACCGCGATTCCGCAGGTGAGGAGGAACGTAGCTGCCAGGTCCACCGCCGAGGGCACCATGAACTGGTCTGTCTTCGTCGTCGCCGTCCAGACCATGGCCTCCGGCGGGCTCGTCGATCGGCGCCATGGTGTCTTTGAACGGGCAACGAGCCGTGAAGTGCTCGCCGCTGCAAATACGGCACTTGACCTTCTTGTCCTTGAGCTGATCCTTGATACCGCCCTTCTCACCGGCTTTCTCTGCCTCCTTGGCCTGCGCCTTCCAGTTCACACTTGGTCGGAAGATGATGTTCTCGCCGACGGAGGTGGTGTCGAACGACGGACCCGGAGCATGGCCCTTCTCGAGACCGAACTTCGCCCATGTCCTCCGCTCTGCGACCTGAGGGTTTACGTGCTCCTTCACAACAGTGGTTCGGATCCGACGGGTGACCTTGACCTTCTTGCCTTCATCGTTGAAGCGGTAGGAAACGACGGTCTTTGTGCCATCTTTGTTGGTGGTGACTTGTTGCGCGGGGAGGCTGGAGGGGTCATCGAACTCCTCGTCGTCGGCCCAGTCGGCACGGCTAAAATGCGAAATTTTGTTAGAAACAATATTCTGACTCATATGCGCGAACAGGGAAAAATACTCACTTTGCCAGTTTCGACATCTTGGATGATATGGAGGTCACTTGAGCGGTGCTGAATTTCTCGATTTCCGAGGGAGGCGAATCCGTTGTGGATTTATTTGATGCGGCGAAGGAAGGTGGCGCAGATGTCGTTCTGTGGCTTGTTTCGGGGCGGGACTCTGTCACGTGACAGATTCCCGAAGTCCACTGGACAGATCGTCATTTCCAAGTAGGGCAATCAGAGTACATCTCAAACTTGGAATGGATCCAAGTACGGCGTACTCTATTGTCTTCTACAGTGCACATGGATAGCCTTGCCTCTTTCATCTAATATCTCATCTTCTTTTTCTTCGTTTATGTCTTCCCTCTAAGGTTAATTTAGGTGGGACTGCTCAATACCTTTCTCTTTGAGGGTCGATAGTGCCTAAGTTTACTGTTCTATGAACTTGGACATGTACCTTTTACAGGGTTGCTCTATCTGGACAATTATCACTTATTCCTCCTCGCCCTCTTTAAGTACCTCAAGCAGCATCTGTTCCGACTCGCTTTCCATTTGTTTTCTGTCTCCTGCGCCATGAAGTCCAGAGCTACTTGCCTGAGGTCCCTGTAGTATCCTAAATACATAACAGAGGGGTCCACCCACTTACTCAGGTACTAGGTAGGTAAGTGAGAAATAGACACCTAAGTACCGAGTCCTAATATGAAGGCGGCGAACGTTTGGACATGTACTGTACATACTTGATTCTCAGCTTTCTAACATTAGGGGAAAAAAATCAATACCAGTTCAGATTGCTAACTTTCGTGTTTCTCAATCCTTCGACTTCTTGAAGATCTCGGGAATTTGGAAATGGAAAACTATAGTCTTTCCAATCAAGACATCCAATCAAGACAATTATGTTTCTGTTATTGGGTCCGGGGGGTAGGGCGAAGGAGAGATCCACTCAGCAGTGGAGGTTGTTATGTGCATGCAATGGACATGGGTCACGGTATCAAAATGAGGGTGGGGGAAAGGGAGTGATGGTCTGACAACAGTGTTAAAAAGGAAAGCAATAGAAATGACAGGAGAAGCACTGCAAAAGGACAAATATCATAGAAAAGAGAAAATGGGGAACGAATAATCTTCTTAACCGGATCTCTTCGAACTGAGCTCCATTTTCCGTCTCCCGAAGAATTTAGACTTAGAACCACTGTAGGTGCTAGCCTCCATATGAAAGAATGTCGTTAGGTTGTGAAAAAGACAGAATCTCTTCTGGAATGCCGCATGGGTTGCATGTACCGGATGGGAATTTGTCAGCGATTTTCAACGATGAGTGATAGAGCTGATGCAGGAGCCCCTAGGCATAATTGGCTTTGACAGATCCGTAATTTTTCCCCGGTACCAAGCGTGTACTTGCAGTGTGCCGAAAAGTATGTGGCATGTATCTCAAACTGGAACTGGTAATACCGTTTCCTGTCCTTCCCACGGCGAATAGGAATATGATCTAGGGGGATATGACCCAAGTTCATTTCCAGCTGAAGATACTTCTTGATCTCTAGAAACAGTATCAAAAGAGTGTCATCATATTTAGTCGAAGAAGTGTGCTACTCACTCTTGTTTAAGTAGAGAGGTGCACTCTCGTCCCCATCTGTGTCAAGTTCATAAAGCGATACGTGGAAAAAAAATCAGTGCCTTCACTGACGAGCTGCTCTCTCACCCAACTTGTCTTTATAGGCTATCCTCTGATTTCATCTCCCTAAATGCGAGACTTTAGTAATCAAAGCATTTCAGACGATGGTGCTTGCCCGCCTTACCTTATTGATGAACCAGTGCATGACAATATTTTTCATGAAAATCATCCCGGTACGTTGAAATTATTAGAGATCCGTATGAAACTAGAAATCTGGATACTCACTTTTTATTATCGTCATGAACACCAGGCTTATATGGGTCTTATGATCATACCATGATGCTTCCTCGCCACTCGAGATTCAATATCTATCCGGGGGATTGGCGGAACAACATCCGCAAAATCCTTTGTCAAAGCACCTCTGACCACTGCCGTCCAGCCATTAACAACCTGTATGACTTCAATTTCCGATGGAATCTCGGTTCGGAGATAGTTCCGGAGATAAGGGCTCTGTCCAAATCCGCCGACTAAGAAGACGGCATTGACCTCCTTTTGGATTCTTGAATCTGACCTTTCACCAGGTCGAGCACCTCCAAGAGTATAAGGGCGGAATACCTCCACCATTTCCTTTCCAGAGACTTTCAGGCTACCTCGGCGCACTCCCAACTCTGAGTTATCAGCTATACCGGGGACGGGGATCATGAGCTCATCGTTTAGATTGCCTCCAAATGTCCTTTTTGTGCAAGTCTCAAACCGATGTAGAGCCTCATCGAGCGTATCCATACCCCATCCAGCATTTGACGATAGTCGTTCTTCCAAAAATTTCTCAAAGCGTTTGTTGAGAAATGTACTGCCGCAAAGAGAGCCGGCACCAGGTGCCTCCTCTTTAAGACATAGGGTTGGAATAAGCTGAAGAGTGGAGAATGTTATGAGGTTAACAGTTCCACAAGCTGCGTCGCAAAGGACAATGGTATCGCCAACTTTCAATCCATGCGGGTTTTTTGACTGCAGAGCTTGAATGGCGGCACATCAGGTTCAGAAATCATGCGAATTTTAGACATTTTCTCAAGACCCGCTCTTTCTGCACAAGAGAGGGTCTTTTCTTTTACTTTATCAGACCAAACGGCAGGGACTGTAATCACATATGCCAATTTCATGCTATCAAAGGTGCTTCCAAGCTTTGAATTCAGGATTTCTACTGTGTGTTCACGCAGCTTCCTGAGATACTCGGTGGCAAGGTCCTCAGATGATGCATGGTATGGAGGAGGAATGTTTCTGCAGTCACTCTGAGCAAAGGGTACGCGCGAGCGTATTCCATTTTTCTGGCTTGGGCCAAGGCCAAGTTTGATCCATTGATGTCTCGACATATTATCAAGAATCTGGAAGCCCCATAAGCATTTCGGGCCTGACTGATGGTATTCATTGGCCACTTCAGTGGGGACTTTCTCGCTCGTCATGCCGATCGAGGAACCGGAAGAGTTATCCGGCCATTGATTGATAACGTAGTGAGCATCCGGCTGGGAATTTCAGCATGTTTCTTCAAGACTTTCAGCCACAAGAATTAACTTACATTAGCTGTTTGAGCCCAGGCGACACCCAAAAAGGTAGTCCTAAAATCTACAGCAATCACGATGCTCCGCTCGACTTCCATGTCTGCCGCCATTTTTCTGTTGTTCCTGTAGACCCCCTAACACCACGACAGATTCGTTAGGACAGAACGTGATATATGTTCTTGTCTGTCGGAAAGAGCCTCTAAGTAATTCCGCGGTGACAGGGAAGCTTCCCTAGGAATTCAGGAATTGCAGAGACGGGAGCCCTCCAGAGTGACAGTAGGAGGACAGAGAATGTGAAAGGTCAGAGACAGTAAGAGGACAGGGAGACAGTGAACCAAAAGAGAGAGTCGAAGTAAAACTTGCAGATGAATGGGAAGGGGCGCTGGACTGCTAAAAGACCTCGCACGCTGGCGGTTTGGTGATTTGAGAAAACTCATGAAACGCGAGAGTGAAAGATGTGTGAGGTGATTGATATCCAAATCCGAATTCACTTCCAATTTAACACAACCTCCTTTCTCGTCACTCTGCAACTGAAGAACATCAAGAGGACGTGAGTTTTGCACGACAAGAGGCAAGTTTCACATGGTAAAAAAATATATTCATTTAGATGCTAATTTGTATCAATTTCTTGACTCAGAACAACACTCCGAAGCAAGATCGAGGCAATCAAGAACGATGCCGCGCCAGGCTGGTTCGGCCAGTCGAGAGACACAGGACCAAAGAACTTCCGCAGGGCAATTAGCCAGAAGAGCCCGAAGAATGGCAAAAGCACTGCATGATGACAGCCTAGAGCTATTCGACTATGTCACCTCTATGGAGGCAGATCTTCTACAACTGGAATTGAAGTTACAGCAGGCTAGAGAACGCATTCAACAGCTGGAGAATGCCCTCCAAGACTCCACAAGCCGAATATTCCAGTCCCTGTCAACATACGAAATCAGCGACGCGCAGATTTCAGAAGAGTATGACACGCTTCGCGAATGCGTTTCCAACTGGCTAGACGGATTTCCGAATGCCACCAGGCTTAATCGGAATCTGAAAAGAGCCTTAGGCGGACAGGCATGGAATATGGTACAGAGGGCGAATGTGGCCATGTTCCCGGAAGGCTTCGATGCTGCCCAGACAGAGATTCTTACACGGGTCGTCTTTAAAGCCATCTGGGACATTCTGTTTCACCCATGGTTTGCTACAGCCTCAGTTCGCGACCAAGAGCTCATGAAGACTCTCGAGGATGGTATGGCTCTATTGGAACCAAAGAGAGGTACCTGAGCACTTGTTATCTGATCTTTTTGTTCGTTTGTTTCCTTGGTTTCCTAAGTTGACTGAGACGGTTCACAGATCGCAGAGCCATAGATGCGTGGAGATCAGACACTTTGCGAGCTTACGCTCAAGGGCAGCAATATCAGGAGCAAGTTCAGAAACTCTGTTACAGCATCGCAAAAGATGTTCATGGGATCTTTCGCCATCTTGAGTTTACAGAACCAGTCAACTGGGCTCAAAAGTTACATCAATTTCAGCATGAGATAGCAAGTATGGCAGCAGGATTTGCTGAAATGCTACGCTTCTCGCCCGAGCAGTACATTTGGGAATGGTATGAGGCCGAAAATTGGCACGAAATCCGGGAGCTATCCAAGCGCGACCTCAATGACTACATCATAATCGATGCCCTCACACATTGCAGGGTCAAGAAATCCAAGTTCGATGCATTCTATCATGACGACAAGATAGGTGATGTTCTTATAGTGATGTATCCAGCACTCCTTCGACGCCGTGGACAGGGACAGAAAGATATCACAATCCAGAAGGCAGTGCTCCTTGTTCGCTTGGTCGAGCAGCATCAACCGACTCATGAAGATATCACTATCAAGTCCGAAATCAACACTGAAGACAGCTATTGTTGGCTCCCAGACTTCTATTAAAGGAATCCACTCCATCGAGGAAAATTAGTCACTGCTTTCCTGGTTTCCATTCTCACTACAGGAGCAACCGTGTAGTCTCTACATGTCAGCCAACCACCCGAGGTTGTGATTTCCGCTCCAGAATTTAATTTTTTGTCACCATGCCTCATGTCTGCTAGATATGATATCAGCCTGTCTACTACAAGTATCTGAAAGTCCACTTTGTCTTTGCTCATATTTCTCTCATTCTTGCCTTCCCAGCCCTGTCCTTTTTACTCCCCTTCCCCCTCCAACCTCAGCACTGCCTTCGGCCCGCGGGCGCCCTCTGCTCATGCTTTCAGCGAAAACGCTGAAACACCAAACTATCCCCATTCAATTCATGCTTTCTTCACCTTTTTTCCCTTCTTTTCCTTATTCACCTTCCAACTCATCGATCGAACCCCCCAACACAATCATATCCCCAATCCCACATCTCCACCACCCTCCGCGTTCCCATGTCCAAGGGTATACACCTGACAGACCTGTCGGTTACCAGGCACCTTTGCCCTACGTCCCTAGTGTACCTATGAACCTATGACATTATGTACTGTACCTGCTAAAGTTTGTAGTTAGTTAGCTTTCAAGAGAAGAAAAAAAAGGACATTACTCCGCTTTTATCGACCAAGGCTTCCATTAGGAATCGTGTCGTAGTTCCAACTACTAGTACTAACCTACAAAACCTACATACTTTGGAAAGTACCACGATGGGATCACTTAACGCCCTCACTTATGTACTGTACCAATGCAGGTACATATCTAGGTACCTACCTAGTAGATACTTACCGAGGTAGATAGCAATTGGTCCATATCAAAGTACATTACATGTACATTACAAGCCGGGTTGGGTCTGCGTTGGATCTGATATTAGAAAGGAAGACATTCGAGCGTTGAAGGATGCTTGGAGTTTTCTGAACCCGGCCCGTGTTATCTAGACGCCTGGTACATACTATGAGTTGCATAATTCCTGACATGAACTACAATCTTTTTTGAGATCACTTCCTCGATGCAAGAGAGAGGAGGGGGAGAGAATAACATTAGATCTAGGTTCCAAGGAATGTTCAAGGGAACTGGGTTGTCCCTTGAAGTAGGAAAGTCTAAACTCTGTACCCAGCCGTGCTGTACATTCAGATAAACTTCGGATAATTCAGCAGGCGATAATTAGACAATATTTATTGAGTGTGCGTGGTATCGAAAACTGTATACATCTCTCTCAAACGCATGTACAGTACATATATACTGAATTTCTGGTATCAATTAACACTGATAAAATGTCATGCCAATACATACACATCTAGATAGAATACTATATACAATCGTGACAATTCAAATACAGGATATATTCACAAACCAGTGAAACTCTGACAAGAAACTACAGACTTCACGCGGTATCTGTCTACCGCTTGAAGATCTTGAGTTCGATCGGTCTCAGGATCAGATAACCAACCGCCGCAAAAGCGAACCCCAGCTCGAAGCCAACGTCACCGCCATACGGTGCCTCACCTGCACGCAGCGCGATGGGCCCGACCCACCATTGTTGGCTCATGCCCGTGACCATGCCAGCGATACCGCAGCAGAAAGCGAGGACGGCAGCGATCCCGGGAGGAAGCTTTTTAGGTTGGTCGTAGGTCTCTGGTCGATAACCGGAGAAGCCACGCTTGAAGACGAAGTGGTCGGTCAAAGCGATGCCCTCGTAGATGGCGAGCCAGTAAGCGATGAAGTTCATAAAGTTCTCGAGGACCGCCTCGAAGTTCGAGTAGCCTGGGATCGATATGGCGATGTACACGCATGTGCCCAGGAATGTCCAAATGAAGCGGGGGACGCGCTGGGTCCACCGGCCCAGGACTTGAAGGGTTAGAGCAACAGAGTAGATATTCGGGCAGTTGTTGGCGATGATGGAGAGTGCGAGGATGACAACGCAGAACTTGCCAAATCCGCCCAGCCGGGGGAACAGAACAGCACCCAGCAGGCCTCCGGTTCCTGCAGCATCATAGCCGGCCTGGTAAATGTTGTTTCCGTCGTTGAGGCTCGTTGCGGTCATGACAGCCACGCCCAGCATCTCCGTAAAGAGAAGGGGAAGGATTAGTCCAATCCAGGTCGAGAGGAAAACCTTGCGACGACTGCGGTTGGACGGTTGGTAGACGGTATAGTCTGCGGCATAACTTGTCCACCCGGTTGCAAAACCGTATACAGTTGAACCAAAGGAAAGGACACCACCCAACTCTGAAGTGCCAACTCCCATGGGCAGATTAACAAAGTCTCCAGAGTGTGCAAAGACACCGAGGACGATCATGAAGACGATGAACGTGGGAATCCAACTCCAGTACTCGTATGCGTGGACAACCTTATATCCGAAAAGCGTAATAATGAATGTGCAGACCGCAATGATGATTATACCGGCGAAACCGGGAACGTTACTGTTCACAGCATTTATGAGTTGTGCGCCAACAATCACATTGACCGAGGACCATCCAATACAGGCCAAAATATTGAAGATGGCAACTGCGTATAGTGCATTAGTAGATGGTTTTCGCTATGTGATAATAATAGATCAATACTCACTGAACTTCACTCCCCACCAACCGAACCAGAATCTCGAGAGCACCATCTGTCGCAAGCCGAACACGGGTCCGAAACAAGAGAAATAGCAGACGGTCATTACTCCCAGGAGGTTGAAGAAAAGGACAACGAGGATGGCGTCAACAAAACCGAGATAGAAGACCGACTTCCCGAGCACCCCAATGGCGAAAGAACTGACCACCATGTTCGCAGCCAGCCACTGTGCAGTTATCAGCGCAAAGCGCTCTTTGTGACGCCATGATTGACACGAAAAACATAATCAATTCAATGAAACTAGAGACACACCATGCTACCGATATTTAGGTACGAGGTATCCGTCCTCTCGTTCTCCGGCACGCGCTCAATGCCTCGCTGCTCGATATTGAACCTGCCAGCGATGCGCTGGAGTTTGGCATACAGCGAGTCGCCATACACGAAAGTCTCCCCTGGGACAGCACCGGTGCTCTCTTCGTACGGAACGTTGCCCACTCCTGCGGACTTTTCAAGGTCCGGCTCGAAATGTTGACCCATGGTGCCGTCTGTATTTGCACTGTGCTGCACGGCAATGAATGACTAGAAAAGGAGATGACCTGGTGACGAGCCGAACGCAGATTGTCACGGCGGCAGGGAGCCCGGGGCGGAGAGCTTCATGATGTCGTGTGGGAAGGAGCTTCTAATAGGCATCGGAGAGGAGCATAAATTTCTGTGGCCTGGATCGCCGCGTTATATAGCCCTAAAGGGAATTGGCCGTCGTGCGCTGTCGCGTGGCAGGTCAAGCATCTCCAGAAAAGCCCCAACCGGGGTTCAAGCGCGGCATACAGAGCCAAGATTCGTCCGGCTTATCGGCATCCACTGCCATCCAGGGCTTGTGTCGCTCGAGGGCCTCGCTGATAGGCGCTCCATCCGGCCGCACCAGGGCGCCATGGCCGCAGCGATCGCGCCCGTCGTCGAATCGAGAACGAGCGAGACGACCCGCACGGTGCGAGAGGCGTGCGGCGTGATAAGCACAGCGTGAAGATATGACTGTTCTCCAGTACCTAATATCAGTCCTAAAAATGTGGGCAGGTGCTCGTCCGATAATAATAATACGCGGGCGATATCAGCATGGCAGAGTCCGTTCGAAGCGAAACCGGCCAACGTCAACGTGCGAAAGGATAGACTGAAAATTTTCAAGATCCATCCCACATTCCGTTTGCGGCCATGTCACGCGATATCCCTGTCTGGATACTTAATATGCTGTTTGACACTCGAGATATAGGCACGTCTGCTGCAATTTGCCTCTTTTTTTACGCTGTTCGATAGTTCATTTCAGACCGGCTTGAGGGGGGGTTTGTCCGTTGCTAGTGATTCTCAGCAGAAACTGTTCCAGATAGTCAGTCATACGTAAACACCCCTTCTCCCCTCCCCCACCTAGCTAGTGTGACGGATCTCGTATGATAGCGCACATGGCTTTTTGATACCTGGAGTAATTTTGCCATCCCCGGACGTAGACTAGCGTGATTGTGGGATGTCCGGGGTTCCCCGAAATCCCCAGCTCTTCCAGTCTGTTCTCATGTATTTGGGCGGGGGTAGTTCGATATTGTTTGATCGCAAAGAGGACGTAAATTGCGTTCCCCACCTGGAAGATCGATTTAGGAGCGTTCTGGCGTGTTGATATGCTGTGAAGCAGATTTCAAGAGCGTGGATTCGGTGGTCCTCGAAAACGCCAAAAGGCTCCTCGAGACTAAACGCTGATTCTCGCAACCCAGGAGATCAGATTTCAGCCAGAATCTTAAAGAAATGAAAACGAAAAAAAGATAATCAACGTCATTACAGAGCCATTGATGCGGCTGGTTCTGATATTGACGCCGTTCCTTCAGACGAGTACAGTGCTGTGCGGAGGGAAGATGCAGCCCTTTCATTAGTCGCCTCATGCTCTTTCTCATCTGCAGCCCCAGCCATCCTCAACCTGTACTACTCCAGGGACAGGGTCAGAGACCAGATTTCCGACGGCCCATGCGGCTACTGGACAAGGTCTGAGACAAATATTCATGACTCTTTTGTTATGGAACCTATCATTTCAAGCCTCAGGCTAGGAAACTCCTTAAATCCAGGTTACATCTATTGTAGAAACCCTTCGCAATTCATAAATCTTGAAAAGTTATATCTTGAATTGGCCCTAACCTGCATACTGCCATTTTAAAATCCTATTCTTATAACGTACAGTACTTTCCCTAATTCTCGTAGAGGTCTGCGCAAACCTAGAGAATCCTACGTGCAAGCAATACGCGTAAATTACTAGGAAGCATGAGAAAGGCAATCTACAAGGTTTTGTAAATCACTTTCTCAGATCCCAGTCTCATTAGCGAAAATTGGGATTTTAAGGACCCCCAAGTCCCTCGGGCCCATTAGCAAGAACAAAATGCTCTCAACCAAGACATGAGGCACCAGCCAAAAAAGCCAAAAGAGTATTAGAAAGACATAGGGTATCCAAGGATAATCTACAGCTTGGCAATCAGCTTGTTACCCTTCTTCAACCACTCAACAGCGTCCGTGACGAGTTCGTCAACGATCGCCTTGGCGGGCTTCTTCTCGTTGACCACGGCGGCGACCTTGCCCATCAGGAACGGACGGGCGTTGTCTATGGTCTCATCGTCAACGTCATCGCCCATGTTCTCCAAGTCATGTTCAACGGGGATGATGCCCTTAGACGTGAGCTCCTTAATCTCCGCCTGACGGTTCTCTTCCCAGTTCTGGATGTAGGGGTTGTTACGGACTCGGAGAGGGCGACCCTGGGGAGCGTTTATCAGTATTCAGCGCAGGACAATCGGGGACATGAGATTGAAAGTGAAGGGAGGCCTTACAGTGAAAATGACGGTTCGGATAGTGTCATCAAAGCCGGCCGTCCGCACAGCCTCCTGGTGGGCATGAGGAGCGCCGGCCTCATCCGACAAGATGAAGCGGGTACCAATCCACACGCCGGATGCACCAAGCATGAAAGCCGCAGCAACAGACTGGCCGCTAAACAGGCCGCCAGCAGCAACGACTTGCACGGGCTGGCCGGTCAATGGGCTCTTGTGGCCCTGGACGAGCTTGGCCACTGTCGGGATAAGAATGGAGGTCGGAACATCACCAGTGTGTCCACCACCTTCGCCGCCCTGTGCGCAAATAATATCTGCACCGGCATCGAGGGCCTTCTGAACATGCTTAGGGTGGCCAACCATGTTCATGTAGAGGACGCCAGCAGCGTGCAGCTTCTCAACAACCGCCTTCGGAGGAACTCCGACGGCGGAAACGAAGAGCTTTGCGCCGCTCTCGATAATAATATCGATAAGTTCATTGAGTTTGCCCTTTGTGTAGTCGTAGCTGATTGGATCAAGTCTATTAGCGCCGCGTATTCCTCACGCATAGCAGACATCAGTCTAGGGTGTCTCACTTCGTCTTCCGAGCATTCCCGCCGACCTGGGGCAGCAACAGGTCGACGCCGAATGGGGCATTCTTGTCATTTAGGAAGCTCTTGAGCTCATGAATCTGCTCTTTGAGCATCTCCGGGGTGTAGCCGACTCCGCCAATGACACCCAAACCACCCGCATTCGTCACCGCAGCAGCCAGCTTGGGGCCGGCGGCAACGTTCATACCTGCCAGCAGGATGGGGTGGTTGATCTTCAGGAGATCAGTGAGCGGGGTACGGAGGAGCTCTGTAGCTCAGGAATCAGCAACTGGTGGCATCACTTGCTTGCAGCACGTGGGGAAGATCAAAGCTACACATCGTCTTTGCTCGGGGGAGACTTACGAGGAGAAGCCATGGCTGAGACAGAATGCACACTTTTAACCTAATAAGAAGTCTAGAGAGTTATTAACAAGAAGGTGCGACTCAGGACAAAGGGGAAGAAAGGATGAGATTAAGGAGGATGGAAGGGGGTGAGGAGGAGATTCATAAGAACATGTCGGGGTTAAGCGACAGCCATGAGCCTCGGTATCTTTGCAGGGCCGTGGATGCAGATGGTCCGAGCCAGGCCTTAGCCGGTACTTGGTACCTGTGGGTACCTCCATTCAGGTGCTTGTGCCCGCGGCCAGCGTCGTACCGGCAGGTACCGCTCCGCCATCTCGGTCCGCGTCCTGCCGCCTACAGCATGACTTAAAGACGCAGGCGGTCAGCTTATGGTCATGTGACCCGGTGACGCCGGGGCGGAGTCGCGGCCCGTGACGCATCTCCGCCGCCACAGATCACGGCGATCGCCATGTCGCGATGTGCTCCAAGATGACCGGGAGTACAGCTGGCCCCCGGCTGTGCAGGGCAGAACCATCCCGTTACCTAGGCCGTGTATCCAGTTTCTCTCTCTCTCGTATTCGCACCCTACAGCGCGGCTGTTCTGGATTTTCAGATCATCCCGGTTCCTGCCAATTTCTCCCTAAAAGATTTTATAGACCATCGAGTAAGAGGCAGGTCCCACGAGAAGGGCTATTCTTATATTGCTGTCGTGTGGATGTTTCTCGTTCTGACTGGTTGATAGCAGACTTTTCTCAGCGCTTGACCTGAGTAGGTGCCCCTTGGATCTGCCGACACAACATCTATATCAGACAAATCGCAAGCTGCTTTCATTAGGGCTACCGACAGGAGTCGTGGCTTTCTATAATGCTGTATCTTTCTTGCAAACTCAATTGAGTTAATCTCTGGTAGTTGATTACAAACTAAATGTTGAATAGGCTCCGTCTCTCAGAGCAGTTGGTCTTACCAGCCACTGACTCTCCCATACGATAGAAATGGCAGACATCATCCTAGAGTTTATCCTATTACTAGATGCGAGAGAGCTGCATGTATCAGAAGGTTCTCTAGTTCCAGGGTTTGTCTGAACGCAAATCAGTCCAATGCAGAGATGCATTCTACAGACGGTACTCGCTCTCATCGAGCGTTTATCGCCCTAGGGAGCAACGTCGGCGACCGCATTGAAATGGTCGAGAAGGCATGCCTTGAGATGGAGAGGGCAGGTATCAAGATAAGGAGAACAAGCTCTCTCTTTGAGACTGCCCCTATGTATGTCCTTGACCAGGATCCTTTCATCAATGGTGTCTGTGAGGTTGGTCTAATATTTCTCACTCCTCTACTCGTAGAAGAAATTTCTTCTCTAACACGTTTTTCAGGTTGAGACGGTCCTAGAACCTCTTGAACTGCTGGATACACTTAAATCGATCGAGATCGGCCTGGGTAGAAAGAAAACCATCGAGAAAGGGCCACGGTCAATTGATCTCGACATCCTTCTATACGACCAGGAGATAGTTTCCCACGAGCGCCTCGACATCCCGCACAAACTGATGCTAGAACGGGATTTCGTGCTCCGGCCTCTCTGCCAGTATGCACATCCAATCGAGCCTGCTCTGCGAACTCGCTCTAATTCAGAACTCCAGGCTGATTCCCCATGAGCGGCCACCCCTACCGGATGCAAACCAGACTTATCTCTCTTATCTCAACTCCCTGCCCCCACCAAAAACAAGGCCCGTAGTGACGACGCCGCTATGCCCCTTCTTGGAGCCGTTGAACCCATCCGAACCCAAGCGCCGCACCCACGTCATGGCCATCTTAAACATGACCCCAGACTCATTCTCCGACGGCGGCCTCCACTCCCCGACTGACCTCGCCGGCATAACCTCCACCGTCCGCCAGTTCATCGCCTCCGGAGCGACAATCATCGACATCGGCGGCGAGAGCACCCGTCCCAACGCACCCCCCGTTAGCGAAGAGGAGGAACTCTCCCGCGTCATCCCCGCGATCCGACACATCCGCACCTCCATCCCCGAGGCCGTCAACGTCGCCATCAGCATCGACACCTACCGCGCGCGCGTGGCGGCCGAGGCGTGCGCCGCCGGCGCGGACATCATCAACGACGTCTCCGCCGGCACGCTCGACCCGGAGATGCTCCCGACGATGGCGCGCACCGGCAAGTCGGTCATCCTGATGCACATGCGCGGCGACCCGTCGACAATGACCAAGCTCACCGACTACCCCGAGGGCGTGGTCGAGGGCGTGGGGTCGGAGCTCCGCGCGCGCGTCCGCGTCGCCGAGGCGGCCGGCATCCGCCGCTGGCGCATCATCCTCGACCCCGGGATCGGGTTCGCCAAGACGCAGGCCCAGAACCTCACGCTGCTCAGGGAGATGCAGAGACTGCGGACCGGCATCGAGGGGCTGGACAACTTTCCCTGGCTCGTGGGGACGAGTCGGAAGGGGTTTATCGGGCGCATCACGGGTGTTGAGAAGGCGAGCGAGCGGGTCTGGGGAACTGCTGCAGCAGTGACGGCGAGCGTGGCAGGGGGTGCAGATATCGCGCGTGTGCACGACGTCGCGGAGATGAGTCAGGTTGTTAAGATGGCAGATGCGATATACCGGGTTGAGTGAAGCAACAACCAACTGTGTAACTTTACATAGATCGGGATGAACCTTGCATGATGTAATCTCGATCCATAAGAATAGATGGGATATGGTGGGAAAAAAGAGCTTGCCTTTCTCCCAATAACACCATTTAATCCAAATGTCTGTGATCCGTAGACTTTTGTAAACTTTTCCATTCAACTAGGGCACCACACATCCAAGGAACTTCAAGTCGACTCACCCGAAGCGCTACCTAGCTAGGCAGCTAGCTAATGCAGGTTCTGTACCTAAGACAAAGGATGCCCTAAGGCTCTCGATATCATCAAAACCATTATATCCACAACCGTAAACCGAAACTGGAATAACTGTGAAACCTCCTTTTTGAGTGAATTTTCACTGATTCATTTTCTTTTTTAAGATGCAAAACGAAATAAACACAAGGGGGGTGGTGGCGGCAAATGTAGACTATAATATCCAGCGCTGAACAAAAAAAAAACATCCGTCCCTCTAACTAACTACAAGGCGAAGAAACTGAAACAGACAGGCAGCAAAACGCTACGCTACCACCCTTGGCGACGGGGATTGCTAAATTCCACACAAAATACGGGTACCATTTCTGCCCATGCAATCAGCTCGATGACGACGCAGGCTTTACTTCTCTGGGGCGAAACAGTGGATATTTGCATTAAAAGAAGAAGGAAGAGAAAGAAAAAACGAATGGCAAAATAATAAGTCATGCATGAAAGCATAAATTATAAGTCTCACATCCGCTCAACATCAAATGGCGCATGAGCTCCTGCTCACATAACCGGAAGACCCTGTCGTAGCATGCAGACAATCTAGCTGTTGAGGTAGTTGCGGATGACACCTGCGGTGGAAAAATGTGTCAGCATGTTGTCCTATGGAGGAGGGGAAAAAGGCTCCCATCCATATTTGATTTGACAATTCACTCACCTTGCAACCTGCTTGCGCCTTCACCCAGAAGGTGGGTCAAGTTCTCCAGATCATCGCCGGCAGTGATGCCGAAGCGTCGAATCAAGTCCCTTGCTGCAGCCTCCAGGTCGCCATAACCGTCCTCCGCTGGAAGGTCATCCTCGGGCCGGCCGAAGTAGGCGTTGCTGGAGATGGCGGTCGCACCTTCGAACTGCTTCAGACGAGCCTTGGCCTCTTCCTGGGCTGCTGGGTCGAACTTATCTCGTCCGAAGAATTCGTCGGAAGAGATACCCTTCTGGTTACCGAATCTGGCTTTAGTTCGTTCCAGCTCCTCCTCTAAAATCAATGTTAGTCCTGGTAGCCCATAGGTGGTCTGGGAAGGCATCTTTGAACGCACCGTCAACTTGAGATTTGGCAGGACCAGTAGCACCGAACCCCGGCTTTTTTGGGATGGGTTTCGCGCTGGTCTGTCCGAAGCCTAGCCGAGCCATTCCCATCCCAAGACGCTCAATTTCACTTGGACTCCGTTCGTGGCTCTTGCTGGTGGCTCCAAAGGTTCCTCTGTTTGGACTAATCGGCGTGGGTGATGCGATCTTTGTCGCCGAGGCCTTGGCCTTCTCTTCGGCTTCAGCCCGCTCGGCCTCCGGGTCATAACCGAGCTTCTCTATACGCTCCGCCTCTTCCTTTGCTTTCCTCTCTGCTTCCTCGAAATCGATGGCATCGCCACCCACGACCTTCTTGGCCCCGAGTTTCTGTGTCTTCTTGGCACCCAGAACACTGCCCTTCTTTGCGCCACCAGCCGCAGGAGCTTTTCGAACAGCAGACCCAGTTCGGACCGCGGTCTGGGCAGGCGTGGTACTAGTACTATCTTGATTGCTATCTTTATCTGATGCTGAGAGGGGCGACTTCGGTCGCGACGCGCCATCACCGTTCGCGCCGGCATTGAGGAATGGTGATCCGGTGCGGCCAATAACAGGCGGGGTACTTGTTCGCGAGGGAGGGTTGCTGGGTCGTTTGATCGAGGGTTTGTCCCAAGAGGAGAAGAAGTCGTCCTCGTCAGCGGCAGGGGTTGAGGATCCGTCGGGGGAAGAACTCGAGGGGACGTCTGTTATAACAACCTCGTTGGGATATCTTTAAAATTTTAGTCTCTCAGCAAATCGTTCTCTCATCAAACGTGAAAAAATAACACCCACTCTTTCGCATCCAGAGCCGCTCTTCTCTTCAGCTCTTCTTTATACTTTACCGCCACAGGCGACGTGTATTTGACCTTCACATCCTTGCTCGCGAGAGCGGCGGAACCCCCGTGCGACTGGAAGAACTTGGTGGCCGACTCATTTCCTCCAACCTTCATAATCCGGAGTTGGTCCCATTGCCATTCTAGAAAACTAATCAGCATCACCTCTAAGCCATACCCACTCCGGGGGGCGCAGTCGTACGGTCAAGATTGGTTGAGCGAACAAAGGAAATGTGGACACCCAGGTTCCGGTGGTTTGCGGAGCAGTCGAGGCACAGATAGATACCGAAAGGGACCGACGACCAGGTCGGGTTCTTTGCGCCGCAGTCAAAGCATATCTGAAGAGAGTCAGTCCGCGACCTTACAATGCGGACTTAACAGATCAGGCAGGGGGGCGAGGGCACCTTGTTGGCGGGTTTCGTTTTGAGTTTCTCAAAGATTTTCTGGGACTGCGCCTTAGTGGCACTCATTGTGGGTGAACAGAAGGCCACAAAATATAGAAGAAAAGTGCAAAGAAGGGGGGAGTTGAGAGGCTCGCAGAAGTCGGGGGCGAATTCGAGCACGGGGGATGCTGAAGATGAACGTGGTGAGTCCTCAGGGCGCCGCGCTCGAGACCGTCGCCTGGCCTAACCAGGATTTGCAGCGCCCAGATCGGTAATTTGCACTTTTATTTTGGCGCTTGCCGTATTAGGCATAGTGTATCCACTTCTGGCGCGCGTCATTCAACTTGAGGCATATCTAATCTATTATTATCATGTTCTGAACTCCTGAGCGGTCAGGCTCTTTTTGTCTGGTAAGTTCTTGCGATCAGAGCTTTGCTGGTCTGCTGCTGCGGGAAGAGCAAAAGTCGTTTCAGACAGTGTCAGAATTTGGAGGATTCTATTTTTGCAAATAGTCAGAAATAACACTTGAGTCCAGATTGAAGTGAAGACAAATTCATATTGAAAATAAGGCACCCAGGTAACGAGGCAAGCAATCATCCAGTACCAGGGAGCAACTACCGCAAAAATTTAATAAAACTAAACATGAGTGAAGCTTGTACTACAGTAGTAGCCATCGATAGATTCGATACAAAATCAGTCACGTGATCATAGGAGGAACTCCGCTCGTCCCCACCGGCCGCTCCCACGGCGGAGCTTGGCTCGTCGGCGGACGATCTGATAATTGCAGGCCCGCCCGCCTAGCTAGAGTCGTCTTCCAGAAAAACGGTCGAACGCGCAGCGCCGATGACGGCGACCCTTGCTATGCCCAGCTGCAACAATGAGTCGCTATCTTCGACTTAGCTCCTCCTTCTCTTCCCTTGTGCGGCCATCGAAGCAGATCATCTCCCCCGCCGTCCTCCGCGCGATCGAAAATGTCTCCCGCTCCTATGCGACGCAGGGCAGTGAGGGATCGGCCTCGGGCCCGACGCGCAAACAGATCACGGTCATCTCGGACGATGGGCGACTGCGCTGGTCGGAGCTGACCGGGAAAGAGAAGGTCGCCCGGGCTACGCAGCAGTCGTTCAACTTTGCGATCGTGCTGATTGGAGCCGTCATGACGGTTAGCGTTGTCCCCTTTCTTTTTTTTTTTTCTCTCAGATTTCAGTTCCATTCTAGATTCGCTGATCGAGGGAATAATAATAGGGCGCTGTCTTTACGTTTCTCTACCTAGACGTTTTCTCCCCAGACAGCAAGACGCGGCAGTTCAACAAGACGGTCGACCGCATCAGGCAGGATCCGCGATGCACCGAACTGCTTGGCGACGGAAAGCAGATCAGTGCCTACGGCGAAGATACATGGAATAAATGGGCCCGCAACAGACCTATTGCGTATGGATCCGCGACTTCTCCTAGTAGCTGATTTGGTTTTGGACGGAGATGGGGACTAACGTTTCTGTAAAGGACCACCCTCGAAAAGGACCAACTAGGCCGGGAGCACTTGAAGATGCACTTCAATGTGAGCATGATCCCTACTCTCTCGGGGAAAAAATATATTCGGATGCTGATTACATATCCTAGGTTTCGGGGCCCCTTAATTCCGGAGTGGTGCTCGTGCATATGGTCAAGCCGTCGGATGACCACGAGTTCGAATACGAGTTTCTTGCACTGGACGTGAAGGGTAAGGCGAAAATCAGGCCCTGGTTTATACATCCATCATGGTTGACTCCGACTCCAACCCAGGTCATCCTCGCCTTATCCTCGAAAACGCCGCCGATAAGGCGGGAGGTAGAAAGGCGGGTCCACTAAAGATCTTCGGTATTCAGTGGCGCTAGTTTGCGCATTGATTCGTCTACGATGGTCTTTGCATCGTGCTGGAGGACCGGTATCTATACCTCCAGCCTTGGTCCTTGCGCCTGCCCCATTCCATGGTTCTGGATAGTCATCTTTCCCAGAGTGAGGAAATATGACTGTTTTCTGCAGGCTATGGGGACGCAGATGGATTCCCAGGTTCCAAGGTATCTGGTCTGTGATCGCTATATCAGCGAACTCTCCATTATGGATGCTAGGAGACCGGGCACAGACAGGTACACTACAGTCACCTAATCTTGGGGGAGAAGAACCCATTCATGTACGAATAAGGGAACCGTCCCAAAGGATTGACTTGGATGTTCTTGATCTATGTGTATATGTATCTATATCTATCGAGATCGTATGAAAGCTGTCTATGTAGTCAAAATATCTATATCCCCAAACAACAAAAAAAAATTTCATCTATAGTCGAATCAATCAACATCCGTCACATCCCCCACCCGCGGCCACCCCTCGACCGACCTCCCCGCCCACGTCGCGACGGCCTCGATGGCGCGCTGCACCAGCTCGACATCCCGCTCGGAGACGCCCATCCGCCGCAGCCCGCGCAGGTGCCAGACGGTCGGCGCCGCCCACCCCTGGCACATGATGGCGGAGAGGGTGACGAGCTCCGTCTCGACGGCGGACAGGACCTCGTGGTCCGACAGGAACAGGCCGTAGATGACGGCGCGCTCCATCCACTCAAAGTCCGGCCGGAACGAGCCCCACGAGGCGAAGATGGGCGCCAGGTTCTGCCGGTAGATCTGCTGCAGGAATCGGGTGCCGCGGTCGGGGATGGTGGTGTTGAGGTCGATGTTTTTTCTTGGATCTTTGTCAGCTGGGTATGCGTGACGAACCTACCCCTTCCTCCCATGGAGTAAGTGGGAGAAAGAAAATAGGGAATGAAAAGGACGAACCTCTTCTCCGGAACCTTTAGATCCTCATCCTCATCCCTATACTTCTCTATCCTCGCCAGCGTCGTCACCGCAACCACGACGGCCGGGATCCCGACCAGCGTCCACTCCTTCATTAGCAGGTCGCCGAGGCGCGCCTTGAGCCGCTTCTCGTCCTCACGACCGAGAGGACGACCTTCCCCTCCTTCTTCTTCGGTGATGTACGTGTACAGAGGACCCAGCTGCTCGGGCTTGCCGCAGGCGACGAGGGTCGAGGCCTGTTGTGTTGTGATGTCACCCGACAGGTAGGGTTTGGGGTTAGTTTACGGTGCGGTGCGTTTCTTGTACAGTACATCTGTACATACTAGAAGGAAATGGCAAAAAAATCAAACAAAAAAACAGTGCAATTGAATCAATCAATGTGAAAGTAGTCGGGCACAACTCAACAGGAAAAAAGTAAAGTTCCAAAAGGAATATACTTATGTACGGACATACAACAACAAGGTACCACCCCTCCTCCCGGAACCGCTCCGGCAGGATGCCTTTTACCTCCTCGCAGAGGGCCTTGAGGGATTTGGAACTAGACGCCGACATGGCTGAAATTTCGATCTCGATCTCGGACCGGACGAGTGTCAAGGGCACGCCGTGCACCAGCAGTTTGATGATGATCTCGGAACCCAACCCGATGTAGGCTTCGGACCGAGGAGCCGATGATAGTGGGACACAAGCAGCGCCGCGGGATTGTCGGGATTGTTTCCTTGGCAGCAAGCGGGACGCCGGCGGAGAGGGATTCTATTATTGAGGTACGCAGTGCGTTTTGAGGTACTCCAAAGAAGGATGTGGACTAATTGATTGAAGAAGTAGAACTAATAATCATTTAATAGTGGTCGCCACGGAGTCGCAGTGGTCTCCGATTTCCCCGATTTAGAGTTAAGGGAACCGGAGTCAGGGATTGCGAAGTCTGAGATGCACACCTAAGAACTAAGGAATGAATTGTTACTAAGCGCCTTTTTCTTAGGTGAGCTGATTGGAACAGGTCGCACATGTTTGAAGGATGATCCACTGTATGGAATGGCAGTACTATGCGAATCCAATTGGGGATGTTTATATACCTACTACCTACTAGTTTAAGGGCTTGTTCGGATAATGCTGCAATCTGCCTAATGTCTATGTGGAAACTATGGATATATGAGTGTATATCTAATCTTGCAGATTGTGTACAGTTTATACGGAAGAGGATCGCCGGATCAGACCGCAAAGAGCATATCATATCCTAGGCCCCTCCAAGATCGGCTTTGCCGCCTCGGTTCTCCACCAACTCTTGCCCTCCTCGCCCGGGAAGGCGAATCGCTCCAGGCTCTCCGGCTTCATCTCCACACTGTACCCCGGCTCCATGGGCGTGACGTAGTACCCGTCCTTGACGCTGGCCGGGTGCTCAAAGTGCTCGTGCAAGTGGTCCACGTACTCAAGCAGACTCTTCTTCCCGCTCACCACCACGTAGTCGATCGTGCTCAGATGCTGCGTGTACTCGGGCAGGCCGACGCCGCCCGAGTGGGGGACGATCGGGACGCCGAACTTGCGCGCGAGCAGCAGGATGGCCAGAACCTCGTTGACGCCTCCGACGCGGCAGGCGTCCGGCTGGAGGACCGTCAAGGCGCCCGCCTGCAGCAGTTGCTTGAAGATGATGCGGTTCTGGCACATCTCGCCGGTGGCCACGCCGATGGGACCATAGGGGGTGTTTTCCAGCGCTTTCCGAATCGCAGCGTGGCCGAGGATGTCGTCGGGGGAGGTTGGCTCTTCGATAAACCAAGGCTTGAATTCGGCGAGTTGCTGCATCCATTCGATGGCTTCGGGGACGGACCAGACCTGGAACAATGTTACTATCAATCTCGATGAGATCTCTCGGGGGAAGGATGAACCAGACGGCCATACTTAGGAACTCACCTGGTTCGCATCAACCATCAAAACATTGCCCTTGTCGTACCCGATCACCTCTCTCGCAATGGCCAGCCGTCTCCTGTCGTCCTCCAGGCTGCCTCCAACCTTGAGTTTGAAATGCTTGTACCCAAGCTTCACGCTCTCCTCCAAGAGCTGCCTCAATTTCTCCTCCGAGTAGCCGATCCACCCAGCACTGGTAGTGTACGCGGGCACGGCCCTATTCCGCTCAGCCTCCTTGATCCTCTCCTTCTTCCCGGGCTCGACTTCCTTCAGCAGCGCGATCGCCTCCTCCGGCGTCAGCGCGTCCGTGATGTACCGGAAGTCGATACAGCGGACCACCTCCTCGGGCGTCATCTCCGCCACGATGCGCCAGACAGGCTTGTTCAGAGTCTTGGCCCACAGGTCCCAGAGCGCGTTGACGACCGCCCCCAGAGCGAGATGGATCACCCCCTTCTCTGGTCCAATCCACCGGAGCTGGCTGTCGGACACGAGGTAGCGCCATGTCTTGCCCCAATTCGAGGTCAGCTCGTCCAGCTCTTTCCCGACAACGAGGGGGGCGAGGGTCGAGATCGCAGCGCAGACGATCTCGTTGCCGCGACCGATCGTAAAGGTCTGGAAGGGACGGATCTAGTCAGCTTCCTGTTCAAATCCATGGTGTACAGGAACTGAACACTGAGACAATACCATGCCATGTCCGGTGTACTTCGAGTCGGTATAGAGGATACAGTATGCCGCGGAGTAGTCGCCAGCGGCGTTCATAGCGTCTGAGCCCGTTTTATCGAGCGAGGTCTAGCTGGACCGTCAGCGAATCGCCTCTCATATATACATAAGACTCAGACTGCGGATGTGGTGACTGGTGACTTGACGTACCGGGAACCTCACGTCCCGTGTGATGAAACTTGTGATTTTGACCATGATGTAGTTTTGTAAAGATGAAATGCCACGCCGTCTTATTGTTCAGTTTATATAATATCCTGGGCACCACTCAATCCAGCAGTGCTCCAGAAATCCCAGAAAAGCCAATTGACTCTCTGTCAGTTCAGACACAGCCAGAGTCCTGCGGAGGAGGGGCAGACAGGAGAACTGGCTCGGAACGAACCCCCGTACGTTAGTAGCAGCTCCAATTGATCGCAGAACAGGAGCAGAAGACAATTTTAAAGGATGTACGATAGATAGCTGCGCCCGAGGGTCATTCAGCCCCATTGCCTCCTCCCCTTGCCCCTCGCCGGGCTGGAAGCGTCCATGACGGGCGGACGGCGGGGCAGGGGAGCGTCGTGTCGCGCGGGGCGCCGGCTGCTCTCCCCGCCCGGCCCCGAGCCCCCGACTGGTGGATAAATTCTGCGCATCGCAGATGGGAAAACAGTCGGACATTCTCCGATCTACCTAGTACCAGTAGGAGACTGCCAGAAGCGGCAACAGTTGCAAAGAACCTTGTGAAGGAGTAGTACGAATGCCCGTCGAACCTTTCTGGTTGTCTGAATCTGCTCACTACTTGTGCAGTGTCCTCTCTGTTCCTACCATAGATACTGTGTATCTCTTTAGTTTATATTCGATCTATATAGAGACCTCGGTCCCAATTCATCCGAAGTCCTATACACTGCCACCC
>JGI26051J44788_1000105_pt1 | contig 49118 bp, 50 predicted proteins | sample HigsolmetaGSP13D_FD_44788 | JGI IMG/M metagenome (IMG submission 44788) | reverse complement strand
AATCCTATCAACCTAGCCAGCACACGCCGATCCGGACTCTCATAGGTCATAATCCCTGCAATATCATAGTACCCCGGTCTATACTCGCTTATAATCGCACACTTTCCTTTGTTATGGCCCCCTAATTCATGAGATAAATAGCTGGTCAGATAGGTAGATTAAGCAAATCAGAGCTTCATCATCGTATCTTCGGATTACTAGGTTCTCTCAGTCCGACAGATTCTCAACGCCGATCAGACACATGTTTTTTATCCGATCCAGCAACCCACCAATGCCCTCTTTGTCTTCCACTTGTCCCCCGCTCCCTGCCTTTTCATGGTCCTTGCTTCTCTTAGTCCTTCTTTCTCCGTACAATTACATGTCTGTACAAGTGGTGGGCTCGTTTGGTGGAGGATAAGTGCAGATACTGTGTACGGAGGACAGGCTCTCTCCTGTCTCCCTGTCTTTGCTTCAGGATGCTGGCTTGACTTGATGTTTGTCAGTGACCTGAGACTGTCAGTCTCTTCTAGCAGAATCGGAACTCTTACTTTTTTTCCAGTCAAGCAGATTCGGAGGTGGTTCGTTGTAGGACAGAACTGCTGCCATGCCCGGAGCTACGTGGGTCCACTAACTTCCCCAGTGCCGCACTTGCTCCTTCGAAACTGGCTTTTCAGGTAAGTGTCTTTGCCGTACTTCCATATATCAAGTCTCAGAGCCATTGCCTGATTCCATCTTGCTTGTGATGATCAGGAATATTTTACTCCTCACTTCATATTTGGTTTTCTTCATTATATTTCTTAAAATAAATACCACCTATGTGCCTTTGCACTACTATCTTACCAGATAGGTCTTATTTATTTCCTCTTGTTTCTCGCATATTGGATACAGTTTCGCGTTTTATATGCCTACGCGCTTCTAGCTCCGCTGTATTAGAGCTTGTGAACAACTGCAATTGTTTTCTGGTGCGACTTCTTCTCCTCAAATTGCTGCTGGTTCCCAACAAGACTTACTCTCTATATCTGTTAACCATTTTCCTTTGCGTTCAGTACTTCCATCCGTGTCAATTCGAGGCAGTGCGTTTCTCAGCAACTTGGCCAGACATTGAGACAATCGAAAATATCAAAAGATTGTAGGAAGGAATAAGTACGACACAAAAAGCTGCAAGCGAAGCTGTGCAGAAGCTATAAGGCTGTGGCCTGAGATTACGAAAGAAAACGCGATCTTTCTCATAGAAATGGGCTTTCATGGAACTCGCGGGCTGTCCCTAGCTTCACTGAAGCATCGCTGGTATATTGTCTTGGGGAGGTCTTGCTGTGACCGATCTTTGTTGTGTCCATCTGCAGATTACGTTTCGAACCTCTGGAATCTCTCCCGCCGGTACTGATGGGGAACTGAAAAGAAAGAAATGCAGGACTTCCCGCTTTTCTTGATGGATATGACGGATCAATGTTATGGGAAGGGCATCTTGACAACAAAGGCTTCCAGGCTAAACCTCTTGGAGACCGCTAGATCTCTTTCGGCTAAAATCCCATGTCCTTGTGATTCTGACAGGTCTCGACCCGACAGGTTAAACAAGCATCTGGTTCTAATGCGGAACAATCCAGCATTTCAAGGTGCGCAACTTCCAATCTGTCCTTCCATGGCAAACAGGAAATCAGTTCTTCCTGGAGATGTTTGGTTCACTCTCCAATGTGACATGGCACTTATACTATTTATTTCTTCTGCAGATGTTATCAACGTGCTACAATTTGTTAAGACATGTTTCTTCCCAGGCCGCTGAAATACTGCTAGAAACCTGACATGCGGTCGTCGTCGAAATGAGCATTGAAATCACATTCAGGACCAGCCATCTTCCCAATACCAGCTTACAACACACGAAGTGAGCCATCATCTCTCCGCTATGAGACTGGCATGCTGTTGCAGGGTTGGGAGCAGTAGCAGCCGTCACTGTTGCAGATCCTGACTGGTCGCCGATACTATTTTATATATGGTTTTATCCTTGACCACGGTATAATAATGCTATCCGCCACCAAAAAATGTTGGGAGAGTTATAATTGCTGCTGGCAATCCAGTCATATTGGGTATTTGTTTCCATCAACTCCCGTCTTGTAGGCTCTTGCCATTGCACCAAACAAATCTTAATATAATCACTCAAGTCGTTCGTATACTATCATATACCTACTTCGAGAGAAGATGTTTCTCTCAACATGGCTTTATATCTTATATTCTTTGTCCTGACCTTTTCTTCGTCTTCCATTCCTGATCAAAATATTATATTACTCGGCCATTATTGAAGATTTTTCGACTCTACATTACACTAATATAAAGAATGGCTACTATACTTAGGCATAAGACCTTCACTACGCCTGCACTATATAGGACCACCTTTCAGCTTATGGGCCCAAACGTTTACATTCCATGCGGACTCTTTGTTTTCTTCTCGGTGCCCCATGTGATCGCTTAGTCGTCAGCATCACGTCCGCACGTAAACAACAGGAGGCGTCTATTTATACCTTCGTGAGGGCTTCATTCTTGTCTCTCACCACATCACCCTCTCACTACTTCCTTCTACCACAACTCCCAGACTTCAGCGTCTCCCGCTCCTAAAACTTCAATCTTTATAACCACTAAGCTCGCCTTCATCCATTTCAAACACTATTTACAACCATAATCATCAATATGGCACCTTGGACCCCTGAGCTCGACCGGAAGCTGCTTCTGGTTCTCGTCGACCAAAACTCGAAGCATGACTGGGAGAAGGTCTCTGCCGCGATGGGTGGAACCTTCACGGCGGAGGCTTGCCGGTAAGGGTTTCTATATTCTTGTTCTTACCAGATGTCTATAATCTGTTAGTGTTTTGCGAGTGTGACGTTCACCTGACAATCACCTACAACAATTCACTACCGACCAACGCGCGAATTGTGTTTGTCTCTGATGGAAACCTGTTCTCATCTCTCTCTCACTCTGAACACAGCACCTCCTGTACCTACCGCCTTCATCTACCCAACCCCTTATCATCTCCTGTCTCACCCCCCCATCGTCGAGTCCTATACGGCTTGTTCTACAAATATCCCTGACGAAGATACCTGTATCTTCATCATGGTTGTCTGGAACGAGGAACTGGAGCGCAAGCTCCTGCCGCTCATTATCGACGCCGAAAAGATCAAGCTGAGCGCAGCTGACTGGAACGCTATCGCGGCCAAGATGGGGTCCGATTTCAACTGGAATGCGTGCCGGTATGAAGTCAAACTCGCTTTGAATATTATAATGTCCTAATTTTGTGATATATTCTGCGTTCTCTTGCTTGTGTTCACTTCCCCCTCCGACGCCTTTGAGATACTTTTATAACCCTAATTATATCGGAGCCTTGAAGTTGCATTTTTACTGCTGCAAAATTTTAATGTTTGATGACCATCTATAGTTTCAAGGACTTTTTGTTTATTACATACTAATGACCTTGCAGTCAGCATTTCGCAAAGCTTAGAAAAGACGCTCAGAGACTGAACTCCATCGCCAACCAAAACAATCCCAACACGGGTTCTGCTACGACCACCCCGACTTCCACTCCACGAACCTCTCGTAAGCGCTCCGCTGGTAACGGTGACGGCGCTGAGTCCGGTAACAAGAAACCTCGTCGTGGAAAGAAATGGACCGAGGCGGATACAACTTCTACAAACACTGCTATAAATGTCAAAGCGGAGAACACCTCTACTGTTCAGATTGACGACACCGACGACGATAACGATGGTCACGGCACCGCTGTGGTTAAGAAAGAAGAGTCGGACACTGAGTAATCGACGCATAGCGTTGACTGTTCCGCTCTACATACGTAAGAGATACCCCTCTGAAACCATAGTGGCTGGTGACTGACAAGGATCTCCAACAGTTTCCCTGGTGATCACGTAAATCACTTTTCGTAGTTTCTACCGATGATTCCCAACAGACATAACCAAAAAATTTACAAAAAATCCTCTGAACCCTTGGCAGCACCCGCAACGGGTATCCGGTATCTTCTTTGGGCGTGTCGACAACCAAGATATGTGTTGAAGTCAGGTCAAGCTTTTCGCCTGTCTTGGGAAACAGAGCTTTTGTCTTTTCTTTTTTTGAGTTTCACACTTTCAAGCTGGGAGATTTGTCTCTTGTCTCTTGTTCTCTGGAAGTCTCTACCGTCGATGGCATTTTGTATTAAGGCCAGGATACCGCGAGGGCTTGTTTAAGACTACGAAGTGCATATCGAATAAGGTGCTCTAGTTAGCTAGTCATGAACTTGTTTCTCCAGGGAGACTGTTCTATTTTAAAGTTTATACAAGATGGTCTCTTAGCAAAGACAACTTTTACGCATCGGTTATCTGGACGTTGATGTCCTGTATGCTCAGCCCTTGCAATCCTTCTGTGTTATGTAAATAGATACAGAACGTTTACCTCAATTGCTCTTCACATCTTCTGGCTGCATTCAGACGTGTTGGAACCAATACTGCATGCGAGAGCACTTCTAACGCTTCATAGATCACGGCAGGATGGAGACTATGCAACTGAGCATCTAAGCTATGACTATCTAGTCGAGAACCCGCATACACGTCTCCATTCATCTTTTACGAGCCTGCAAAAGAAAACAGAAAATACACAGATGTCCATATCTTTGGCTACCGGGCCGTCCTCAGCCCTTTCCGCACATCCCTCCAAGCTCACACGTGACGGGAGGCCTCTGATCCAGGACTTCTGTTGGCTATTCACTGGGACCAGTGCCCGCCCGACATAGATCCCTCGTCACCCTGCCGTGTCAAGCTACTTTCATCCTTTTCATCTCTGCATCATCACAATCGCAATCCATCTGCATCAAACTCGCATCTATTGTTGCAAAACACACCACAAGGATTGAAGGCACTCTGTCCCTCATACCATCGAGCCTTACAACAGACTTGACTTCGATTTCCCTCAAGTCAATCAAAAAAAAAATCATCGCTCAATATGCCTATGACGTGGAACAATCAGGCTGACGCCAAGGTGAGTTTGAGACATGAACCTGATCCTGTGACAAGCTTGGATTTCCTGTCTCCATGCCTGCCCAAGATACATATCGTCGATATCGCCCGTTTACCTCTGCATCAAACAAACTAACATATTAGTTGCAGCTCCTCGCTGGTATCATCAAAATCTGCAAACCCAAAATGAACCTGGAGGCTCTCGCCCAATATATGGGTCCCGGTACGTGTCAAGATAGATACTCCGTATATTCATTCCTCCTCTGTGCTATCCTCCTCCATAAAAAAAGGCACAGACGAGTGTCTACGTATGTAGGTTCACTATCTCATGACCACCACTAATAGGAGTCACAGACTGCACACCTTACGCTGTTCAGCACCGTATCCGCAAGATTCAGGCCAAAGCTGAGGGAGAAAATAAGGACCTCGGCAGCTCCGCCCCATCCACGCCGTCTAGACGCAAGAGTAAGGGCAATGGAGACAACGTTTCTCCCACTAAAAAGGCCAAGGCTGCCCCTGTCGCTGAAGATGAGGCTTCAACTTAACCTACAGCACGCTACATCACATTGACTCGACCTGATGCCGGCAGCAAGCTTGCTTCAGCAGCTGCGGCGTGGATATCTGTCGAGGGACTTGAACGCGTGCTCTTTCATCTTTTTATTTTCTGGTTTAAGACATTCTGTTTTCTCCGTAATGCACATCTTGTGCTTTAGCTCGACCGATGACAAGTGTTGTAATTAGCGTGTGTTCCTATCTACCTTTATAGGTAGACGAATCAAATCCCAAGTTTGATTTGATCTCTTCTTCTTACGGGGTCATTATTTGAAAATTAGGACCTCTCTTTCTTTTATTCTTTTACTCATCCTTAAGGGAGGTCTTCGAGAGTAGTATATACCAAGACCGCTAATAGTACTCCGTAGGTATTACTTATCTACGCATGGACTTAGCTTACTGAATCCACTACCTGAGCACGTAAGTTAGCTTTAAATCTAGAACTATAAATAACAGTAGACCTTTATTGCTAAACACTTCTTGGGAAAAGAACATAGCAGCCATGATAAGACTGCATCTGTCAAAGCCAAGGCATTTCCAGATGATATTTTTTGTCTGAGTGAGTGTGGACATAGGTCTCGTGTCGTAAATTTTCTCAATACCGCTTTCCGTCTTGGAGCGGGACATAACGTGTTTTAGGTTCCTCTATAACTATTAAGGAACTTGCTCGAGACCTTGATACGCCTTATCGAATCTCTGGGAAGTACAGTTGCTATTCGGTTTAAGCTATTACTGCATAGTACTTTTCTGTACAGGCAAGATAAGACGTTACAAAAGGACGAAAAATGTCTTTATCCCCATATTGCGGCCAAAAATGTTGAAAATTTAAAAGCATTGGGAACTCAAGGATTTCTACAATGTGTTTCCGCATTTATTTATATATAGCTCTCTGTCATTTCGAACTTCCGAATTGTTAGACTGACTCCCTCATCATTGACTACCAGGCATTATTGCTCCAACATATGCGTGCTTGAGACAATGACTTGCAATATCCACATCACTTCAGCAATCAGATTTCTAGAAACTGGTGGTTTGGCCCTCAACTATCTCTGAGAGAATCGTGTGATCTATTTGCATGAGAGCATGGCACAATGCGAGATGGAGAACTTGACAACGGCGCAGTCATCAAAGTACAGGAGGGACTTTTCCATGTGCTGTTGTCGTCTGATGCTGACATTCAAGAATGTAAACTTATTTCCTACATTTTTGACTGAAATGAATGCCCTGGCTGTCCAGGAGGACAAATAGCAAGAGAGTTCCTGCGCGTTAATATGTCAAGCAGTAATGGATGCTCCCATTACTTCCATGTTGTAGGCTGGAAATCGAATTTCTGGATTAAATTCGTGGAGCGGGAGTGTACCACCTTCTTAGCCATATCCAACCTGAGAACAATCCAAACTTCGATTGCGTACACGGATCGCAATCTCTATTATTAAATATCATGAATGCACTGAAAAAGTCTCTATTACTTTACTTATTGACACAATGTCCACATATACATATAACGAGGATCTAGCACATCAATTCTTCGCTGTCCGCAGTTGCGTCACTCCGAAATACATATCTCCCACCTATCCTTATTTGCGGTCCTTTATTAGGAAGTATCTCTGTTCATTGATTCTCCAGATAGTTACCTGGCTTGTTATGGAGGAAGAGAGAGTCGGGCGTGCGTAATAATTACAGTACACGTATAGTAACTGGATATGTGAGTAGATATCTTTTCAAGTCCCAGGCAGGAAAAGGGTATGGCGCGGATGCTGTGGTTTGATGTGGGTGAATAGGGGGAAAAAAAAGAAGGTACGGCGCATTATAACTAAGAGGTATAAACGCATGGTACTATTCTACATCCCTGTGGTGAAGGAAGGAGATCGAATCTGCTATCATTCCGTAAAGTGTGGAGAGAGCAACTATGTTTGATTCCCTGGTGCTGTGCAAGTAGCTAGCTAATTCTCCTTTCCAACCTCTCCATCGACATTATTCCTATTCGTATTTCCTTCTTCCAGTCCCTCCACCTCAACAAAGCCACCTGGCAGTACTTGCTATCACAAACGTATGTTTCTAGTGTACATGTACGCATCTCGCGACCGAACTCACGCCCATCCTGTCACGTCAACCTCGTCGTCAATGTCCTTGTCATCCTCGTTCTGACCGACGGAATCCTCCGGGACGAACTCGGACATGGAGCTCTCGTAAACGTTACTCTCGGACTCGCTCTGGCCCTGGTAGACCACCATGTCCTTCGGAAGGGGAGCGGGGGTACGGACACGCTTGCTTGGAGTCTCGTCGATGGCGTCGAGATCGGCGAGCGTGACCTCTGAGTCGCTGGACTCCTTCTTAATTCGTCGACGTTTGACTCCCGTCTGGGCCTGTGGTGGCGGTTTGACCTTGCTGGGGGTATTGGCAATCAATTCATCCACTTCGGTGTCTCCTGCGTCAGAGTTTCCGGCGTCTGGCTCTGCCTTTATGGCAGGGACTGGATCACTCTTGCGCTTTCCCTTTGCCGGAGTCGACGCGGCGGAGTTGGCGTTGCCGCGTGATTTACGCGGGGTCCCTTTGCCGCCACCGATGCTGAAGTGGCCGGCACTGCTCGACTTGACCATCTGGCGCATTCTTACAAGGCGCTCGGTGATGGCACGGGGGGTCGGCTTTGCGTTGGGGTCGGTTCCCGCTATAGGGTGTCAGTGAGGGAGATCACTAAGAGGGATATCGGGGTGGGGAGTGCACTTACGCCATGCTGCAGCGACCTTCCTCGCGTCGACAGAGAGTTCATGGGTCTCCAGAATCTTGAGAAGGAGCTATGTATAAAAAGTCTGTTGTCAGCTTTGTGTGGGTAGTAGAGTGCCAAAGGACGACATAAGAATCATGGTAACACAACTTGGAAGGGAACACAAGTTGTGATGGGGCACAGGAGAGGAGCGTACAATGTGATCATTCTCAGGAGTCCACTTGACCGGCATGATAGTCGATTGCAGAGTATTCTCTCTTCAGCTGTCTTCCTAACTGGATAGAATGTAGCTTTGGAGACACCACGAGGATTAGAACGGGTTGGGTGTTGGAAAGAGAAGAGAAGGGAGATTAAGAAGAGGTTGTGGAGACTGTGTGGGAAACAAATGTGAGGCGACGGTTCGAAGAATGTTATAGGTAAGAACTGCGCTTGTCCAAGAGAGACAGGTGTGATGTTGGAGAGAAAAAAGTACAGCGAGAATTGTTCGCTCAACGCAAGGGATATCTGAGAGAGAATTCAAGGCACGTGTGATTTACAGCGCCCTCTTGGATCCAGATGTTTTCCTCATCCAGGATTGAACAGGGATCAGCATGACAACTGAACGCAGAGAATGTAAGTTCTCCCTGCTACCTCTCTCGAGTCGTTCTGATATATCGAGGAAGACGCCAGATACTTGTACGAACTTGAGCCAATCCGACGTTCCCAAGAGGTGACGCAAACATTTATTGAGAAAACATAACATCTTGTCCTGCAGGTTGCCTGCATCAGACAAACAGATTCTCCTGTCTTTTTTCATTATCCTGCTCGAGTCCAGAGACTCGGATATATGCGTCATTCCTGGCGACAATATATGCGCCTCGAGCAGCACGCCAAGACACATGTTCACTTACGGCGCGCCCGCAAACCTCACACCAACAACGCTCTTTTCACGCTGCTCTTCTGTCTCTCCCTTCTGTCAAGTGCCCTAAGTCATGGTGTTTACCCCTCTCTAAACCCCTCTTTCCCCTAAAAAAACAAAAAAAAGCAGGCACGGAGTGTGACTCATGCAGCAGCGACATGACAAAGCCTAAGCGCGAGCGTGAAAAATGTGACTAATATTTCTGCCTAGAACTGGGAAAAGTTCTGTACTCGACGGCTGCTTTTTTGCCTCCCCTTTACATGTCCAGAAGCACTCCCCCACAACCAGCATCCTGCAAATACAGTCGCATACATAATCCCAGGGATATTACAATAATAGCGGAACTGGGGCAGTGACCCAGCCATTTGGCTCTTGGTTGACCTTCTATTGGCACACTAAGACAGTCGAATAGCCAGTGCTCCCACATGGACGTAGTCCTCGAGCTGACAAGAAGCGCAGAAGGCCTCAGAAGAGAGAAAAGGTATCTCCATGTCTCTGACACAGAAGATTATGGCTCAGAGCCTGGTTAACTTTGTTTTTTGATTGTATAAGAACTGTTCATGCTGACATCCACTGTAGAAGTTCCTGCAAACACTGTTATAGACTGTGAACATTGATCTTCAGATAGGTGATCTCGCCTGAGGAGTACACAACAGCAGCTGAATGCCTTTCTTGATAGCCTCTAGTCTCTTGAAGTTTAGTGCATATCATGCATTTTGTCATATGCACTAAACTCCAAGGGAACAAAGTCACGAACCATCACGGTTCGTGTGGCTATGGTCTGGCATTGTTGTGAGGATTACGGGACCATCTTCCCTGCCCTTCAAGTTTGATTAAGCTAATTGCTCAACAACAACAGCTTCTGCAGCCGCAATTATGGTCATTCACAAATAACATTACCTAGTTTCAAAGAAATAGCCCGACAGTTTCTTGCAGGTGTCTAGCCCTTCAATGTCCGTAAGACCAAATAGGGATGTGTCTCTTCTATCTGCTTTAGACGGATACTTAAAAGCCAGAATTGATCACTCCAGAAAGAATACCATTTATGCACATGGATTTGGCATAGTGCCCTTGTATCACCGGCAAAATATGATACAGGCTTAGTTCATAGTTCATATTCAAGATGTCCAACAGGGTTGAACTCTCTGTCAGTTAGTCAGCGTGACTTGGTAGGGCAAGTCACATGACAATGCAAGCCCTAGCCCCTCCGCCAGTCTCTGTCTAACTTCGCTGTCAACGCGTGCCAAAGTGACCGGTACACCATTGTATCCTACCATAAGAACTATGCGCTTTTTGAGACCTCTTGCTGCATATCTCCTCGCATCCACACAGCCTCAGTCTTTTGCCGCAGTCTCAATACTTTTGTTGTGTCCAGAGATCCCTGCAGTTAGCTTATCTCCACGCGAAGTTGTGTCACTGATACCATCGTCTTGGGGCCCCTATGTACATACCTAAGTAGGAATTTGCTTCGCCATCGTTCCTTAGGACAGCCAGAACACACATATGGAGACAATTAGATTTTTTAATCACTCAAGAGCAGGTTCTCTTCCATAAGCACCACATTCTCTACAGCGCCGCAGGTTGAGGTCCAACAACGAGTTGCAGTTCTTAAATAGGCAGAATGTGTTATTTCCACCTCTTTCTAAGCTTCACTCAAAATTTTCAACTTAAAAACTGCAAAATACTGCAATGCTCTAATTCCACGAATTATCTGGTGATGAACCGTATAGTGAATACATATCTGCAGGATAGAACCGAGCTCTTCCGAGTACTAACAATATGCGCTGCTGTATATATGGATTCTGGCATCAAATGCTAAGCAAGTCCCAGAATGTAGCATACATAAACCTGTCAACTTTATCAGGCACGAGGTATTCGCTATTCAACCAATAAGCTGGCAGGCTGGGCGATCGAACATCGCTGACCGCTTGACGCGCATATCTACGGTGTGATGCTGCGATGTCAGCCTCCTCTACTCCAAGGCTGGAAATAATAGAAAGAATTACGGATGGGACTCATCATCAGAGAGTGTAGACGGATTTATTTCTGGTCAAAGGATGAGCCAATGAGTCAGCAGTGTAAGTGCTCCAAAATCTCCTGTGTTGTGAAGAAATCCACCACAGTACAAAAGAGTCTGTAGAACTCACTTCTAACTCGCAGAAGTCCCAAGAAAGGTATAGAATTCTGAGTCTATCCACACTAGTGACTTTTAGAAAGCCACTAGGCTTGATACCCTTGAGCAAGAATTGTCTCTACATCTCCCGGTGCCCACCCCCTCAGTGAGCTCTTTGCCTTCCTCAGAGTCTGTGTTGCCTCCTCTGAACTCCTACTGTTCTCTTAAAGAGTTCGAGGGTGATAGAGACTTACACACAGCTGTCTAGTCAGCACCTGCGAGCTTAACACGAATCCTCTCTCTCAACAACTTCTTCCCTTCTCTTACCGTCTTCTTACCACGCACCTCCAGACTTGGCCTCCCAACTGACACCTGTGTGAGTATACAAATACTCATGTTCACATCTGTATCCGCCTACAACTATCATCTAACTAATATTTCCAGTGGCCTCGTCATCTCTGGTTCTCCTCAGCATCCGTCTTGTTCCAACACATCGCACAACACAAGCCTCTACCGAACTGCAGATCCGATAATCAACCGCCAATATGGTAAACTGGAAGGCGAATGATGCCACAGATCGCCTCTTCGGTGCGCTGATTGCCGCTCATCCATCTCTCAAGGTGAGCAAGCCGCATCCTGTACCTCATGTCGCGCAGAAGACCGCACAAAGCCTGTTGGCTGAACCTTCTTGGCTTCTCTCACATCTCAGTTAAACTTTGGATTGATAATCGCTCCCTATTTCAGTTACATTATAGCCTGTTTTGCGTCATCTTATCTATGTGCACCTGTTGCTACCAGCATCACATCATCTCTTCACGATTAGAGGCTAACTACCGACAGCTCGACTACAGCGGCATGGCCGCGATGTACGGTCGCGGCGCAACCTACGACTCCGTCGAGGGCCGTTTCCGTAACTACCGCAAGATCGCCGAGGAGCTGAAGTCCGAAGCCGCCGCCCGCGGCGTCACTAGTGTTCCTCGTGGTTCTGGCAGAAATGGAGGCAGCGGCGCCTCGACTCCACGTACTCCACGCACTCCACGCGGCCCCAGAAATGGGGTCACCAAGTCCTCTGCGTCTACCCCCACTGGCCGTGGCAAGCAGAGCTTGGATGCCAAAAAGAAGAGCGGCAAAAGCATCCTCGACGCAATCTCCCTCGATGGTGACGGCGATTCGAACACCCAGGCGAACGTAGTTGCCAATAGCGAAGCTGGATTTCCCAATGTCACTGCTTCTGACACCGGCGAGCTCGTCATCAAAAAGGACCAGATTATTGAAAGCATCGAAAATGTCGAGAAGGAGCAGAAACCGCAGCTCGGAAAGGGACTGGACAGCCACGGTATCAAGCAGGAACCGCGTGTCGACAGCCGGTCGAACGGCTACCTCGACGTCCCAATGGCAGCTGTTCCAGGGCACACTGCCGCTACCGTTGGCGCCAGCCAGGACGACTTCGACATGTCTAGGATGGAAAACGTCTACTATGACAACGGATACGAGGATATGGGGGATATCTACAGCGCTTCGGCTTGAAAGAGCCTCTGGCATTTCTTCAAACACCGATAGTTGAACAAGATTTCGTAGCACCGTCCGCCGGGAGACGAGACAGTTGGCGAAAAAGCACATAACTCGGTTCCTCCATACATAGCCCGATATCTTTTCTGCTACCACGTTATCCAGACTCCGTGTGACTTCTTCTTAAAATTCTGAACTGTTCTATTATTAACATTAATATAAAAAAGACTAGATAAGTGTAACGAAAGACCTGGAATGGTCCTTAGGTTGTAGGGTTTATCTTGACAACAAGAGACAAGAGCGTCAGATAAGGATAAAAGACAAGGTGCTATTGCTATCTTAGGATGTCCTATTGTCACATGAGTTGACCACAAGGGTCCGAATCTACCTGTAAGAAGCGCCATTATGTACATGATTGCCTGCTTGGATCAGTAGATTATTTGGATCAAAGGCCTTGTTGGATCAAGGTGCCAGGTGGATCAATTTGATCCATGTCACGTGAGCCCTCCCTGCATCATACCCCTCTTTTCCTTTATACCGGGTTTGCGCTGTAACAATAAGTATATTAAAGCTGCATCTTGTCTTTAGGCCCAATCGGAGACAGTTAATATAAGCGTTTTAGTTCGTACTAGAGATAAAGACATAACACTGAAACAGACTAGTTATTATCTCAGAACTGTGATAATTAGTACAGACGGTAATCATATCTTTGACCCTGACGACACCCGTAATTCTTCTTTTCTTATGCTTTGGATCTTGTATGACTAGCTACCATAGTTAGTAGACTGATTACTATGCCTGAGCGCCGCCACAACAGTAATAACGCAGAATAGTATTATTGTTTAGATATTGCTTAAGGTATTTATAATTTATTAATAATTGTAGCCGTCCTCTTTTCTTTTCCCCCGAGGACAGATCAGCCCCTACTTTTAAGATGCACCGGGTGCGTGCATGTTGTAGCAGCTGCTTGCACCGGTACAGGACATACTTGCTTCAAGGAGATATTCCTGCTGAGATTATTCCCCATCCTTGTGCGAAAGTGATCACATCGATGATAGCCCGTAGTCGAGGCGCGTCGTTGTATATTGTGATTGGTCATACTGTCCTCGTCGCTAATCCCAACACTGCTAACGGAGGGCAGGATCCAACAAAGGTAGGGATTTATGAAGACGATATATATCCTCAGACACTAAAGTTTTAACAATGGGAGCCACTGAAGAGCGGAAATCCCAGCATGGCGTTTCACCATAACTTTTCACATCCCAACTCTGCGCGACAACGACGACAACAACGGGATCATTTATTGTTGTCATGGTGGTGGCCAACGACATGTCGGGACAACAACGGTCTATATCCCCCCCTGCGTGGTTTGGTCTAGATGCTGCGCCGCAATTTCTCAACAACCACCCCCGCCCCCCTTCCTGCCAGCCTTGCTCGAGAACGATGAGTATACAGCACAGCATTGACTACTTGCTGGCGTCGCGCAAACGACTTTTGGAAGCGATGCCATGGCGACGATGATGATGGCGAAAGAGATATCTCTCCTTCTCTTTTTGCTGTGTTGCCGTCATCTCCCAGTTGTCGATGCCGAGGGATTCACCTTTCCGACTAACGATGACAATGTCTTCATTGTTGAAGATGTCGTCAATGTGACCTGGGACGTTTCTACGCCGCGACTATCACTGTACGAGGCGTGTAACGAGGTTCTCGAGCTGGAGCGTAAGTATCCGCCCAGATTTGCTATTCACGGTTTGTGTATTCGATCCTAGGCCATCCCTGCAACGTTAGACCGATGCAGTTGTCGATTCCCTCGCGGCCTCCTCGAATACACATCGACCATAGCAGCCTATCGTCGGCTAACATGCAGTCATTGTGCAGACAATGTGACAAACAAGTACTTCTATCTCTGGACCGCGAACCGTGGCATCTACCGCGAGTCGGGATGCGTCTTCCTGCTCCAGCCACGGGCAGCGAACGGCATCCCGTCTCCGCCGAACATCACCAGCCCGTTGTTTGGAGTCAACAAGCGATATTCGGATGATCCGCCGCCCACGACGTACAACGCTCCAGCGGCTACTACCAGCTCAGCAGCAACATCGGCGACAACAACAAGATCTTTCGTTTCAACAACAACAACAACATCATCATCATCATCATCATCATCGTCATCATCGTCCTCATCCTTCCCGTCCTCCTCCACATCACTCCCACCACAATCCACCGGGGATACCGCGTCGTCATCAACTTCTACACCGGACCAGCACAACGTCAGTGATTCCAGCAACGGTCTCAGCACCGCGGCAAAAGTAGCCATCGGTCTGGGCGTGCCATTGGGAGTCCTAATCTTCATCCTGGCCGGGTGGGCCTTGATACTCTATCGACGACGACGACAACCACGACAGTTCCAGGAGAAAACTGCCATACAGTCTGATCTCCCACCCGTGGTCGTGGTCCGAGGAGAAAAGGGCGACAGGCATGCAATGTCGGATGCGACGACTTCGATGGCGATCTCGTCGACGTACGGAGACGAGTACGAAGCACGAGGCGAGCGGCCAGTGAGTGAGTTGATGGGGAGGCCGCTGAGTGAGCTGCAGTAATGACGATGTACGTGTTGGATGACACCTGCGACGATGATGATAACCTATCTTGGTGAGTGGTATGTAAAATGTATACGATCTGGGGAACTGTAAACACAGCCAGTATATATTTAATACGTGAAATATAATATCATTTTGTTTGACATATATATAATGAGATATAATATTTTGGCTATCATGCGAACTTGGCCTGCTTTTAGAGTTCCTTTGCCCATTCAAAATGGGTGTATTATTATTGGACGCCAAAAATACTAGTTCTCTCTGCAATCAGCGGTCTTGGCCTCTTTTTGTAGTCGAGCGGTATTTTTGGTTCAGGATTATTTTATGCCTATTCTTCTTATTTAACTGCTCTATGCAATAAACGTTGTCCTATACAACTGTTCCGTCTTCCTTAACAATAATACATCTTGCCATCTACGATCAGAGTTCTGCAGCACCCGGATAATGGCTTTGTGCTCAGAGGCGTTTGGATCATCCCTTGATTAGCTCTCACTACACTGTTTCCCGACCATATACCTGTTTTACAACATCCGGAATCTGATCTGAAAGGCAAATATTCATACCTCGCCCGAAAAGGTCAGGGAAAGAAATATCAGCATTCAGCTTCTTGAGGAACCAGTTCCTGAGCCGCGCTACGATCATATTTTTCATATAGTACTGAACTGGATATTTACGAGTCTTGATCCAGGATGATGCTCCCTCGTCCCCATCTGGGAATCTGCGTGAGAGGAACTGTATTGACGGCGAAAAGCCAATTCCAATGTTCCGGGGAGTCCCCTGCCCTCTTCACCGATTCAACTCAATCCTACAACGAGCCAATGGTTAATAAGAGAAGCGAGCATTCTGCCTTTGAACTGCATTACTCGGAGCCACATGAACTGCAGCTTGCTGAATGACCGGAGAAGGCTAACCATGCAAAATGGAATTAGTTGGCGGTGAGAGGTAAATCCGGTGAACTTGCTGAAAAGGCTTTCATCCTCAACCCAAAATGCATATCTGTCAGCATCATGTCTGCTACCAATGTCCAATTCGTCAAACACATTCTGGGACCTCAGACCCGATCGCTGTTCAGCCATGAGCCCAGTAGCTGACCATTCCCTCTTGTCCGGCGTTGGTGAAGTACACTTCAGCCATGACCGCACGATCCGGGGAACTTTCCACAACATATATGGGGGCGTGGATTTTTCAGGCAAGCGAAAGGTCATGCCGAGCAATGTCTCGGGGTATAATTCATGGTACTACCGCAATCAGTGGAAGGAGTACGGATCGGCAAAAAGTGGATGGTGATGAAAATATCACGGAAGCAAAGCATCCTATTGAGCGACCTGGACTCCTCGGTCTAGGATAAACAGGTGTCGGGACTCCTAGGCAGATTGGTCTGGCTCCTCCTTTGCAAAGTTCCTTTTCTTGGGTTCCCGCGTTGAAATTTCTAAATTGTGTATTATTATCGCTCCATCCCCTTGCTGTTCAAATTGGGTCACGACGTGGAGAGATAATTTTTTTGCTAGGATGTGGTATAATCACCCAGAGGAGGTAATAGTTTTATGGACAGCTTTAACTAAATTCTAGGTAACACTTGGAGGCCTAATTAACTACTCCTGCTACTCTGTAGACTTCCAAATATACTCCGTAAACTGTTACAGTACCACAACGAGTCACATGACTGACCTAACAGCGTCACAATTTCGGCCTCAAGGTGATCAATTGACAAGCACCCCCACTACTGTGCAGATCATACCCCGCACATTCCAGGGGATTCAACACCGATTCTTACAAAATCAAAATAGAGAGGAAAGAGATCTTAAATTCAAAAGAATAAAAGGAAAACGAGAGGAGACCTACAACAGACGATTCGCTGGTGGTCACCACCCAACTACTAACCGCCCGGCGTGTGGCTTCAGCATGGTCAATTCCTTAGTGGATGTAACCTGATACTGCTTTTTAGTGTGAGTGCGGGTTAAACAGAGTGAGCCAAGGCAGTGCTTCACCATAGAGTCATGCAAGCTCACTTAGCTCAAATCTTGTGATCCATACCAACGCTAAGTGAAGATAATGAGTTGGTTGATTTCAATACAGCTAAAACATACAGCCCTGGAGGGTTTATGATGCATAGCCATGTATTTCAACAGCTGTACCCCCTTGGCTGTTAAAATGTTCATTTTAGCGTGTCTTTTTTCGCGTTTTTTGATTACGGTATGATCATTGGCGGAAACGCTCACCGCTGTCCGGCAGAATGTGCACAATTTCCTAAAATGGTTATATTAACACTAAAATGGTTCTGACCAATGAGGGCCAGTTTCTTGAACACACGCTAAAATGAATATTTTAACAGCCAAGGGGATACTGCAGCTATAGATAGGAGGGGAGGGGTGGCCTGCAGCAGGCAGGTGAAATCCATACTGAGAAAGGCACCAAGGAGGGCGCACATATGCCCAAAAACCCTGCGCAACAAGGCGGCCTGGGGCAAGGAAAAGGTACAGAATGGTCAAAGATGGGATTAGAGACTGTTATAGCCGGAGTTGGCATAAGGGAGGGGTATGACATACGTAGGTCACGTGACAATGGATCAAATCTGCCATTTTGATCCATTGAGGTCTATGATCCAACACCCAAAATGATCCAACACCCAGAATGATCCAAACGACCCATCGATCCAGGCAGACAAGCATGTATATAATGACGCTCTTTGCAGACAGATTCCGACCCTCGTGGTCGACTCACATAGCAACCTGTCACATAGGCATTGCTAGTAACACAGGTCTATTCTTGCTATTATATTGCTCACCCCCTTGTTTCTTGTCTTCAAGATAAATCAACGACCCCTTTTGGTCTAGTTATCTAGACCTGTCGTTACAGAGACTAACAGGGGTATATGCCCAAGGTTCGGGGTCTGTTATGGCTGAAAAGCTCGCTATGGACGTTAAACTTGATAATAATAATAATAATAATAAATAATTTATATCATCAGTGCTGACAGTCACGTTGGATCGTGTACTAAAAGCCGTCAGAGCAGCAATTAGCAGAGGGATAAGTCTCAACCTGAGTTTCCGCTTGAGTGCAGAATGTGTCATCCAGCCCAGCTGTGGGCCAATGGCTCGCTTTTCATTATGGGAATATTATTATTCCTTTAGGCATCTTCAATGAGGCTGAGCTAAGAGCCAAAGGTTTCGGGGGGATGGAAGAAGTCCAATTAGCGGTTTGCATTGAAGGGGCTTATCGGTCACAGAGTTCACGCCAGCTGTGGTGACATGGGTGATGGCTTACCCATGGTTGAGTGACCATAAAGCAGCATCACCCTCTAGCTCATCCAGGCAGCACCCACTGCAGTATTGACTGTGCTTAAACTGATGGAGTAAGTACAATCAATTTTCGTTTCAGCCCTGTATTTACTGCTACCTTGAAGACAATGGTTGTGCAACTTTAGGGTGAGTTGGGTGAGCAGAGCTCTTGACACAGCGAGCCAGGCCACTTAATAAGAAAAGCCTCAACATGGGGGGCTAGCCTGAGTGTTAATAAATAGGAAATAGCTCCTTATTCTACCAGTATACTTTATGGTTCTTATATAGAGCTAGCGAGCGGACCTTGCTTGGCAGGGCTCGTAGGCCAATCAGTGGGCTGCATAGCTCACTCATTTGTTGGTTAATAGCCATACTGCGGAATGATGAGGGGAGATGCATGACTCGTACCCCTGCTGAAAGACATCATCAGCAGTGATTACCTCGGGGACAGTGAGTTGGTTACGACGATTTTGGGCCGTGTCTACACAAAGACCTGCCATAACAAGGCATGGTGCGGCTGCGGCGCAGCGAAAACAGAACATCTACTTGAAACGCCACCTTAATTGACAGTCAAGCAGCTGCCACTAGTCACAGCCACGGGTTCTAGCTGATTAAAATTTTTATGGGAATACCAATCCATTTATATAGTGTACAGTACATGGTCGTTTGTCCCGGCAACAAGGAGTCACAGTGACCCCATGTCGTGACGGCCTCTTGTTTGTTGCAGTCGTTCACTCCTAATATTCGTCGTCACAGGGTCACTCTGCTGTATCTCCTCTATTTGAACTGACAATCTTCCATCATAACTTTCTTGAAATACTGCATCTTCCCCGTCATGGGTGAGCTTTTCGAGATCCCAGACACACCCGCTGAGATCCTTTCTCAGTTTATAAAGCCTTTCCTCGGGGCTGCAACCCCTGACCATGCTCGTGACTCCGAGCGAGATGATTCTTCGAGCGGTTGGTCAGAGGAGGAAGAGGATGATCGCAACATCCTCCGACCTACGACGCAGGCCTTGGGATTGAGCAGATACTACGTCCAAGACTGGACACCTCAGGATGCTTTTCGTGAGCTATACTAGAATTGGTAGGTGACTTTCCAAGCTCGAGATGTTCCTTGGAGTATCTCCCTCAGTTTCTGACAGACGATCATTAGGAAGGATGCCATCCTTGTCTCGTTCCAGCTGGATCCTCGCTCTTTCAAGCCAGAAAAAAGGGATTTGACAAACGAGGTCCAGATTCTTGTGCATCATCCAACCGCTATCCAAACAGGCACCAATCGAAGGGAGCTACTTGGTTACATTCGTTACAAAAAGAGACCTGGAAGCGTTGAACTGACCAATTTCAAGGCGCAACTAACCCGTCAGAACCTTGAACTAGGTGGCACAACAAAACGCGGGAATGGGACACTAGCAGGAGTCCATGGGGAAGGCCTCAAGATTGCTGCTCTGGTTCTACGTCGCAACGAGCATCGAGTACGACTAGTCTCGAGCTCTTATTACTGGAATTTCGGATTTCGAGGAATCAATCGGTCCAACTTCTACTGTAAACTGTCTGCCGCCAAGCCGGAAACAATCACCAAGCGAAGGTTAGCGTATGAGACCCGACGCGCGCAGGGCAGCCCGAGGGGTCTCACGGCCAATATCTGGGAAGATGTATCGGTGGTTGTCGGGAAAGGACGCGGGGAGTTTGGACAGAGAGTTTCAGAAGATGCTTTCAAATCCTGGATCCAGGTGAGCCTCGATATCGAAGGCCCAAAAGATTCGGCACACATTGTTGAAACCAATCATGGGGACCTACTTTTGGATCCAGAGTTTGCTGGGAAAATATACCTCAAAGGCCTTCTACTACCGAACGCCGGATCTGCAGCAAACAAATTCAGGTTCGGTTATAACTTGTTGCGAGGACAAACCAACCGCGATCGGCAGCGGCTGACGGACCCAGTGGAGGAGGCTGAGGTGTTGATGCGCATCTGGGAACATGCAATACAGATTCGAGGCGTTGACATCCTTCAAAGATTTATTGACCTGCTGCAGAATTACCACACCTATGCGGATGTCAATATGGCAGAGGATACAATTTCAAAAATCACTGCAAGCGCCATCTGGAATCACCTTTTGCAAGCTGGAACCGGCCAGTTTTTCTACTGCCAAACGAACGGCGATTCAGTACGAATATTTCTATTTCCCTCTGCCCCTCGTTTCTTTCTTTCTTTCTTCCTTCGTTTTTCTTCTTGGGTTGCATTTATTAATGGACGGTTAATTATATGACAGGATTGCGACATAATCAGAAAGAGTTTGAAACGACAACCCGTTCCTCTGTCTGAAAAGCTCTGGAAGATTCTCAGACGCTTTTCGCTCGCCCGGACGCCGCAGGAACAAAGAGTCTATCTTTTTACAAATTCACAGCCATCAAGCCTGCAACCGACGGTGTTTTCAGACAACGTCAAGCGAGGCCTGATGGCCTCCTTAGCGCTCCATCCGAAAACTCAAGATGTTACTGTTGACTTTGTCAACGGCTCAGGTACTGATATTGATCTGCTATTTAGCCACGAAGAAAAACGTCTAAAGGTACATGAAAAATGGCTCGACTTCGACAAGATTCATGAAACGGCGCCGTGTGAGGTCTCCCAGCTGGCTGCCGTTCACGGTTCCCGTTCAAACACTTTTTTCTGTGATCATATTGTTGAAGAACTCCATGAATTGGCTGTGGACGGAATTATTGAAACCCTTATTCTAAATCAAAGTGAAGCTATCACTTTTCGCCGATCATTGCGGCATGAAGTTCGAGAAAAGCTCCGACAGATGCCTCGGATGGTCACAATAGCCTGCACAGAACAACCTCATGAATTGGTTATTTCTTGGACAGATGGCGAAAGTGAATTAATTCGTGAATTGTATGGATCCAGCATCACCTACTGTGTGGTGCTGCATCGAGAGAGAATATGCTCCCAGAAGAGAACTGAACTCTTACATCAAAATGGTAAGTATACCAACCTTATCCTTTACTTATTTCCTTGCTAATTCTATTAGAAATTGGCAATGAGAGTATAATGACAGATGCATCGAGAGACCTTGGAGAAAACTCGGGAGAGATAGACAAAAAGATTGCACCCTGTGGCTGTCAACAAGTAATGGTCTCCCAGACTGCCCGAAGAGCTGTGTTTAGTGGGTTGAGGTTTTTCGAACCTTATTTTGCAATGGTTGCTAGAACGGAAAGCCATTCTTTCTTTGGATGCCCCTCTAAAGCAATAAACCCGAAGCCATATCCCAACCGCCCTCGCATAGACTTGCTTCGCAGCAATCTCTTTGATAGTACACAACAAGAATATATGTATTCGTCCGATGAGGACGACGCTGGTATGCTACAGAACGAGGTGACACGACAAGAAAGAGCCCAATCTAGGGATCTCCCAGCGCCTCAGCAAGCAAGGACTCCTACCAGTACTACTGCCCCGGTGGTAGGAGCCAGTGGCACTGACCCTGGAATGGCCCAGGGCCTACCAGACCGCACTTTGAGAACTGGACAGCCGCAGACGAATTTTCAGCAGTGGCAACAGCAGCAAGATAGAATGTGGGACTCCTGGGAAAGGGACAGTCTTAAAGCAGCCTTTGACCAGTTCTTCTCAGAACGGATATTACCGGTAGGTTAGCCCCTGCATTCGTATTTGACTCATGCAAACGTTTCCATTGTCTTAGCCAACCGATCTGCCATCCATTTCAAGTCTGGCTTGTCAACGTCTCAATTACCTGTTCGTCAAGAATGAGTACGTTCAAATACGGATGCAACCGCCCAGCGGGATGGGAGATGAAATGGAATGCGTCGCTTTTATCCACAATATCCTCCGCATTGAGCCTGAGGATGGCATAAAGTCTTTCGCTCTGGTAGTATCCCTGTACTCTTTTCTTCAATCTACTCCTCCTTTTTCTTCAAAGCAGCATTCCGCGAATACCGCCATCTCTATTAATAGGAAAGAGCTGCTTCTCCATTTCGGCGACTTCGAAACAATGGGAGAACGACAGGATGCAGAAATCATATTTGTGGATGATATCCTTCAAGCTCAAGATCTGGAGTTCACTCCAGCCGGTCCGCAGGATCCTGTGCAGCATTTAACTCGTGTTCCTGAGAGTATGGCCCAATTCTACTAGCAACCCCTGCCGCTACTCCCGCTAACAATACAAGCAGACCTCGACCACTGTGGGTTCTTTTGCCGCTTCGCAATTCGCGGTCGGATCGGAGACGAATCTGCTTGTATATCACCGATAGGGTCAAACCTTCTCTCGCACCGTGATCGCTGGAAGCTCCCTCGATATACTCCGTCATCTAGGCCAGCGGTCATTGACTTATCGCCTAGTGTTCTCGGGCTCTCAGAGGGATTCCTTCAAGAAGGTTATGAAATCTGCGCAGGCTTGGGATTTGATCCAGCTTTCAATATGTCCTGGAAGGCTAGTTAGTTGATGCCAAAAATTTCCAGATCGGTAATTGCTAACAGCTTGATAGGCGAGATACCCTTCTGCGGTTGTATATGATGGATCTCCCGCCATCGTGCTCTCACAGATTACATCGGGTCAACTTGCACCTCCCCCATCCTTGGGGCCTGAAGTACCCAAAGTTGTCTTGGTGGCTGGACAGATCAGTCGTTTCATATTGACTGAAAAGTGTCACGAGCATCCTTCCTTACGTCTGTTTCTGCAGCCCGTAGAAACCATCAAAGCCCTCATGGAAAACTTGGCACATGCTTCCGACTCTTTCGACTTCTTGGTATGGACAATGCCTTGTGCTATACTTCACCCCCAGGCCATTCCCGGCTTCCTTCAAACCATTCATTTACTTCTGGAAAGAAGGTATTCGATTCACATTAATAAGGTCCATCTTCCCAGTTATGGCTTCCCGCACGACATAACTTACATTGTTCTCTTGGCGTCTCCTGTCTGTTCCGCCCCTCGCTCGGTCTGGGGCGAATTTACCCAGAAAACAGTCAATGATGTGATTGGCGACCTTTCATTCAGAAACACCCGGGTTGACAACAATCATAAAAGAGCAGGCGCCTTTGTGTGCATTAAAGCGTCGAATCCAACATCTCCGGAAAGTCGTAATGGTCTTACCTCGACCATCTACAATCATAACACTGGGCAACCACCACTCCAAGGTACACAGCAAGTCGACTTTAATTCCACAGCCCTGAAAATTGCAGCGAACTATCCTTTTGGGATCCTGAATCTTCTGCATCCGAGTAAGTCAACCAGTGCAGCAAACGTTCTTCTGACTATGTGCTTATTTAAATCGTACGGAAAGCTCGTGGAGACCTCCTCACGGTCCGGGAGTTGGCACGAATTCACGGTTTCCCCGATGATTTTATTTTCTATCATCACGAATCAGTGCAGTATTCGCAGTTGACGAAAGCTTTTCCGCCTCCGATTGCGAGAGTAGTTGCGAAGGGTATTTGGAAGGTGATTGAGGAGTTCAGAGGAACGGAACTAAGCATGGCAACTCCAGATATGATAAGTCCAAGAGGGAGCAAACGGCCGAGGGTGGCAACGTAGCATTTATTGATTCTTGGACTAGCTTTCTTCTTTTAGACATAATAGTACTGTACGCACGATAGCAATGCATTGAGGATGTGTCTGGTGGGGCTCGTGGGCATCGAGACCGTACCCCAGGGGGTGAACTAGCACAGGTTGAGATTAATGGACTTCCCCAAGAGGCGGGCAATGGGCGTTGAGGCGACCCTACCCCTGGGGGCCAGCTAGAACTGCTTGAGGACAGCGTGCCCCTGGGAAAGTTGAGGTTGGATGGCAGGGGAGTTATTAAGTGGACAACCGCGAAGGCGTCTGGGGACATCCCGTTGATGGAGTATTTCCCCGCATGACCGAGGTTGGCGCGGAGGCAAAATTGCAAATTGCAAATAGTGCGACGAAACAGCAGAACCACGTGGCCGGGTGCGATGGTCGGCCAGCAGCTTGAATCTCGTTCCGTGCCAAGATTGTCGGGAAAAAGTTGTTTGGTGGAGGGCCTGGCTGGTCTTTCGGCGTCCAGCACCACGGAGGGGTATCCGTTGTGATCCCGGTGTTTCTAGGACTATATACATAGCTAGTGTACAAGAGAACTCGCTGAAGAAGAAAGAGAAAGGGGTCTGCGGCCGTGGCCCCAGGCGTACAAGGTGCATTGCGAGTGTGTATGGAATAATTATTAGCCGCAACGGAGGGCATACTGCCCGTTACAATCCCATTCCTTATATATACTATAATAACTGCCTATATAAATAATAACTTCCCATGGGAAGGTCCCCCATGCGAAGTGGGATTATTCCATATTAATGGGATGGGAATAAGGAAATTCCCTATATCAAGGGATGGGATTATAAGCTTAATCTAGGGTCCCATAGGGAAATTCTTGGCATTCCCATCCCTTTTTCCATTCCCATTTTAATCTTAATATTCATCCCGATTTCTAATGGGATGGGATTCCCATCATATTCCCATAAGGAATATCCCATCCCGGCAGTCATCCTATCCTGACATTATCTCTGTACCAGAAGAGAAGACCTATAAGGAGATTGAGGGGCACTAAGCTCAACACAACTGTATAAGCTATAGAACTTCCAGACATCCAATGCAGTGGTGGCTGCTTGATTACCAGAACCTTAAGAGTGTGTTGGCTTGATTTCTGTGTCCAAAGCTAATGTTGTAGAGTTGTACTTTTTCATCTGTGATAGTGAATTAGAAAGAGAGGAGTGGGTACTTTGCTCTGATATTTGAAGCTTCTCAAACATAGTATAACCAATGTCATTTGTTGAGGAACTATAGAACTGGTAGGGATTAGATATGGGTTAGTAAATCCATCAATACACATCATGGGTCCGGTCTGATGCCAGGCCAAGAGCGTGATGGATTGGATCTGCTCAGAGATGGAAACTGTCGCTTCACACAGATCCAGTGGTATCGGCATCTCCCCCTAACTGAACCCCATTCCTTGCTGATGGGCTGACTCATCTGTCAGTATGTTGTAGATATGTACTCTAGAACCAAAGAGGCTTGACTTGCTTATTTGAAGCTGAGCCGGGCTATTCAGTCCACAGCATTCAAAAATACACCATGGTGGCCAACAGCAGATCTGATTGGTTACAAGATACCTGCTTCATTTAAGGGATCACAGGCGGTCATCAATACCAAACCATTCTCACCTCTCCTACTCCTGCAATATTTCTCTGATAGCAAACTGCAGATATATACACATTTGTACATTTTGTAGATCTCCATTCAGGAATCTAGCCACTTCTGGAACCAAGCGCGCAGTGAGACGCCGAGCACTTGAGGTAAGACAACTACACTATATTAGGTAACTGCACAATAACGTGATCAATGCGCCCTTCAAAACTCCAGTTGTTAGTGTCCGAGATGTCATTTGTTCCATCTCTATTTCAACAATCAAGGTCTGACTATACTGATTGGAAAAGCAACCTTTGACGAGAAGAAATGATGACTAACTTGGTTCCTATAGAGTTGGTTTGGTGATAGAATCTCATAGCGGGCGCATTTGGAATCAGAGCCGGTATTGTTGGCATTATTGGTCTGACAATCTAGATTGCTCAGGTATTTGTCCAATTCAGCCTAGACTAGAAAGACGCACTACATAATATCAAAACCATTATTACAGAAGTCCAGTTGCTGAAGACTATCCTATGAGAGACAAATACAAATATTGTTCTGAATCCAGATTTTGCAGATATATTTTAAAACCAACATTCTGCTTACTATCATAGTTAGACCCAGTAGCATATCACACTATCCTTAATAAGGATAGTGTGAAGAAGACTATTATAGCTAGGGCGTAGCAATAGTAGCTAAGGATGTTTTGCAAGGCTGATCCTTGTCCTCCTAAACTACAGGAGGCCAAGGTCATATATACTACATACGGTGCGTGGGTATGTGAGTCATGATGACTTCGCAGTGAGTCGCACACAAGGGGAGCTAGCCTTAAGCCCTAGTTCCTGAGTTAGTCCTGACAATCTACTCTGTAAGTTAAAGAAGAGTAATAAAGGCAATCAATTTCGCTAGGAACAATTCAAAGGAGCTCTCCTTGCCAAGAATATTTAAGAGTCAGTGAAAAACCTGCATTGATAATGTCAAATCTTAAACAGTTTGGAAACAAGGAATAACTCCAATGGCAGGAGTCTGAAGAAAACAAGAAGATCTTATCATGGCTCACAGAAGTCAATTATGGTACTTAGCAGAGTGACTGTCTAAGTTGATAATAAGGGAATAGAAAAATTGTTCTTAGAGATAGAGGAGTTCTGGCAGTGGGTTAGCAATAAGAACAGGACTCTTTTCTGTTCAAGCATTCTAAGAACAGGGAAGACTATCCTCATATCTAGTATTTGTTGTTCAACACCCTTCAACAGATATTAGGAAATAGTAGGAGGGTTAGAATTATATACCTATATTACAACTTCCAGCAATAATGGGAGCAAACACCCTTACATCCACTATCAGGTCTTGAGATATATTCATAACATGCTTGGCATCAGCCATGGTGACTTAAAGAGCTATAATGTTCTCATAATAAAGGAAGGGAATGTGAAGGTCGGTGAGGCATCAAGGATCTTGTCTTGCATTCTCACTGCTGACTCAATCAGCAAACATTGGTAAGAGCATGACTCAGGAATCTGATCCACAGGGGAATTTGCAAGATCTCCAAGGCGTCTGTGATATCCTGCAGTAAAGCTGCAGGACTCAACAAGTTAATAATATTCTTTAACCAGTAATTACCTTCACCGCTCCTTAATGAGCTTCTTGTTATTATTGGGTAACATGTTACCATATAGGGGAAAATATCAATTGCTTCAATATAAAAGATATGAGGAGATGTGAGAGGGTGAAAGTACTGGTGAAAGCTTACTGGGGCATTGCTAATCTCAGCCTCTTTGTCAATGGCCCTTACTGTGTATTTACTAATTGTGGGAAGTTGTGATCGTCCCTTTATCATCCAGCTCACCCACTTGAGCACCCTACTCACCTACTGAATCACCTTGCTCACCCCAAATCACCTCTCTTAGTCGCACTCACCCAGTGCTCGCGCGTCCATCACCCTTGAAGCGGCAATATAAAGAGGGCAGAATTGAGAACGGACCGAGCTTATGATTATGGCTTAAGTACGGCTGAGCGGACGGGAAGCCCTGTTTTCCACACCCTATAGTCGTAGGTACTGGGTGGACACTGGATTAGAATTTTTAGGGAGCAGTTCACCACGGTTTCTTATCGTATCTAGTAGTAGTATTTACTGGAAAGATTCAATCCAACAACGGTTTTACAGTTCGACGCAAAATTTCTGAAAAGAATCATGCCAATCTATATATAGCAATATCCGGCGAGATCCTCAACGGGATGAACGGAATATATTATATCCACTTTTATTTAGTTATAAAAAATTTCAATGAATGCCGTAGTCATAATGGATCACCGTGGGATTCACGGAAATCATGCGAATATCGTTAAAAAGGCTTATTTCGCCCCGTAGATGATCTTGAACTCTGTCTCAAAAGTAGCCAGGAAATTGTCCTTGGTCCTCGTCGGATGCCAGCCCAGCAGTTTGCGGGCCATGTCCGCCCTGGTTCGGGAGCTAGAGAGACGCGAAGAGTTAAGGTCAGCAGGAGTTCCGGTAGTAATATAAAACACTGTTGGTAAAAAAAAAATCCATAAAAAGGGAGTGTCTTACTTGGAAGCAAATCCTAGCTCGGCCACCTGGAGACTCACTCCGAGCAGCTTGCTGGCCTCCTCTACGGAGACGCTCTTCAGCTCCGCGGTACCCAGGGCGCCTACCGCCAGGCCAGCCTTGGCAATGCCCTCAGATACCTCGCGCCACGACTGCTCGCCCGTCTCGGAGAAGTAGATGCCCTTTTCATTGCTGGGCAGATCCGCCCCGGAGAGGACCTTCTCGACGAAGAGCAGGTACAGATCGACCAAGTCCGCGATGTGGATATGGTTCCAGACCGCGTCGCCCTTGCCGATGACGACAGCCTGCCTCTGGGCCATCGCGAGCTTCGTGAGCCGCGGGATCTGGATGGAGAGCCTGTTGAAGAGACCGGACCCGACGCCGTAGATGGTCGGCGACATGATGATGTACGTTTTGACCCCGACCTCGCGCGCCGTGTCGATGACCGCGATGTCGGTCGTGCGCTGACCGTAGGGGTCGCTGGCGTTGCGCGACTTCTCGTAGGCGTAGATGTCCTCTTCGTCGGAGAAGATGCGGGTTTCGTGGTATTTGCCCGTGACGGGGTAGTCGCCGAGGTTGGAGGTTCCGGAGGTCTAATTGTTTATTTCTGTTAGTTCAACTGAACAAAAAGATCAGTAGTTAAGAGGGGAGGAGCGTACATGAATATAGAAGACCTCCTTCCCCGTCTCCTTCTTCCGGTCTCCCAATCCCAGCAGCAGAGCCTTAGCACCGTTGGTATGGAATGCGCTGGCAGTATTGATCACGACTATGGGAGCATGAGTATTAGCCTCGCTGTGAGCAACACATCCATAGAATTCAAAACCCACTATCATGCTCGCGCGCCGTCCGACGGATGACTTCAGAGTCGTCCAAGCCACTGAAGAGCACCGGTTCGACGCCTTGAGCCTTCAAGGCCGGGGCCTGCTCCTCCCTCCTGATGAGCGCGGAGATCTTCAGCTTCTTGATCGTCTCGTTCTGGGAACTGAGGAGGCCGGACAGGACGGATCCTCCACTGCAGGGATAACACGTTAGCGGGCTTTCTCGTAAAGGCTATTGGGGTCTTGAATTCCAAGATGGCTCACATGTATCCGCTTGCGCCAGTTAATAGGAGACGGGTCTCAGCCATTGCTGCTGTTCGTGATCTTGATAAGAGTTTTCAAAATGTGAACAATTAGGAATTGCACCGCACTCCTGGCCGGGTCGTAGAGAGAGAGAGCAATTGGACTTCAATGATCAACCTGCCAATTCCGATAATGTATGCGAGACGGGGAGATCAGACCCTGGAGAGCCCGTTGAACTCGATATATATAGGTACATATTTTCACTCATCTTGAGTAAATGATTATTCATAGCAGAGCTATTCCCCCCACCAGCCAGCAGGGCCAAGCCCCGTGCGGGAGAAAGTAGCGTTCAAGCAGCCATCGTTGTTGCAGAGCGTTTGTCAGCGACCTCGGAAACTCCACCGCTCTCGCAGCATAGCGCGGAGGATTTGTAAGCACCGCCGCCCGCTATGGATGCACGTTCTTCAATCCTGTGCTGTCTATGTATTCTCATCACGGGCGATTTTGATGATAAATCGTGCGATACGTCGAGATTGAATCATGACACCTGACAATTAGTCCATGCAATTGAGGTGTTGGATGAATGAGAGAGAGTAATCATTGTATGGCTCCCTCTCTCAGTCAGGTGCACTAGATCTGATCGACACTCCTCTACTGCTAAACTGCATTATAACCTTATCTTCATTAGCGTGCGAAGCCATTCCATGGCGGGAAATTGTACATAGGCTTGGCATTCTATTTCTATTACCTGTATGGTCACTATGCTACCTTTTGAGCAGTGTAGCATTTCTCTCCATTATTAATAGACAACACAGAAGCACCTGTAGAGGAGATTGGAGAAGGTTCTAGTGCAAGAAGGAAATTCTACTTCCGCGTGTGTTCGACGGTGGGAATTGCTGAATTGTCAGTGCCATCTGTGTTTGGATGTAGCTTGATCTGTGCGGATTCATCGTGGTCTGGATCAGTATGCGAGCCTAGAATTGTACGGGTACCATTAGTATATGTTCTTTCCATCTAGATGGATGGGGTGGTCTCGTCCGTCAGACCTTCTTTATTATAGGTCGGGAAGGAATAGGTTGTTCCAAGTCCTCTCTGTTCAGCGATGTCCTATTCCCTGTTACTCCTTCGTTTTCCTTCATCCTACCTGCATTCTATCATTTCTACCGTATCAGAAATGAATCATATGAGTTATTTTATTGAACTGTCTCCTCTAGTTTCCTGCTTTAGATCAAACCAATCGCACCCGGATAGTACAGTTCTTGGCATTCGCGATGTCTAGCTCCATATGAGGATGGTCAATTCGTATATAGTTAAGTTTGTGAAATTAAGAACTCCATGTTTAAACAGGTTGGCCTGCTCTTCATGAGCGGATGAGAAAGGGGAGAGCTGCTGTCTCTCATTCTATGATGCCGAGAATTGAGTTGTTCGGAAAACTCAGAACCTTGTTGACGTCTGACTGATTGAGCTTGATGATCCGAAGCTTTCTTTCCGAGAGTATCAGCTCCAGAACCCAACTTTGGCAGGAAAAGCAAACTATGATGTAATGGAAGAGGAATCATCTGAACAACGTTGTGGTCCGTTGTTTTGTGCTTACGTCAAGCAGTGTTCTTTTCCATCTCACATCGCACGGAAAATATATTGAAGATTGCATGTCTCACTTGCAACGTTTAAGCAATTCGACATCAATTGAATACTCAAAACGATCTCCTTCGCCATGTCTATCCCGGAGACCCAATGGGCCCAGGTCCTCGAGCAGAAAGGCGGCCCTCTCGTCTACAAGCAAATACCCGTCAAGAGACCAGGCCCTGACGAAATTCTAATTAAGATGAAGTACACAAGCGTGTGCCATACCGACCTGAGCGTCATGAAGGGAGAATTGCTGCCGAACAAGCTGAAGCTGCCCCTTGTCGGCGGGCATGAAGGCGCTGGTGTGGTTGTAGCCAAGGGCGATCTGGTCAAGGAAATTGATATAGGCGACCACGCAGGCATCAAGTGGATTAACAGCTCATGTCTAGAATGCAAGTTCTGCCAAATGGGCGATGAGCCGTTGTGTCCAAAGGCACAGGAGTCCGGATTATCTGTTGATGGTACCTTTCAGCAGTACTGTGTGGCCAAAGCTGCACATGTTGCTAAGATCCCAAAGGATGTGTCTCTTGACGCAGTTTCCCCCATCTTGTGCGCTGGTCTCACCACCTATAAGGGCCTGAAGGAGTCTGGCGCCCGTCCAGGCCAAGTGGTCGCAATTGTGGGCGCTGGAGGAGGATTGGGGGCCATGGCCCAACAGTATGCAAAGGCCATGGGTCTACGTGTCATCGCAATTGATGGTGGAGATGAAAAGAGAGCCATGTGCGAGGAGCTGGGAGCTGAAGTGTGCTTCACTGACCCTCTCACGGTTGCTTAACTTGCCAGATGTGACACGAGAAGAAAAGAATATTCCGAGCAGAGCTTTGAAACTAACGTCCATTTTATTTGTTAGGCCTACATCGACTTCACAAAGTCGAAAGATGTTCCCAGCGACGTACGAGCAGCCTCCCCAGACGGCCTCGGCCCGCATGCCGTCCTCGTACTCGCCGCCACTGAGAAGCCTTTCCAGCAGGCCGCCAGCTACGTGCAGTCCCGTGGGTCAATAGTGGCCATCGGCATGCCCTCCGGCGCATTCCTGAGAGCGCCTGTCATAGACATTGTGATCCGCATGATCAGCATCAGAGGCAGCTATGTCGGCAACCGACTGGACGCGCTTGAGGCTATTGACTTCTTTAAACGGGGGTTGATCAAGGTGCCTTTTCAAACGGCGCCACTGAAGGAGCTGGGACATGTGTATGAGCTGATGGGTTGGTCTTCCTTTTCTGCCGCTTTGTGTGTATATGACCTCGACAGAGAACACGATGCTGATTAGGGGAAACCAAAAAAAACAGAACAGCAAAAGATCGCTGGCCGTTATGTCCTCGAGATTCCTGAGTGAACATGTTACCCGATATATGAACTCATCAGATAAGCTGGGTGCGCATGTAGTATGTTGGATCTTCGCGAAGCTGGAAGCCCAAAAAAATATCAGGCATATTAGTACTCATCTTGTTATAGAACTGGGGTCCGAGCGAGCCAAAGGCAATAGGTTAAAAGACGGGTAGCTTACACATGGTAGATAGTCAACTTCTTCAATATCTCTAGCCTGTTCAAGACATTCCATAGGTGCCTATACTCGGTACTATAATTCGCCGCAAACCCGGTGAATATGGATTCAGAGAGGTCGATATTGACCAAAAATACCGCTTGACTACAAAAGGATGCCATAACTAGTAATTGCAGTCAGAATTGGTATTTTCCGGATAACAGTAGGCTTCATTAAGTAGTACTTAGCCAGGATATAACCTACCATGCGACACAGAACAAACCTGCAGAGATTCCTGAATAGATATGGAAGACGGCATGATTTATGGACTAGCGTAGCTGTACAAAGTGCCATGCCTATCAATATGTTCGGTCTGTGGTAAGCTACAGAAGATGGAACCCCCCCTCCCCCCGCGCCGCTTCTCTATTCCTAGCTTATCCGTTGTTGACAGCTAGGAAACGGGGACCAAGTGGACGGCTCCGGGACAGCTAAAGTCGGCTCTTCCCTAATCATAAACGAACTGCCAAATGAGGTCCACGGAATAGGTATCGACCTCGTGTTTGTGAGACGCCTACGCCAACCCCGGGAATGCCGCGTCAACACATTTATCGAGCCTCTTATTGACGGCTCAGTGCTATGAAACCGGGGATACTCTAGGTACTCAGAAGAAGACTATCATCCAAGCTAGTGGTTATCAGCGCACTCTCTTGAACATCTCTTAACGTTGTGGCAGCTGATCCGAACGATACGCCAGTCGACAATAACAAGAATGACTATTAAAAAACCGTGGGCTGACGGGCCATGGGAGCTGATCGGAACCCCGTCAAAGACCATGGACGTGGTAGGTGTTTTGGACGACATAGACAATGGCCATTATTGACTAACGTCCCGACATAGAAAGAACATCCAGCCATCTACATCGCGAACGAGATGGCCTTCACCCACAACTCCATACTCCGCGGCCTGGACAGCATCAACCTTCAGACCCCCAATGTGCACGAACCCCGCGACATCTCCGATTTCCTCTTCTTCGTCTGGGCAACCTGGGTCTCGCACCACCACGTCCTCGAGGAGCAAGTGATGTTCCCGGGCTTCGAGAAGGCGATCGGCAAGCCGGGCTTCATGGAGGAAAACGTGAACCAGCACCACGCGTTTGAGCCAGCGCTGAAGAAGGCACTGGCTTACGGCTCAGACACAAAGCCGGCTGACTACAGTGCGTCGACCCTGCGCGGGATCATTGAGGAGATGGCGCCTGGCCTCCGCGAGCATCTGAGTGACGAGATTCAGAGCATGCTCTCTATGCGGCCATACAACGGTGAGGCCCTGATGAGGGTCTACAAAGAGTGTGTTGCACAGGCTGGGAAGCAGGACAAAGTTAGTTGAGCCCGACTCATCGAGTCTCTACTTTTCTTCATTCTTAAATGTCATTCCTCGTGCTGACAATTGCAGAATGTTGTACCACCAATGGTCCTGGGCCTACGCGACGTGACCTTCGAAGGCGGCAACAACTGGCCTGCCATGCCGCGCCTGGCAGAGTCGTTTGTGCATTATCTGCTTGCCCGCAAATACGCTGGGTTGTGGAGGTTTCTCCCTTGCGACGCATGGGGAAGGCCGCGACCTCTGGCTTTTGCAGGAAAAGAATAAGCACAACATACACGACACGCTTCCGGAATGGTTATTGGAAGGAAAGACATTTTGTAGTACAACCTACCAGACTTAGGCAGAACCCGTTAGCTAACTAACAATTCAAGCTTCCACTTCGAATCTTCCATCCTTTGGTCTTGTGCTTGCGATGGCAATCCCACTAGAAAATGGATTGCAGCATGCACGGGCTTTTCAAGGACTTATGTCCCTTGATGTCTCATTGAAACCACACGAACGTTCATGTTCATTTTATTTCATCTCCCACCCGCCCGCCAAACCCTTATCGACCGCAGTAGAACCACCAGAGAACCGTCTATGGCCATCGATATCGCCTCAGAAGCCAACAATGAATGAAGATCGAACTGGTTCGCGTACGGTATATTGACTACTTTTCTCCACCACCACCTCGACAGGGACCCCGCAGGGTCTAGGGGAACATTTCTATTGCCCTCCCAGTGGGATTAGTGTGTTCATCGTCCTTCTATCAACGAAGCGACCTGCACTCACGAAGGACAGCTGGAACAGAATGAAATGGAGTCTAGGTAGAGCTCCTCCTGTCCTTTTCAGATAATATTCGAAGAAGTAACGGCTTACATATGTGAAATGGAGATAAAACCGATCAAGTTTTGCAGTACTCCGTCTCACATTATGAACCAGATAAATTAGGTGCGGATATATAGCTCACAGGATACTGTTATACATATATGCCCCATCAAATCACAACTTACCTCCCTGACTCATACTCCTACCTCGCTGTCGCTGCTGCAGCTCCACAATATACACAACATGGTGGCTCAGCGCCAGAATCTCACCCCCCTCATCCATAATCTGCAAGTTGACGTCGTACCTCCCGTTGTTGACTTTGTTCGAGTAGGATCTGATAAAGATCCAGTCCAGTCCTTTGACACGCTTCTTGAACTCCACGGAGAGGCAGAGCGTCGAAAGGGCGTATTTTCTATAGAAGTCGGAAGTATGGGTAGCTGGTGGCTGCAGGGGCTATATCTCATGACACCCAGTTAGCAACGAAGGTCTTTCGGACATGGCACGTCAAGTCTGTCGTGGACAGAGAAAACTTTGGGGGCACCGGTTGGTTATGGCTAGCTGCTTACCGTATCAGAGAGGAGGCCCAACGCCAGAGTATCAATTTTCGACCCGTCCTTGAAACTCAGCCAGACCTCCCGGATATGACCTCCCAAGCGATGGCCCCATAAGCCGTCCGGTGACCGAGGCGCAATCCACCGCAACTTACTCGTGACCGGGGTTGCTTCCACTATCGGATCTGTTATTTGCGTGCACTGCGTCTCCCGGTTCGGCAGATCGGCAGCTATGATGGGTTTCGTCTCTTGCGAAACGCCATTTTCCTTGGAAAGGTCACCCTGCGTGATGATCGCCACTGTCGAGCATCTTCCTCCCTCCGCAGAAGGTGAATCTGATGATTCCGTGCTGCTAGGTTTTGTCGTCGACAGCTCGACCTTTATAACGCATTGTCTTGAGGACGATCGCAGAATCTGACAGACGACGAAGACCTTCCCCGCGGGGATCGGTCTCAGGAATTGGACGAAGACGCTGATTGGGTCCGGATATCTTCCCTCGCCGAATTTGGCGTCAATGTACTTCCGCGTTGCTGCGAGAATTACCGAAATTAGGAAGCCTCCGAGAACAGCTCTGTTGAGGTCAGCCTGTGTGTCCGTCGCGGACGGCGTTGCCGTTGCCAACATACATCTGCGTGGTCCATTCTGGCGATATGGTGATTGAGTAGTTACCGGGATTGTCTTCAGTGGACAGTAATGAAATCGCTTCCCGTAGGGAAATATTGGGCTTTTTGGATGGCATATTGGTCGACGACTTCGGATGCGCCATGGCTGTCCGTCGGGGATATCAGCATGCAAACTAAAAGACAAAGCTGCGGGACCCGATGGAAACGATGGATCGAGAATAAATTCTAAAAAAAACGCCTAAATTTGCACGAGGATTCAATGCAGGATGTGGTGAAACGGTTCTCGACAGGAGTTTGGAAGTGGTAGAACTATGGAGCCTTCTGGGCATTCGCAGAAAGCTCTCAGGAGGGCAAAGCTCTAAGCTTGCACAGCAGCCAGCGATAGTACCCTGTCTGAACTGCAGAAAACTGTCAGTAGTGGGGGCCATCGTCCGAATACAGTCCTAGTCTTCTGGTCCCGGGAATCTGATACAGCCCTTGGCAGAACCCCGGAATTTGAAAATGGCCGTGACAAAGCTCGAGCCTCAGCCTTGAGGTTCTTGACATGTTGGATATCATGTTCTAGGCTGAGCTCGGTCCTGAAATTTTTTGGGAATCCACGATTCCATGGAACCCGACAAGAGGGATAAACGGCCCCCAAAAAAACTGCGTGAGCCGAGGCCCGTCAACAAGTCCGCTAAGACAAAGCAGGCAGTTTAGTCTTTAGCGTCTGTGATGAGTAATGGGTGACTAACTTTGCGCGAATCACACTGGAGAATGTCAGAGAGCTCCCGGTGTCCAATGTCTTGGAGATCGAGGCGGGAGACAACCTTCACTATAGCATTCCCTGGTGGAGATTGTGTCACTGAAGATCCCGTCGTGGCACCAGTGCCGGTGTTCTTCAATCTCCCGGCATCAAAAGCTTATCAACAAAAAACACGGAGTACTGCCCGACTACAAAGAGAGGCCGCGGCCGCTGATTGCAGCGAGAGCTGGGTATTCTGGCGTCCAACAAAAAGCTGTCCAATCAGTTGGCATCCTTATCTGTCATTGTCTTTTTCGCTCAGAACAATTATGAATAACTCTAATTTGGAGATCGAATCACATATCAAGACTCCATGTCAATCAGAGCTGTGAGCCTGTACCAGGGTGGTTACTACGAAGTGCACAGACTGGGGTTATTGCAGCTATGGCCTAAGCACCACAGCTGCCAGCGCTAGGATCCTCCAACAGTCCATGCCGCGATTTGCAGACTGCACAAAGAGCGCCAAGCTGTCGTGGCTATGTGGCTCCTGCAAAGCTCCCCGAAGGGCAGGGGTCAATTAACCAGGGGATCTGATCCTGGGATCAAGAACCTATTATGCAGCTTAACCAGGGCCAATGAAAGGGAACAGACCTGCTGCCCTTCCGTTGGGGATTCCTCGGCGTTCGGCTAAGATCTTGATGGCCGCACTGTCATCAGCCAGTTCACCAGTATCAGGTATTTAGCAACCATCACGGGGAAATTCCCCAGCTTGAACGTCACTCTGCCAAATAAAAATACAAATCACCTGTCCAAGAAGCTGAGACTTGAGTCGACGATTGACTTTTCTAGAGTCACGCATCTCCAGCTACTCCGCCACGCTGCAGTCGTTGTCCCTAATATAATAATTTCAAATCTTTCAAAAGCTGGGGAACCCTGTACTCCATACTTGTGCTGTACTCCAGTTCATCGGCTGGAGTGCGATCCATGGATCGCTGCCGTCCCGTCCTATCCCGTGCTCGGGGTTAATTATCCCGAGGCCGGGGACCGCTTGCGTGGACATTCATCCATAGGGACCGAGGTACAGATCCGTGTACAGTACTACGTTCATTGCGCTCATCATATCGCTTTGCTAACGACATCCATATATACAGATTGCGACATGTCCAGGAACAGAACTGACCCAAGAGCACCTACACAGTCTCTTTTGCAGGGACCACCTCGTGGTGGGTTGCACCGATCCCGACGTCCTTGACGCCCAGGTGCTTCTCGCGCGCCTCCTCGATCATTGCGTCCAGCTTGGAGTTGCCGGGCTTGGTCTCCCACGGCCACGGGCCGCCGTTGCTGAACATCTCCTCGATTTCCTCGATCGTCTTGCCGCAGGTTTCGGGGTAGCTGCAAGATATATGTCAGTTAAAAAGGATTCCGCATGTGGATGTAATGGTTGCACGCAGGGACACTCACGTAAAGAAGACCTGGATGGCGGCGCCCACGCAAAGAACGCCAAAGACTATAAACAGCTTCCACTTGATGTTCGCAAAGCCCGGGGGCACGAAGAGGCCCAGCGCAAAGTTAAACAACCAGTTGCCGACAGCAGCGATGCCCTATGACAAAATAGCTGTCAGCCTGGACACAGCCTGATGGCAAGAGGCTTGATGGAATCTTACCATTCCAGTGGCTCGCGTCTCCAGAGACCACACCTCCGCAGCGTAGACCCAGGCTACCGGCGCCAGCGTGAGGGCATAGACGATAATCAGCAGATACGAAAAAGCAATGACCGTATGCGCCTTGGAACCCTCCACACGGATGAGGACGTTCAGGTTGCCGTCGACGCCACCAGGCACGTACTCGCCCGAGGACAGGATCCCGCCCACGACGAAGTGGCACGCTGCCATCCCCAGCGCGCCGTACATGAGCAGGTTCCGGCGGCTGGTTTTGTCGATGTAGAAGAAAATGACCGAGGTGAAGACGATGAACAGGGCGTATTGGACCCCGGATGAAATAAGGAGGATGTTGCCCTTGAGACTATACGCATGGTCAGCTACCGCTGTTCCAAGTAGGTGGTAAATTGGGGAACCAGCACGTACTTGGCCATCTGGAATACATATACCACATAGTACGTCATGACGTTCGCGCCGCTCAGCTGCTGCCAGGCTTGGACCGTGAAGCCCGTCAGCGTCCGGCGCCACATGCCGTTGTACACGAACTTGCGCCAGCCTGGGGCCGCTGCGCGTTCTGCCGCGAGCACGGTGGTGATTTCCTCCCACTCCGCAACAACAAGGGGGTCGTTGACATCGCCGTTGGCCTGGATCCTCGCCAGAGTCGTGATGGCTTCCTCCGAGCGGTCCACCTTGGCCAGCCACCGAGGCGACCGAGGCAGGAAGGGGAGACCGAGCATGAGGAGCACGCAGGGGACAAACTGCAAGCTCCATGCGGTGCGGAACGACGCCGGACCGGGGATAAACGAACAACCGTACCCGATGAAGAACATGATAAAGATGCCCCATTCGATGGCCAGCTGCTGGATGACGATGATGGAGCCGCGCTTCTCCTTCTTCGCAATCTCGGCCAGGTACACGGGCACCTGGCTCGACGTGATCCCGACGCAGACGCCGTTGAGCACTCTGCCGGCCATGAGGGTGCCGAAGCCGTTAACTCCGGCCTGGATCGCAGTCCCCACGAGCCACCACACGCACGCGAACATGATCGAGTCGCGACGGCCGATCTTGTCGGAGACCGGGCCCGCCAGGATAGAGCCGACAACGGAGCCAGCGGCCAGGGCGGAGCCGATGGCGCCCTGGCGGACCCCGTGCGGGTTGTCGAAGAAGTCGACGTACTGGGAGGTGCCGATGATGGCGGACATGGACGAGATGTCGAAACCGAAGAGCATGCCGCCCACCGTCGCGATGACGGCGACGAAGTAGGTGTTGTAGATCTTGGGGAAGGTCGGTAGCCTCATGATGGGCCTACCAGGTGCGTAGAACGACAGTCAACACCTAGGAAACAGTACGACTGGGTTTGAGGGTCGTCCAGCGGTCAGAAACCGTCCCTGGAGCAAAGGGGAAGCCTGCTCGCTCTTATAGCGCCCGGGTCGACGGTGGATCATCGCTGTTTAGAGGAATGACTGATCTCGGGAGAGCATGCGGGAACAATTTCTCCGCGTGGCACCGGCTATTAGCATCGTCATCTTGAGCCTCGGACGGCTTCTCACTGTCGCAGTCTTGCAGGGCCCGGACTAATGGACGGGAACCGTTGACCCGAAGTGTCGCCGGTGCGTGACGCATGCCTGCCAGCGGTGTGAGATGTGCCGAATAGCAGCATGGAGGCGAGTGGGAACGTGGAGACGAGATGCGGAGAGGAGGCGACTTTAGGCTGTTTGCGGTGTTTCTCCGGCGGGGTTTCCCCGGCCGTTTTCCCACGGGGTAAGCTGCGCGGAGGTCTACGTCTTAACGTGCAGAGGCAAGCTCCTTCAAACGACGCTATATTTGCGACTATTTTCTACATGGTTGATGTGGCGAATGTGCATGTCGTACAGGAGACTAATCAAGAACGACAGGAGTGCTCATGCTGCTCAAACACCTGGCAATCCAGTGCCACCGATAAGATCGATAAGATCAGGCCTTCTCCTCGCCCACGCACCGGGTGATCTCAACGCCATCCTGAGCCTTCATCAGCATCGATGCCTCCTCGATCGAATGGATAGATCTCATGCTTACCCGTCTGCCAGCTGACAAGTCCATCTCGTGAATCGTGCTCTCATACACCAGATTCGGGTTGCCAACGAAATCAAATTCCAACTCCTCATCCTTCTCCTCGGTGCGCTTCTTCTCCGCCATCTCTCGCTTCCTCTGCACACTGCTGCGCACATAATCCAGATACTCGGGCGCCCCAGGCACGATCACGTTATCCGCAGCCAGGACCGAACCCGGTCGAATCAGCCCGTAGTGCTCACACAGCTTCAGGTCAACCGTATACATCGCCTTATGATGATCCAGGAACAGCAGCTCGATCTTCTCCCCAATCTCCCCGCTCACATACAGCTCGTGCAGCGCCCGACTGCTCGGCCCGACAATGATCTTCACGAAATCCTTGAGGCCAGCCAGATCGACGAGTAGATTCGCCACGGCCGCAAACTCCGGGTTCTGCTCCAGGCTGAGGTACCGCTTGCCGCCGGCGCGGCGCACGGCGTCCCCAAATAGAATCGCGGAGTAGCCTACGAAACCGCCGAGCTCGATCATCGTCTGGGGCTTGATCCGGGCGATGAGGTCCGTGATGAGTTTGCCCTTTTTCGGGCCAATGTTCATGAGGTGCTGCTTGTTCTCTGAGAAGTCGTCGATGGCGGCGAGGATCCTTTGGGGGTTGCCTTTTAGGTCTGCGAAATTGGGGAGGGAGTAGATGTGGCGGAGGAGGGTGAGGTGGCGGTTGTCTTTTGGCTCCTGCGGATAGAGGGTCGGTAAGTAAGTGCAACTAATAGGGGACGGAAGTGGGTATAATGACAGGTTGTGAAGATCAAGCAGTATGTTTTTAGGTAGGTAGGTAACTAACCGGGAACTTCCATTTCCCCTTGGGAGATCCTGGAGCTTTGGAGTTGCTCTTGTCTGGAGTAGAAACGGTATCGACCGGAGTAGCCATCTTGAAGGGAGGTGAGTTACTGGAAGCTGACTGCGTGGTGAAGCTTGTTATCTTTTCCCAAGGATTTATAAAGACACAGCTGAATTCTTTCCAGAGAGAACACTGAATTAAACCACAGCATCCAAGTCCATCATCGATATCTACGACGCGTTCATTCATCTATATACTTCTGGACCATCGGCCATACTGTATCGATGGAGCTCGGAGATGACTACCCGAACGGACAATCCCCGATTGGACCGGTCTTCTTCGTCACGGCTTGCGTGGACACAGACCACGCGGAGACTCGATCGGTCTGCCGCTGCACCGTTCTGGTAACAGAGTCCGATCCCGCCACGAGTCTCCGGCGTGATCAGCCTACATATGTAGTAACCTTGCATCGGATCTTACTGCTTAGAAAGCAAGACCATGCAGTCCCATAAAGCCGTCAGACGACATCGGAAATTCGGTTCGGCTTTATAATAATTTAGTAAGTACAGTACGATGCATATGTCCATGTCCGACGCATCTACTCGGGCTCCGAGTATCATCGGGGATAAAGTTGCAGACATGATGATGATGATCTGATAAGATGCCGGTTCGTCACTGGCTCGGATAACGGATCCGGGATTCGGGCCTACCGCTGTGTCAAGGCCCGAGATCGATATTTACTTGTCGTCGATCAATTTGAGTTGAAATGGTTTACGGTCATGTAGGCGCCGAGGGGGACTGACCGCGTTCAACTCGACTAGCGGAGTCTTCCAGCACCTGTGTAACTGTAGTGTTGTAGAAGTAATTATGAAGACAAATGTATGCCGTGTGTTCATGAACCGCTTCTACCATGTGAATTGTTTAATTCCTTATTTATTTCTATTGATACAGTCCACAAAAAAGGCCGAGCTGACAGTCTCCTCTGACTCGACTTGAAGCGTTATTTCTGACCATAGATAAATGGTAAAGTTATGTCAAGTATGAAAGAATCCTCAGTTGCAGAAAGCCCGTCGGGACGTATACAGCGACAACAAGGTAACCATTCGACTGAGCGTCATCTCAGTGGCAGAGAGCGATCCACTGATCCACGATATCCTCCATATCATGTGCAATGCCCCATTGCGAGGATAGACAGCGGAACAACTTCTGCATGGAGTTGAGCTCGTAGAGCAGATTCCTCGTGGTCCCTGGAGTCCCTGATGGACTCCGCTCGCCACGTATGTATCGTTTTGTCTCAGAGTCCATCGCGGACGTACCAAGCCCCCCAAGACCAATGCCAGACTCTGTCTTAGGAAACAGTACGTCCTGCCAGACTATGGTCCGCGGCAGGTTGACCGTGGTAACCCCAGCCAGGGAGAAGACAATATACACCGTCGCAGCCGCGAACAGCGAGCTCGGCATATGGATCACATGCGCCCGGCCCCTCGGCAGCTGCTCGACGATATCCTGGATCGCCACAGCGTGCAGCAGCGCCATCCGCGCATCCTCCGTATTGGCCCACTTGACGAGGTCGAAACCAGACTTCATCGCCTTCCCAGCCGGAGGAGACAGATGCTGGGAGATGTTGTAGCTCGCGCATATGTACCTGCAGAGCAGGGACGAGTTGATGACGGTGTCGAGGCAGATGGTGTGCCATCGGAGGAGGATCTCCAGTCTCTCCGGCGTCGAAAGGTGCATGTTGATCGTGATGATGTTGTCGTGGACTTGGAGCAGCGCTCGCCGTACGTCCGACCGCACGGGGACGCCGACAGCGACGATGGCGTCGCCTTCTTCGTCGTCGCAGTCTGAGACGAGGGACTGAAGTCCCTCGAGAATGACTCGGAGGGAAAACGCCGAGAAGGCATGCTGCTGCAACGGGAGGGAACCTCCCCCCGGGGGAGAGAAAAGCTGACGGAACACGAGCCGGAACGACAGTCGCTGATCTGTCGTCATGTTCGAAGAAGAACGCATATGGACGAGCCACTCGTCGGCCGTGCCAGCCTCGAACGCGGCCTCGCTGCTCGGCGGCCCGAGCTGGTTCGCCACGTGCCGGACGGACGTACTGTCCCCGGACATCTGGGACACGAGGCCGTCGAGGATGTAGTGCGCGAGGAGCGCGCGCTGCTGGATCTCCCGGGACGCCCAGATGCGCCACTGGCGCTCCTTCTCCGCGGGGGGAGCGTTGGGCGAGGGGAGGTTGTCGAGGCAGTACGGCTCGCTGTCGAACATGCCGCAGTGGCGCGCCCAGAAGAAGCCGAGGGCGCGGAAGATTTGGCTTGTGGTGCGGATTGCTCTGTTCTATGTCCCATGGGTTGGTAAAAAAAAAGATATAATGATATAGTGGAGAAAGTACTGTACCTTTGATAATGCACCGTATATCTGCCCCAGGAGAGCGGTGAGAAGGAGCTGGACGCCTTTACACGCGTCGTACGGACCGCGATGCGATATCAAGGTTTGCCACTGCGAGAGACTTAGCTGCAAGCTCCGGTGAAAAGGGACTAGGAGCTTATTATAGTATTACCGAAGTCGCGACTGCGGTATGGGCGAGGCGCCATAGGGCTTCTCCCTTGAATTTTCTGTGAGCATTTATACATGGAATCTCAGTGAATAGAATAACTCACCTTCGCAATCGAATCCTTCGGCCCGAGGTACAAGGAGCCGATGGCAATCGCATTCAGCAACAGGGGGTGTGTGCACTCCCGAAAGACGAACGTCGCCCGATGCAGGATCGGGAAAGTAGGGATGAAGCGGACGAAGAACATGTGCAGACATTCGTCCAGGAAGACAGACGTAATGGAGGTGGCCTTCACTGCAGCTGTCACACTGGAAGACTGGTCAACTCATAAGCTTCAAAGCCAAGTGACATATTGCAAAGAACGCTCACCGAGCTAGTAACCATCTCCGACACGTCGCGCACAGCCTGATGGCCTCCACCAGACGGGATGGCGCCGATCGAGGAGCCCCGATCGTCGAACGAGCTGGGTGAATCGAAATTGACACCACTACCATTGCCCATCTGCTGCACGATTGGCGGAAACGGAAGCGTCCCCAATGGGATCTGCCACTGGTCCGTGACATCAGACGACATGATCGTCTGGAAGAGATCTTCCGAGTCGGGCCAGATGAGAGCAAAGTCGAGCTCCGTGGCTGGAGAGGCGTTCTGGAGCCCGGCGGATGGCTCTCCGGGCCCAGACTCTGCGGTCCATGTCTGCTGCTCGTTTGCCGCGTGGGTGTGGCCGCCACCAGCGCTCCATGGTGGAAGAGTGTTATCTCCTATGGCAGGTCCAGAGACAGGAGTCGAGGGAGATTGAAAAACACGCTTGTTGTTGCTCTCTCTGCGGGTGTGTAGCCTCTCATGGCGCGTGAGAGCATCTTGACGCGCAAAAGGCCGTCGACATGATTTGCACACAAACGGTTTGGATCCCGTATCTTTGACATGATCATATCATCGTCAGTATCTGAGATTAAAGAATAAAAGAAAGAAAGAATTTCTCGACCCTTACGGCTGCGTTCATGTCTCTGTGTCAGATGTCAGTCAGTCAGTCAGTCAGTCAGTCATGGTCGTCTGATCATAGATAGATACCCTGAGATGTTCCGCCTTGGAGAACGCCCTGTGGCAGTCCTTGCACACTAATTTCCGCCCTCCATTATTATTGAGAGAGATCTCGGTCATGGTGATCGCGATTGTGAAGAATGAGGCATCCTCCGAAAACGTGGGGAGAAGTGTGGGGAGATGGATGATGAAGAAGTGTGGGGCAGTTATCTATATCCGATAAACCAGCCCGGCCGAGTAACGGATTTTCTCCCGGAAAACGAGCCGGCGTCTCACCAAGAGCGGGCCTCCTCATTTTTATGGTTATCCTCTTTTAGCCGATGCGGGGACGCTGTAGATCATTCATGCGGGGGTTAGTGACTCAGCCTATTATTGTAGCTGTTTAGGTGAACCTTGAGGTCTGGTTAAGAAGGCGCCCAGGACTTAGCTAAGATTTAGTTAAGACTTCTTCCAAGACCTGTGGCCAGATTGTAAGCAAAACTTACTACTACAGAGTAAATTTCTGCTGCAGTTAATTCGTGAAGAATTACCTGGCGCACCCCACAGATAGGGGTTCTGATCAAACCCAGTCTTTAATGCTGCCTTTCAAAATTGCTGCTGGCCATCCCGACTGTCTTCAGGATGCTCTGGATCTCTAAGATCATTTAATATAGCTAAGTGACTGATTAGTTTCTTGATATATGACTCATCTGAAGATATAATGTGATCATATGTGAACAATAAGAGTCTTTCTCGACAATCAGAGGGGGCTATTAGCCAGTTTTAGGTGCTGTTGAAGACTCCTTGTACAAAAAAAAGATTCATGTGGAGAGAGGAGAGAGTATACAAAAGCAGCATCAAAAACCTGACCCCTGTTAGAGTTCATGTCCATGGGGCAACCAGGTAATCCGACTAGAGGACCTATATGTATCCTTAAGATGTAAGCTGTCCGAATATTGTTACAAGGAACGTATTGAATAACTTGGACCTTTATATTTCTCATTGGTGTTCTTGCTTTAGCTTTCACTGTCGCTGGGGTAGTAGAGCCAACCTTTCTGTCCAGATACGACTTCGCCATACCCCAAGGCCATACCAGATGTAGGTCTACACAGTACCAGCCATTAAAGTGCTTTAAGTAGATCCTATAGCATGAGACAATCACAACATGGAGGCACCAAGATCTGCATCCTGTGGGGTAGCATATGGAATAACCGAGGAATCCTTGGAGTTCGAGCCGAGTACCCTTGCAAGACGCCACAGACTAAAACATCCGTTGCATTATCCTCTCTGCATATCCCGCTCTGTATGGAGTATCATTGCTAACTACGGTGTAGTGCTCCTTTCTTTGGGCCTAGGGAGACGCGTCATTTGCAGGCTCGTGCGGATCTCCCCCTCACAACCCCTCACAAACTCCACAATGATCTGGGGACTTCGGGTAAAGATGTATGAGAGGCTTCATTAATGCCAAGTCTATAGAGACAGGCGAGCTTGGTCCCAGTGAGAAGATTTTCCTTCCATATGTCCACTGATTCCTGCTGTGGCTGTTTGAAGCTTGGCTTATTGTCCGCAAGATACATAAGCTCCTTGGTGTACGCCTAATAACTTTTCTCAGACTTCTATTTTATTCTGCCGTATGCACGTCTGAGACTACATCCTCTGAGAATAATAATACATTAGTCTCTTCGACGCCTAGAAAACACTTTTGTTTTGGCATCCTTAGTCCACTTTAGGCCCGGCCAGTGCCCATTATATCGATTATGTCGTCCAGGCAAGAGATAGAATCTGTCTCTGCTCTGGCTGAAACCAAACACGGCAATCCTCCACCAGCGAATGGTGACAGCGAATCCCTTGAAAAAAACGAGCTTGTGTCTCATGCTAGTCGTGTCGACACGGATAAGGCAGCTAGCCTCTCCCAGCAGCATCGAGAATACCTTCTCCAGAGACACGGCACTTTAGACCTCGACCCTGTTCCAGGATTGGGAGGTGCTGATCCGTACAACTGGCCAACATGGAAGGTTCTCCACTCCTCATTTTCAAGCCCATATATCAGTACTCAATTATTTGGTTCCTGTCGCAGAAAACCGCAAACCTTATCCTTGTCGCCTTCCACGCCTGCATGTCCACCTTCACTGCAGCATCTATTATCCCAGCCTACAAGGACATCGCCGAGGACCTTGGCATTAGCCTCCAGCGGGCGACCTATCTCACATCTCTCCAGATTGCAATTCTCGGCGGGGCCCCTCTGCTCTGGAGACCCCTATCGAACCGCTTCGGCCGTCGTCCTATCTTCCTCTTATCAACCATTTGTAGTCTACTTGGCAATGTTGGCTGCGCAAAAAGTCCAGATTATGCGTCGATGGCTGCGTGCAGGGCAATTGTGGCCTTCTTTATCTCGCCCGCCGCCGCCATTGGAAGCGCCGTCGTGACGGAGACATTTTTTAAGAAAGAGAGGGGCCGATGTATGGGTATCTGGACAGTGATGGTCACTCTTGGTGTTCCAATCGGCCCTTTAATCTTCGGATTTGTCGCGTACCGTGTTGGTTATCGGTGGATCTACTGGATACTGGCCATAGTAAGGTCTTAATTTCCTTTTCATGGATATCCGGTGCTAATGTCGATCTCTGCAGATAAATGGGGCCCAATTTATTCTATACATCCTCCTTGGACCCGAGACTCGCTATCTTGGCAGTGGCAATGAGAACCGCGCCTCCGCTTTCAAGAAAGAGTATCTGGTCGTAAGGCGCATCGACCGTACGCCATTCACGTTATGGGAGTTTGTTCAGCCTCTTGCTCTAGGCCGGCACCCCTCCGTTTTGATCCCAGCTATCGCCTACGCCATGGTTTTTCTCTTCGGTAGCGTCTTGATAACCGTCGAAATACCTCAACTGTTGCAGCTCAAGTATGATCTGAACACCGAGCAGCTCGGACTGCAGTTCATTGCTGTGATAATTGGGTCAATCTTGGGAGAACAAATAGGCGGTTCGTCGTCAGATTACTGGATGAATCGGCGCTCGCGACGAACCCATAAAAGACCAGAGCCTGAGTACCGGCTCTGGCTCAGCTACATCGGTTTCTGCCTGACCATAATCGGAGCCATTATCTTTCTAGCCCGCACTGAGCAGGGACGGCAAGGCCACTGGGAGATAACTCCCCTTGTTGGCGTGACGATCGCAGCGTTTGGCAACCAGATTGTCACGACCGTGCTGGTCACATATGCTGTCGATTGCTATCCGGAGCAATCTGCCAGCGTCGGTGTCTTCGTTACATTTGTCCGGCAGATCTGGGGTTTTATCGGCCCATTCTGGTAAGGGGAAAACATATGTTTCTCCTATTGAAGGTCCATCATTTTGCTAACCTAGTCAGGTTTCCACCGATGTTCGAGAACGTCGGTATTGCAGCCAGCTCGGGTATCACTACAGCCCTAATGGTTTGCATAAGCGCCATACCCATCATTTTGCTCCACTGGCGTGGACGAGTGTGGCGAGTTGGAAACGATAATGTCGATTCTAATGTGGAGGTGGCATGATGGAACATGGAATGCAAACTCCCATCTCCAAGGCTTGTTTAGCGTCTTTGTATGAAGTATGCAAGTGAGACCTGATATTTCTCCCATTCCTTCTTAGCTGCTATCTAATCCTAATTCCGGACATAATGACGACAGATGAATACCTGTTGGACCAATGAACTGTGTTCAGGCTACTTCAAATCACTTTAATGATCCACAATTGCAACTTTGAAGAATCGTACTCGCGACATGCGGCCTTAGTGAACATGGAATGTCGTCACATGAAGTATCACAATTATATGTAGTTTTATGATATTTTTTGACATATGCTACTCTAGTATCCAAATCAAGATAAGCAGATTATCAATAGCTCTCCGTGAAGCGACTAAATCATTATGTTTTGAGACTTAATCATATCATCTAATACCTTCTGGATTATCATCAGCTCGGTTACCATGTAGTTTCCCTCTCGCTCCTATCGTGTCTATTAATATTCGCAAGATTCGCACGCTATACCTTACTCTCCGCCAAATGTCCTGTTCTGCATGCCTGACTGGAACACCCAAAAGTCGCGTCCTGTTGGCTGTGGTGATAAAAGGAAGTCGGGTAAAGCAAAAATAAGAATGCCCTGCCGGAATCTGAGCTATCTGTGTTTTGTTTGTTAGACCGCAACAGAGAGAGGGAGCACATACACACTGGAGTTAGTTAGCCTGAAGATCCAGGATAAGATGTAGAGAACAGCTGCCAAGATCTGCCAGTAATAAATATATGATACGAATGATATCGAAGAAGATTCTCAGTGACTTCCTACCTAGGGAGGAACTATATCCCACCGACAAAGGCTCTCTGATGATGGCCTAAAAGCTTCCCGATTACTGGAAACACCCTTCCCCCCCCCCCCCCCC